>Ga0315901_10008653_pt1 | contig 11794 bp, 11 predicted proteins | sample LakEriMetagenome_10_FD_203761 | JGI IMG/M metagenome (GOLD analysis project Ga0315901, IMG submission 203761) | Freshwater fungal communities from buoy surface, Lake Erie, Ohio, United States - Buoy 2 MA116 | ecosystem: Environmental > Aquatic > Freshwater > Lake | place: USA: Lake Erie, Ohio...
AGCAGTAGCATCACCCGATTTAATCATCTTTTGAGAGTTTTTAATCCAGCTTAAAAGCCACTTTTCATCTCTGCGTTTGTGCACGTCCTTAAGTGCCGGTCCTACCACTTTGTCATTAATGGCGTGACATGAAACGCAATTGGCAGTAAATAGCTTCTCGCCTTCTTCAACGGATTGAGCAGTTAATTGTGTGCTCAGAATAAGTGTAAGTAATGTTAGTCGGGTGATGAATCGGGTAATGATTTTCATTTTACAAGTATTTTTTGAAATGACAGGTCTGTTTTTCAGCGTGCGAATGTATGGTATTTTCAACCAGTTTACCAACTGCTACATATTTTTTTGACGTGAACGAATACAAGCTGTGGAAGGCTTTGTTTATAACCGTTTAGATACCCGGGTTATTTACCTGATGGCTTGGTATTTATGGTTGGTTTTGCCGGTGTACTCAATTTAGCAGGCTTAACATTTAGCGTATCTTTAACAAGTACGGATTTTCCGCTTGGCAGGGAGTCTTTAGGCTCGCTAACCTGGCTAGATGGTTTTGGAATAAATGTGGGCCATATACGCACTCCGTAATCTGTTTTGCCGCGAAGCATATTTCCTACAGCTATGCTTTCGTTGTTTTTAGAAAATGCCACACCTTTTACGTTTTCGCCCTCAGCAGTGATGGAGCTTATCAGTTTAGCGCCATCGGTTTGCCAAATACGTACTGTTCCGTCATTGCATCCGGTTGCTGCGAAATTGCCATCACGGGTAAAAGCAACAGCCTGCACTTTCCAGCAGTCAACGGCCAGTTTTTTTACTTCTTTACCGGTAGTTAAATCCCAGATTCGGGCTGTTTTGTCGTTCGAACCACTGAGTAAATATCTTCCATCAGCGCTAAGCGCAATACTGTTGACCACATCTGAATGGCCCGTAAGATATCGGGCAATCGTCCAAGTTCCTATCGTGTATGCCTTTATTTCGGTTTCATTTCCCGCTACATACAATGTTTTTCCATCGGTACCCAGTGCAAACGCATGCACACTATTTCCATTATCTACTTTCTTAAGCATTTTGCCGCTTTTGATGTCCCACAAGATAATCTGACGGTCTTCGGCACCGGAAAGTAAAAATCTGCGGGACGGGTCGATAAGCAACGCAGTTACACGACCGGTGTGCCCTTCGAGTAATTTCGCCATGTTAAAAACAGAGTCCCAAATGCGTATGGTATTATCCGCTGACCCGCTGGCAAGTAATTTGCCATCGCGGCTGAATGTTATGGCAGATAGGGGTGCCAGGTGCGCATCGGGTATAGATTTTACAAGTCGGTTAAGGGAGTCGTTGGTATAAATGTTTATCACTTTATCCCATCCGCCACTGGCTATCCACTCTCCATTGGCGGGTGTAGTCAATGCCAATACATCGTTGGTATGTCCCGGAAGAATTTTGTTCGGCTTATTCACTTTTGACTGAGCCCAAGAAAGTTGAATAGTGAAATAGAACAGAATTGGTAGTATTAGTTTTCTCATGAGTTCAAACATGGAAAAAATGTGCTGGAAAACCTGCATACGGTACCATAATTATTTTTGCACAGGTTTTCACCGTTCGTTTGATTTTTTTATTTCATCGCTTGTGGTCTACTTTTGCAACACATTGTTTGACTTGAAAACAAGAATTGAATTTATTATAAACCCCATATCGGGTGGAATAAAAAAGCAGTCACTGCCTGATTATATTCTGTCACATACGGATAAAAGCCTGTATGATATTCATTGTACGTTTACCCAATCGGCTCAGCATACGAAAGTACTAGCACGTGAAGCAGTGTGCAATAACGCAGATATTGTTGTAGCAGCCGGTGGAGATGGTACTATTAATAATGTGGCAGAAGCACTTGCAGGTTCGCAGGTTAAGCTAGGCCTGATGCCGCTAGGGTCTGGAAATGGATTGGCCAGGCACTTACACATACCGTGCGATAAGAAACAGGCACTGGAGCTTATAACCGGCAATCATGCCTTAAAAAAACTAGACACAGGCACAGCCAACTCACATTTTTTTGTAAATGTTGCGGGTGTTGGATTTGATGCGCATGTAAGCGGTAAATTTGCTATAGCTCCCAAACGAGGTTTTATATCGTATGCCAAAATAACTCTGGCTGAATTTGCCAGCTATAAATCCAGGACATATAGGCTAACTATTGACGGGAACAAGCATACACTAGATGCCTTTCTACTATGTGTAGCTAACGGTTCGCAGTACGGGAACAATGCGTATATAGCACCGGAGGCTTTACCCGATGATGGACTTTTTCACATTACCGTACTAAAGCCGTTTCGGATACTCGATATGCCGGCCATTGGCTACCATCTTTTCGCAAAAACGTTGCATAAATCAAGGTACGTAGCGTGTTTTACAGGGCGTCACATTTACATCGACCGCCCATCAGCCGAACTTATGAATATAGATGGAGAACCTGTACATGCAGATAGCAGTATCGATATCCGTTTAATGCCTTCACAATTGAAAATTATAGTACCTGCATGAGTAATAAAAATAAACGAATAGAGGGTGTTGTTTATTCGACTGACGCTAACTTTAGCTACGAATACAGTAGTACAGAACAACCTGCAACATTGCCACCAGCCCAACAGCAATTAAAAATTTATTTAGACCGTAAAGGTGGCGGAAAGTCTGTTTCACGCATTAATGGCTTCATCGGAAGTGAAGAGGATGCTGAATTGCTGGCAAAAACACTGAAGCAAAAATGCGGTGTCGGGGGTAGTGTAAAAGACGGTGATATACTCATTCAAGGCGATCATCGCGATAAGCTTGTTGCTTATCTTACTGATTTGGGTTACAAAATAAAAAAAGCAGGAGGCTAATAGTTTTTTTCATATTTAGTTTAATTTAGTACAGCACATTTAATACTAAATTAATGCACATGAATGTTTTAGTGATCGAAGATGAGCCCAAAGTGGCCTCCTTTATTAAGCAAGGACTCGAAGAAGAATCGGTAAACGTAACAGTGGCAGATGACGGGAACAAAGGATATGCGCTTGCAAAAGCCAGCGACTACGATGTGATTGTCATGGACGTGATGTTGCCCCATATAAATGGATTTGACCTGTGTAAGATGCTGCGTAACGATGGTATGTTAACACCTGTGTTGATGCTAACAGCATTGAATACGACAGATGAAAAAGTGAAAGGATTTGACTGTGGTGCCGATGACTACCTGGTAAAGCCTTTTGATTTTAAAGAGTTGATTGCTCGAATTAAGGCGCTGAAAAAGCGTAAGAACGAAATTGTGCAGAAGGCGCAAATACTGCGGGTAGGTGACTTAACGCTTGATATGGATGCACGGGTAGTTAAACGAGAAGGCAAACGTATAGATGTAACACAAAAAGAATACGCACTACTTGAGTACATGATGAAAAATACCAATAAGGTTATATCGCGCAATGACATAGCTCAGCATGTGTGGGGTGTTGATTTTGATACGCGAACCAATGTTATTGATGTGTACATTAATTTTCTGCGTAAGAAGGTGGATAAAGACCACAAAGTAAAACTGATACATACCGTTATCGGAATGGGTTATACCATTAAAGAAGTTGCGTGATATGAATCTGTTTAGTTGGTATAAACCCAACATTAAGCGAAGGCTAACATTTAATTTTGCGTTGCTGGTATTGTTAATGCTCTCCGCATTTTCATTCGTTATTGTCGAATACTATTCGGCTCTACGCGAATCAAGTTACCGAGAGCGTTTGCATAGCAACTCATTATACATTGCCTCTAACTTATTGCTCGCTGATTCTGCCATGCAGGCCGAATTTTATAGGTCAAGCATGAATACCTTAAATAACCTGAGAGGTCAACGCTTATCTGTTCTGGATTACAAAAACGAGGTAGTAGCTGTATTTAATCAAGGTGTTGATTTATCTCGCTTCGATTTGATGAAAGTGAGGCGTGAGATGGATATGCGTTATATTGAGAATGATACCCAATATGTGGCGTTTGATATGAGAAAAGGAAGCAAAAGGTATATCGTGTTATCGAGTGCATATGACTATGTTGGGTTTGATAAAAAAAATGCGCTGAATAAACTGATTTATATCTTGCTCCTTGTTTCAGTGGTTGTGGTTATTAGCGCAGGTTATGGGTTTGCTGTTCTGTCTATGAAACCGGTAAAACAGATGATAGAGCGAATACAGAACATTACCGGTGCCAACCTGCATTTGCGTATATATATTAAAAATAAAGATGATGAATTAGCGATGCTGGCCAATACCTTTAATAGTATGCTTGACCGTATTGAAAATTCGTTCATTTTAGAAAAGAGTTTTGTAGCCAATGCATCGCATGAATACCGCACACCTGTTACCTCCATGAAAGGACAGATAGAAGTGGCATTGATGCGTACACGAACAGCCGATGAATACAAGCAGGTTTTGACTTCATTGCTTGAAGATTTGGATGGACTCATTAACCTGCATTTGGCGCTGTCTGAATTAATGAAAGCACAAACATCGGAATCCGCACATCAATTTACCTATATTCCGGTGGTAGAAGTAATTGGCGAGGCACAGGCCGATTTACTTAAAGCCCACCCTGAGTATTCTGTTGAACTGCTGGTGCATGAGTATCCGCTAAATCCGGATGAGAGTGTAGTTTTGGGAGATGAGTCGTTGCTTAAGTCAGCATTTAAAAACCTTATGGATAACGCATGCAAATTTTCCGAAGACCATTCGTGTCAGGTTGTTATCCAATTTGTACGGGGCGAAATACGCTTAGATTTTAAAGATAAAGGACCGGGTATTTCAGACAATGATTTACCCTATATTTTCTCACCGTTTTACCGTGCTGAAGAATTGAGAAGTACAGAGGGTTTTGGAATAGGACTTTCTATTGTTAAACGAATAGTGGAAGTGCACAAGGGCCGTATCAATGTCAAATCAACTCCAGGCAATACCGTGTTTTCGGTTGAGTTGCCATCCAGCAAGGATTAATTTTTTTTATCGTAAGGGCAGTGTTTGCAGCCATTGCCACAACAAAACCCACGTAGCAATAAATACTCAGCAGTGAAAACCATATACCCGTTTTCATTAAAGTAGTAATGTTTTCCCTCTTCCGGTTTTATGCGTTTAGAGGTGCACTGTTTATCGCCCGGTGTGAGTGAGTTATCTTGCATAAAAAACCATGTTTCCTGTATTGATTCCTGATCTAAATTGTCCGATAGCCGCTCCGTCAATCCGGTAACGATAAACCACTGACCGCTGTGTGTAATCAATGGCATCTGTTGCCCATAATTCATCTGTAAACGGATTGTAGTTTAGTCCGTAAAACTGACGACCCGATGCAGAGATAAAGGGGATAGGGACGGCACTCTCATCTATTGCCTGCAAGGAGTAAATATCACCCGATATCCAGAAAAGTTGTGTACGTGATGTATTGGTACACAATCGCGTAGCAGTCGGTTTATGGAGTTGAATTATTCGTTCCACGGTGTCGTAGCCCGTGTGTATGCGGTACAATTGTGCGTCTGTTCCCTTGCCGGCATCCCCGGTGCACAGCACCCACAGTTTATCGTTTGCATCTAAAGCCAAGCTATTGCTTCCATACGATAGCGGTATGGAATCGATAAGTTCATTTGTTTGCTCATTCAGCACGTAAAGTTTATCTCGATTAATGGAAGTGATGTACAGCTTACCTCGGGTAAAAATCATCTCATCATGCCAACCGGGACATTTAATATCTTCAGTAATGCGACCTTCAATAGGGTTAATGACTTTAATACTATTCGCGTAGTACTCACTCACATAGCCTTTGCCGGCATTTACCCAGGTGATATACCTGGGCGAATGAAATCCGTTAATGGTTTGTTGTTTCTTAAAATCGGAGGGTGAAACAATTTCAATTTTCTGAGAATTATTAATAACCAGAAACAGCTTAGTTGAAAAGTATGATGCCGACTGGCAAACATCGCCTAGCGGATTATTATTTGAGCGGCTAAATGCATTTTCAATTACTGATTGACGGTCTGTATCGTATACAGTTATATCAGCATTGCCCCACTGAAAATTTCCCTCATCACATAGAACTGCCAGACGTGTGCCGGCCACCGGTAACAGGTCTTCGACATTCACCGGTGGTTTTTCATCGCATGATTGCAATGACAGCACGGCCGCCAGAAACGCTGTGTTCAGAAAGCGTATTGTATTCAAGTCAATTCTATGCCGCATGTAGTTGCAATCAGCGTTTTATAAATTTAAGCGATTGGATGCCTCTGTTTAGTTGAAGATAATACAATCCTGCCGGCAGCTCAGAAATATCTACGGTATTTGCATGGATTACAACTTCGTGCATACGCGCTCCGGCAGCATTGTATACAGCCATATCGTCAATGGTTGGTGTGCCCACTACTTCTATCTGTGATTCAGCCGGGTTGGGATAAATGCGATAAGCGTATTTATCCAACGTGTTTTCGTGTACGGATTGACTACTATTTTTATCGAAACTGAAATCATCCAGTGCATAAAATGCAGGCGTATTCATGCCAAACAAACCGGTGTCGGATGACGTAAGGGTGATAACGATGCTATCAACCGTTTGCAATGCAGTCAGGTTTATATTTTGCCAGGTATTCACAATATAATCTTTTGTGGAGTCGGCAAAGCGATAATCAGCCAGATAAAAGGTAACTGAATCGCCTGATCTGCTGCCATTTTTATATCCGCTAAATGTAATCAGAAACCAATCGCTGTCGTTTCCGGTAACACCTCCGAATTTTTTAGCAAACATATCACCGTTTCGCATGCTGAATGTTGCATATGTACTATTTGTAACTCTCACCGCTAGCGGGCGTATAGGGTTGCTATTCGTTTTAATGACTGCATTGGCCTGTCCCATCACATAGGTTGGTGAATTGTAGCCGGAAGCAGTTATTGCACTATACAGATTTGTATAGCCTGCTGTAGTTGAATCTCTTTTGGTACTAATGGCAAAGCCTTCACTCCAGAAACCCCCGAATGACGTGTCGTACGCATTGGAAAAAACTACTCCCAGTGTATCGAATCCCACCCATGTGGTATCTAATGCTTTGCTTGCGCCATCATTAAACGTATCGGACGGAAGAATAAAATTTTCAAATGTAACGGTTGATTGAGCACCTGCTGACAAGGTGAGAAGTGCGCCTGAAAGAATAAGTAGTTGTTTTTTCATGTAGTTGATGTTTAATTAAAGTGTATAGGATATAGTAAACTGGTAATTGCGACCGGGCATAGGCCTGAATGGCATAATCGTGTAAGCCTGATTGGTTAAATTAAATGCATGCCATGTAAGTGCAAACTGATGTAATTTCCGGTATATTCTGTAAGTAACAGCTGCATTTGTCGTGTGATATGCATCAGCCGATTGCGAATTATCGGTAGTGATGTACCGCATGCCTGTGTACTGATGCGATAGAGCTATGCTCACCAATCGGTGTTCGATAGAAAGCTGATGCTGATGCGTGAGCCGTGGAATAAAGATAACATATTTATCGGCTGAGTTGTCGCCCGGCCTTATCGATTCTTTATTTTGTGCATGCGTGTAGTTCATCTGAATGTTCCATACTGCCCGAATGCCATTCGCTAAATTTACAGCTGCACGGCCATAAAATTCTGCACCTTGTGTATATGTTTTTCGTGCATTTAGCGGTTCAGGATCCATGCCTCTCATCAGCCAGATAATCTGATTAATCATGAGTCGCTCAAAATAATTTACCCCAACCTCGGCCTGTGCATGCGACCAATGATTGAGTATGCGAAATCCTACATCTCCGTTCCAGCCCGACTCGGGCAACAGTTGACTATTGCCGTACGGTTGCCAGTACATTTCATTCAATGTTGGAAGCCTGTATGAACGTGCCACATTACCTGTTAGTTTCAGTTTTTTATGCAGCTGAAATTCTACTCCCAGAGCCGGCATGAAAGGCACACGTCTGCCATCAGCCAGTTCTATTCGACCGCTCTGATGGATGCGTAGGCGATTACTGTTGTATGCGGCTGAATAGTACCATGCTGCTCGGTTCAGTTCTTTTGGCGAATGGTATCCACTATTTTCGGCTCGTGCAAACGTGTAGTGCAATCCGGATTGGAACCTCAGTTTTTGTCCGATTTTTTGGATGAATTCAACCTCACTCACCCACGTCACAGCATTCATACTGCTTTGAATTCCGCTTGATTGTTTGGTGTAATTCAGCTTATCGTTAAACAGGGCAGTTCGGGCAGCTACCATTCCTGTTTTGCGTTTCAGGTTCCAGTTAAGCGCAGTACGCAGTGCATAATCCGTTTGTCGAGCATCCGATGCAGGCTCGGTCATGGCTGAAGGCAACTCCATATTCTGCTGTTGCCACCAAGTATTGAGCTGAAGTGTTTGCGTGGAAGAAATGCGCCATAACTGATCGGTTGTAACCACCCAGTGGAGTTGTTGAGCATTGGCCATACGTTGTGTGGGGTTGCCGGGTAAGGATGTGTTGGCAAAAGAAAAATCGTTGCGGCTGCTCAATCGCATTGTTTTGGCACGTATCGCATATTTCCCTGTTGAATATCCTAAAGAAATGAATTGTCTGTTAAAACCGTAGTTGCCTAGTGTAAATGCGGCTTTCGTGTTCCATGATTTGTCAAAACTTAATCGGGTATTTAACAGCACACAACCACCCACAGCACCGCTCCCGAAAAGCGCTCCGTTTCCTCCTGTTTGTAATGTAATATCATCTACCCAATCAACCGGGAACAGGCTTAAGTTGAACAGCCCGAGTACATGACTCTGCAAATTAAATCCATTCCACAATACAGCAGTTTGTTCAGCTGTAGATCCCCTAAGAGATACAGTTGCCGCTGTCCCATATCCGTAACTTCGTACCACGGCCGGTGTAGTATGTGCCAACAAATCAGCCAGACTCATGGTGTGGTAGATGTTGCGTATACTGCTGTCTATATAAATACTTCTGTAGCCGGCACGGTATTGCTGAAAGCGGTGTGCCTGTATCTGTACCTCGGCCAGCGAGTCGTGCAGCTGGGCCTGTGTGGCTGATGCAGCCAGTAAAGTACAAATGGTATATACAATCCGCATGTTCATTTCAGTAGTACATTAACATGCAACAAACGGATAACGGCAACAAAACGAAAATACAAAGGCCTACAAGGCTACTGTTTTCTCATTTGGCTTTTTTTCCCGAAAGCTACATGATCTATTTTGCATGAGGCAGGTCTTCTGACTTTCCTTTTTTACCGGGCTGCCTTCCCATCAGCCTAAGGCAGACAGTGGCGAAAGTTGCTCGGTAAAGTGATGCACAAATAGTGCAACAAGGTTACAGCAGCGGGTACTGTTCAGGATTTTCACCTGATTCCCTTTTCATTCTGAATACATGCAAGCGTGAATTCAGAAACCAAATGCACTACAAATATAGAATTTGTTTACTATTTGTATAACTTTGGTTAAACATCCACACCGATAGCCCTTTGCTATAGCTATCTAAAAAATATATCCACATCAGAACAAATCACACACTTATGACACCATTGACAAAGAAACTACAATCCGTATTTTCAGCCCATGCCAATCAAGTCAAGGCTGCTGAAATGAGCCGGTACATGAAAAATCATTTTCCATATTTCGGCATCAGTAAACCCGAACGTGCCCGCATACAAAAGCCGTTTATTGAAGAATGTAAGCAATTAAAAGGAACAGAACTCACACTATTAGCGCGCCAGCTTTGGACATTGCCGCACCGTGAATTTCAGTATACGTGTATGGATATGCTTGATGCTACACGAAAAGCGGCAGACGAAACTATGCTGAATGTGTATGTTGATCTAGTGACTGAAAAGTCGTGGTGGGATACTGTAGATATACTAGCCTCAAATTTGATTGGCAAGTACTGCCAGCCAAACCATACTCCGTATAAGTCCATGTTTGTTAAATTTTCAAAGCATGAAAATATCTGGTTGAACCGAGTGGCTTTGTTGCATCAGTTAAAATACAAACACAACACGGATGAAACGCTATTAATAGCCTGTATATCCCATTGCAAGCATAAAAAAGAATTCTTCGTGCAAAAAGCAATCGGGTGGGCACTGCGCCAACATTCACGGGTGAATCCGGTATTTGTCGCGAACTATTGTAGTAAATATCCACTAAGTAACCTGGCTAAACGTGAGGCCATGAAGCTCATCACCTCTGCTTAACTTGATACAGTATGACAAAAAAACTTTTACTTCTTCACGGTGCGTTGGCAACCCGACATCAGTTTGATAACCTATTGCCTGAACTGAATACTTACATACAAGCAGATGCCATCAATTTTACCGGTCACGGTGGATTACATATACCTATTCACGGCTACTCGTTTAAAGCATTTGCTCACGACATACTGAATTATGCAGATACGCATGGCATAGAACGAATTAACCTGTTCGGCTATAGTATGGGAGGTTATGCAGCGTTCTATTTTGCCAGGCTTTTTCCCGATCGTGTCAACCGCATCATGACATTGAATGTGAAATTTAACTGGGATCCGTTAACTATTGCCCGTGAAACGGCATTGCTGGATGCAGAGAAACTGACTACCAAAGTACCGGGTTATGCCAATCAACTTATGATGCAGCACGGAGTAAATGTGTGGAAACAGGTGCTGAGCAGCACAGCCGATATGATGCAATCGCTTACCCGCGATATTTTGCTTACCGATACCGATTTTAGTCAATTGAATATTCCTGTGTTGCTGTCCGTGGGCGACCGCGATACTACTGCCAGTTTGCAGGATACGCTTCGCATATACAAGTTGCTTAAAAACGCACAACTGTGGGTTTTGCCCGGCACATCACATCCGCTTGAGCAGGCAGATGATAAAGCACTGCTGCATCAGCTGATTCGCTTCTTTACAGATTAACTCTTGGAACCAATCAGCAGGGTTATTTTTCCTGCACTTCGTACATATCAAGCCTGCGGTCTTTCCAGTTCAACACCGTTCCGGTATTACGCGCACGTTCAATGTCGGCCAGGTCAAGGTCGGCAATTACTACTGTTTCTATATTGGTACTGCACTCACCGGCAACAGCATCGGGAGGAAAGGCAAAGTCGCTGGGAGTATAAATGCCGGATTGTGCGTAGTTGATATCCATGTTTTCAACAGATGGAATATTGCCAATGGTACCTGCTGTAGCTACATAAATCTGATTTTCGATGGCCCTTGCCTGAGCACAGAGTTTAACACGCAAGTAACCGTGCTTTTCATCGGTTGAAAAGGGAACGAAAATAATTTTTGCTCCTTTCTGACAGGCCACTCGTGCCATTTCCGGGAACTCAATATCGTAGCATACATTGATGGCTATTTTTCCGCAATCGGTATTAAACACCCGAATTTCATTGCCAGGCCGCACTCCCCACCATTTCGATTCGTTGGAGGTAATGTGAATTTTGTATTGCTTGTCGAACGTGCCGTCACGCTTAAACAGGTAAGAGATATTGTACAAGTTATCGTCCTCAATTTGCAGGTGAGTGCCGGCAATGATATTGATATTGTATTCCAGCGAAAGACGTGAAAATAACTGCAGGTAATCTTCGGTGTACTTGTCCAGTTTACGAATACTGTCTTCAGGGCTCATGCCTTTGTAATCGTGCAGCGACAACAGTTGTGTTGTAAACAACTCGGGAAAGAGAACGAAATCTGATTTGTAGTTTGAAGCCACATCGGTGAAGTATTCGCACTGCTGTGCAAACTCTTCAAAGTTGCGCACTTTACGAAGTTCATACTGAATGCAGCACA
>Ga0315901_10008654_pt1 | contig 11793 bp, 4 predicted proteins | sample LakEriMetagenome_10_FD_203761 | JGI IMG/M metagenome (GOLD analysis project Ga0315901, IMG submission 203761) | Freshwater fungal communities from buoy surface, Lake Erie, Ohio, United States - Buoy 2 MA116 | ecosystem: Environmental > Aquatic > Freshwater > Lake | place: USA: Lake Erie, Ohio...
CACAAGAGGATTATTCGAAACAAGATTCACGCCTTGTAATTTTGAAGTGAAAGTATCTAGGTTGGCGATTTCGAATCTTCCTAATTTGTATGCCGAGGTTAATTTGATTAATAATCTTGGCACTATTATATCTATTGAAAAATTTTCTTTTTCTAATCAACGAATAGAAATAGATATTAAATCTCTTGAAGAACGAAAGAGTTTAAAAAATATAACTCAATATTCTAGAGTCGTTAATAAAAAATTGGATGCTGTTCAAAATCCCTATGTAGCGAAAAATGCGACACTATTAAAAAATAGTTTAGAAACCAAAAATATAGGCACTAGAATAGTACGAAGAATATATGGAAAAAATCATAGAGATTCTAGTATTACTTTTAATAAGCCTAAATTACAAAGTATAATAACAAGTCAAGGTCAAAACATAATACCTTTCACTATTTCAAAATTAGAAGACGCTTTGAAAATTTCTATAGAAAATATAGGAAAAAATATAATTTCTATCGGTATAGAAAAGAGAAATGCAACATTAAATACTAAATTCTTAAAATTACAAGGCGATAGTCTAGATTTATCCTTGGTCGAAGAGGGTTCCGCAATAGAATTTTACGATTTAGATATCAGGCACGATTGCGTTTATGAATATAGGGCTTTTTATATAGACAATAAAGGAAATTTTAAGGTTTCTTCAAATATAGTGACGTATCACTATGCTTCAACTTCAGTTTTGGAGCCTGCGTCTTTATCTCTAACAAACGTATCTAGAGAAGTCGTTGACGATATTTCGGGAGCTTTTCCTATTATTACATTTGATATAGATGCAGCTTTAACAAATTCAGGTATAGAGGTTGTTAAAGAATTTTTGGCTTTGAATAACATAGATGATGATACGTTCGGAATATCAAATCTAGAATCTGGTAGCTATAAAAAATTATTGTTATATCAAGTCGACAGACAAAATTTAAGAACAGGAGAATTAGAAACTTTCGGAACCTTGGCTAGTTCTACTTTTGTCGATGATTCTGCTTCACCTAAAAATCTTAGGACCATTAAACCCCTTAATATATTAGATAGCTATAAATACACTATACGTTTAGGACTTAGGAGTCCAGAAGCCCTAGTTCCAATTCAGACGTCAAGGAAAAGTTCAACGGTTAATAAAAAAGCTTATAATTTTAGATCTTATAAATTTTTGGTTAACCCTAGAAAGGGCTCTATACCTTCAAGTCTAAAATTACAATCAGATAAATCTAAATCATTAAATGAGAATTTTATGGAATTTTCATTGGGTGTTGAAGCTTCTACGGTTGTTAAAGCAGAAAATTATTTCCCAAGTGTAACAGGATTAAGCGTTAGAAAAACATTGATAGGTTTTAATTCTTTGGAGTGGTCTGCAAGTGGTGACACAGAATTAATTGATCATTTTAGAATTTACGCTTTTGCCGATGGTATAGAGGCATTTATAGGCGCAGCGCATCCTCACGTTACAGATGGTTCATACTATTACGAAGATTACGAAATGTTCGATAGAATAGGAGAAGTAATTTACAGAGTCGTTCCAGTGCTATTGAATTATGAAGAAGCATCTGGGGATTCTAGCGTTTCGATAATTACTGAGAGTAATTTACCAACATTTTTGAGATAAAATATGCCAATCAATTCAGCATTTAAGCGTTCTTTATTAAACTGCCAACCAATTATGGACGCTTCTAAAAAAGTCGTTTCGACAGCGTTCGACAAAACAGATGGTTACGCCGGCGTCGCGGCGGGCTTTGCGAATCTAATCGAGCGTCAAAACGGATTGGATCCAAGAACTCTAGATAGTATTTCGTTAGCAGGTGTTTCTGATTTTGAGGGAAGTCAAACATTTTCAGTAGATCCCCAAAGACCAGAAATAATATTAATCTCGAAACTATTCGAGGGAAACAAAGAAGTTAATGAAAAACTTTTAGATCTTAGAGATTTTGAAGCCTCTATAGACGAAGCTGACATAAAAACAATTTTCGACGAAATAGTATCTAATGAAAAATTAAGAGAAGCGTTAAATAAAAGAATAGATATAGATTATCAAAATAGAGATAAAGCAAGAAAGATCCTCGAAAGCCTATCTAGGCTTGCTGCGAGTATAGATAATTTTAGAGATTTAATAGATTTCGTAGGTTCAAATACAGAAATACATAAAATCGCAGCGTCTAACAAAAGTAGAATATCGACTGATTTTAGCGAAGATCCTTCCGGTTCTTCGATGTCGTTTAAGCGAACATTCTTGGGACTTAATGATTTAAGTTATGTAAGTAATACGACCTTATTACAAACTTTATTTATTTCTCTCTTGCTACCAGGCAATATAAAATTTTCTAATCAAAATATTGCTAATTTACAAGGAGAGAAGTTTTTATTACCTGCGTTACAATACGATTCGACAAGCGACTTTCTACAATTATTAGCCTCAAAAGATGTGGCTAGTAGAGAAGGATTTTTCGAAGTAGAGTCTAGATTACCGAAAGACGCGTATTCGAAACTATCTCTTTTGTCTGACGCTTTATCATACGAATTATTGACAACTGTTGGTTTGAGAAAAATAGAAAAACAAAATGTTTTTGAACTTTTACAAAACAGTGTTGGTCCTGTTGTCGATATTATAAGATCAAATTCGCAAGAGAATACGATCGTTTCAAATTTTAGAATAGAAAATAATTTACCATTTGAAATAAGAAAAAATACAATCGATGGAGTTACTTACGGTGGAGTGTTAGAGAAATTTATAGATCCCGTAATTTCGAATGCATCTTTAGATTTTAGGGATTTAAATAATTTTTCAAAAAAAATATCTTCAAACATTGGTTCGTATCTTAATTCCGTAGAAACCCTTAGAGGAATAAAAAATAATTCTTACAGTAATCTAAAGGGTTATAATTTAATAACGCAAATTTGTGGACATATTCAAGAAAGTGCGTCGTCAATACCCACGAATACAAGAGTATCGACGCTAGGATTACAATTTGCATTACTCTCAGAAATAGCTAAAAATAATACTTCGAATGGAATAGAATCAAGATTTAATTTATTCGAAAAGGTTCTTGAGGATAACGAGCTTATTGAAAATTCTGTTGGTACTGATAGAGCACGGCCAAGTAGTAATAGCGCGACCAATCGACCTCGTCCGAAATCGACTTCTGACGCGTCAAGATTGATAGGTTCAAATAATTTTTTAATGAATACGCCTGCCTTTAGAACGCTACTAAATTCTTCTAGTCGCTCAAATTCGAATAGTTCTAATGGGGGTTCGTTTTCTTCTTTGCTTGATAGAGCAAGAGAATTAGCAAATAAAAATTCGATCGATTCTAGACAACAAATTATAACCCCTACTAATCGAGCGCTTACGTCAACTTCGAAAGTTATAAAAAATAAAAACACGAATCAAATGTCTTCTATCGCAATGTTAAGAGAAGATATAAAAAACGAAAATATACCATCGAAAGTTTTTGTTCGTGAAACAATTCGTGGCGTTCTAGGTTCGCTCGCTCTTTCCACGAATTCTAACATTTTTTCTACAAGCAAGAATTCTCAGTATAACGAAGTTGAAGAAGAAAATAGTGACGTTTTAAATATAAAAGAAAGCAAAATAGAAGAAGTTGGAACATCATACGCTGTATTAGAAAAATTTAATATTATATTACAAGACGTATATAAAAGAAGATCATCTAACAACAACACTGATTATAATCCTGTTTCTTCCATTTCTAAATCAACTACCATCAAGAAAAAAGAAAAAAAATCTAAAGATAGAGCACAAGATAAAATCAATAGAATTAATTTATTAACGCTCGGCGCCCTACCCATACAAAGGCGCGCAGCGTCTAAAATGGTCGCCATACCAGCCCAGAACATAAGTTTATCTGCGGAAACATCGCGAAATAATTCAAATTCATTTATTTCGAATGTCGCGGCTACAAAAAGAAAAATCGTAGATCAATCAAAATCTAGTAAATCATCGAATAAGATAAGCGTATTAAACAAGACTTTGACCGCTTCTTCTACTCTTTACACGAATCTAAAAACATCGACGGTTTCATCTACAGGTCCAATTAGTTCAAATGTACTATTTGGAACCTCTTTAAAGCAAGATAGTGTGAAAGAACATCTCAGATTAATTTCATCAAACATTGGAAAAAAGCCCGTCATATCGCCCACCAATAAACTGGATCAGATAGATCCTAGAACAATAGATAAAGTTGACACTATAGACGAACTTTTAGATATGGTCGATTCAGTAAAGTTACTTGAAACGTCAAGTAATTCTCCTGTTGCAAAAAATAATAGAATTTCTAGTTTTAAAAAAATAAATTTGGATTTTTCTGCGAGTAAAAAGAAAGCTCGTCCACTATCAGAAGGATTTAATCCTATAAATTCTATTAATCCTAAATTTTCAAGTTTTTTTAATGTTTTACTCGACGGTACAAACGATAATACTAATTCATTAAATTTTAATTCTGATATAAATGCTATTTTAAATCAAATAAAATCTAAAAATACAATCATGGAAAAAATAGATTTATTTTATAATGATATATCAAATACGATAAACGCGTATGTAGGGTCTGACGACGTGTTAGATTCTTACACTTCGAATTATAAGTTAGATAAATTTAAAATAAAGTTTATTATTTATCAAATTTTTATGTCTATACTTTCCCTTACACAGTCTTCTCGAATGGTTAGAATTAATTCTACTTACAATTTCGCTGATGGATTTAAAGTGCAGAGTAGAATTTCTATAGATGCGATTAAGGTAGAGTTGGGAGCTCTCGCAGCTATTTCCAATTCTAGTGGAACTACTGCAGATATAGTTTCATCTGGTAAAATTACTACAAATTTTTCTAAAATTATTAAAGCGATTGCATATTGTTCAATTTCAAATGATTTGATCTTAGAAAGATACTCGTTAGCGAAGAGTTTTTTGGACATTTATACTACGTCTGTTAATTCTTTGATTTCTTCATCGCAATCTCAAGATATTATAGAATCACTAGATATTCTTGCGAAAATACAAAATATCGAGTTATTAAAAAACTTAACGCAAGAATACATTTCGTCTAAACAGTTACTTTATTCTAAAGTATTTAACGAATCTATTTCGATCAAAAATTCTACAAGACAAATTAGAGTCGCGAAGAACGTATTAAAAAACATATTAGATGATAAAAATAATGACGTAGATGTGATTTGCGTCGGTTTACCTGTAAAAACAACAGAAATTTTAAGAAGATTTGATTCAAAGACGAATAAAAGCATTTCTTTAACTGGTAAAGAATATATTGAATTAGAATTTACTAAAAGAAACGTTCAATTTTCTGATATAGTGTTTAAATCATCTAAAATTAGATTTTCTCCAAGACTTGAAGTTATTCCGAGATTTTCTGATTCAATAAATTTGAATGGTCAAATAGAAGACTTCATCTATCTTTGTTACGAAGAAAATAATTGGGTATCCAAAAATTTAAATCAAGCCACAACTTTTATTAACAAAATTACTGGTTTGTCTTACGTAGAGTCTACCGTCTTGATTTTAAATCACGTTATTGATTCTATATGCAAGTTAACTTTTAATGTAACTGCGGGTCTTTCATTCGACGAGTTTTTATCGAACAAAAATAATAATGAAATCTCCAAAGAAGGATACGACTTCTTCAATCTACTACTTAGCGACCCAGTGATGTCAGAAATATTACCAACTGGCGACATGTCAAAAGAAGATTATTTGGAAAAGAATAAAAATTCCTATAGATTAAAATCATTTTCTAGTTTAGGCAAGGACGTAATCGATAAAATCGATCAATCAACGTATAGATTGCTTGGATTGTTTTTAGGAGATACATCTTTTAACGCAGAAAAATTCATAGAGGAATTAGTTAAGACGAACGCGTTCGAAAGAGTTTACTGTTGTATATTAAACCAAGACGATTACGTCTTTGATAAAATCTCGTCATATAGTACAAAATCAGGAAGAACTGTTGTCGATGGTTTATTGAGAGATAAAATAGTTACACAAACCGATGAAGAAATAGTGTTTAATGACGATAGTTTTATGAAACGTCTAGACGCTGATGAAATTAGTGTTAAAATAAACTTGGTGTCAAATTGAAAGCTTCTACATATTCTTCTAGTCTTGTTTCAAATCTTAGATTGTCTACATACAAAAATGTAGAGGCAAGTTTTTTTTATAACTTTTTTACGAAAGACGAAGCTCTTGTCGAAAACGCTCAACCATCTGAAAATAAAGCTCTCGAAGAAAAGAATATTTTAAGAAAAACACCTCGTTATGTGAAATTAAAGTTTTCTCCTCCTGTAGATAGCGAAATTTCAAAAAAAAGTATTTCTATTGTTAAAGAAAATATAGAGAAAATTTATTCTATAGAAGACATAGGAAATACAAGCTATACTACTTTGGGATTACAGGACACATCAGTTTCTGATAGAATCTTTCAAACGATTATGCGCTCTGCGAATATTCGAAATATCGAAGGAAATATGACTGATATTTCTATGGAACTCGGAAATCAGCTCGGTTCGATAATCGACAGAACGTTATTGCAAGAACTATCGGTTTCTTATATCGAAAAAGGTGCGCAGTTTATAAGTGATAGAAGCGCTATTAGAGCGGGAAAGTTTGAAGACGTAAAATCTTCTCCGATATCTTTGACAGTTAACGATAAGTTTCTATCCGATGTCATATCGATACCTGAGGCGTGTTCGTTTTCTGGTCCTATAGTTTCTATTGGCTTATTGAAGGAGAGTGCTAGAAGCATACAGGACAAAGCCAGATCGATTACTCCATCGATTGGTTCGAGCGACTTTATTACTTTTTTAGATCCAGTTAAATTAGAAGCTTCTACAGTTGGAGAATTCGTTAAAGGAATAGAAAGAGTAGCTGGTCTTGTATATCGGAGTGAATTACTACCAGACGGTCGCCAAGATGTAAGGTTATTAGACGTTTTAGAACCGAACGCTTCATCGTATATCGATTTTAAAGTAAAATTAGATTCTCAGTATTCTTATTGGCTACACGCAGTTTATATAGTTTACGTAAATGTTCTATCAGGCGATACTGGGCAGGTTTTAAAAGCGCAGGTTTTATTTCAATCTCCCATATCGCCCTCTTCGACAGTGTATTGTCGCGATGAAATACCACCTGAACCACCTGTAGATTTTGATTTACGTTGGGATTATCAGGAATATAATTTGGTTTTATCTTGGAATTTACCAGTAAATCCAAGACAAGACATAAAGTATTTTCAAATTTTTAGAAGAAACACTCTTGAAGAACCTTACGAATTATTGAAAGAATATGATTTTAACGATTCTTTTAAACAACCTACTAGATTTGAAAATACTCTTTCACATCTTATAAAAAAATTCGAGGGACCTTTTAACATTTATATAGATAAAGATTTTAATAGAGATTCAAGATATTATTATTGCGTTGCTTGCGTTGATGCGAGGGGTATGGTTTCAAATTATTCTCAACAATTTGAAGTTACTTTCGATAGAATGAAAAATAAGCTTGTTAAAAAAGTAATATCACCGTCAGGTGCACCGAGACAATACCCTAACGTTTTTTTAAAGGATAATTTTTTTCAAGATACCGTAGTTTCATCGAAGAAAAGAAGAATAAAATTATTTTTCGATCCTGAATATCTTCGAATAAAGACTTCAAATGGGTCGACAATCGATGCGTTGGTTACAGACGGAAATGGAGAATACGGTATCAATTTATTAGATATAACTCGTGGACAAATTTTAACAATTCCAGTTAAGATTAATAATTTACTGGAAACTTCAGATTCTTGATATTTACACGTACAGCTGGGTTAAAAAATGGGATTTTTAGATCACTCTTCTTCAAATATTATCGTTGATGCCGTTTTGACAGATATCGGCAGACAATTTTTGGCTAGAAACGACGGAAGTTTTAGCATTGTTAAGTTCGCATTCGCAGATGATGAAATAGATTATTCTATCATTCAAAAATTTGGACGAGTTATAGGAAAAGAAAAAATAGAAAAAAATACTCCAATTTTTGAAGCGCAAACGAATGCTGGATTGGCTTTGAAATATAAAAATATTTCGCTTTCAAATCCAAATTTATATCGATTACCTAAAATTTCTTTAACCGCAGGTTCTAGTTCAACTACTGTGAATTTAATTTCCATGAAATTGAACTCTGTCGATGCTACGAAGCAACTTACATTTACGCAACAGATAATAGGCGAATCAACCATAGATAGCGAACTTAGAGATCAACAGTTCGTTGTTAAGCTACCAAACATGTTTTTACAGATCGTTGGAGCTACTCCTGATTTCGTAGATAGAGATGGCATCGCATATTACACGGTTATTAGAAGCCCAACAACTACTGCGGCTGGAGGAGCTATCACTACATTTACTTTAGCTCTTAAGTCAATAACTGATACGCAGTTTTTAATTTACGGTTTATCAACAGATAAAACTGTTATAAACGCAGTTGGTAGCGTTATTGGATTACAGTCTGGCGCTGTAAGCGATTTTACAGTTTCAATATCAAAGTGAAAAAATGGCTACATTTAAAGAATTAACATCGGCTGACATTCAAACTACTCGTACAAGTTTAAATCAATTAATAGATATCGTACAAAACGATATATCTGGTTCGGCGACGCGTCGTTCTTATGATATGTTTGTTTCTTCATCTGCTGATCAAACAGCTGCAGTATACTCTATTACTTCTTCTCTGTTTCAGACAGTATACGATCAAGATTTTACCCTACAAGTCGCGAATCCCATATTCGATATGACTGTTGGATTATTTTCTTCTTCGAGTACTGTTTTAAATGCAAAAATTGGCGAAGATTCCGCAGGTAAACTATTATTTTCCTCGTCTTCTTTAATGATGAGAGAAAAAATAGATTTATATAAACTTCACGCTGGAAAGTTACTGGGAGATAATGAATCTGCGTTCTACTCTCCTTTCGACGGTTCAACTACGTCGGAAAGAATCGACGAAGCAATTTTTATCGACTTTAAACGTTTGTTTATGAGAGATAGACTCAAGCGTGAATCGTTCGCTATGAGATTTTACGTTACAGCGACTATAGATGGTAGCCCAAATGCTGGTATCGACGAAGTCGCGATTCCAAACATATACACAGGCTCGAATATTAATTCGACAAGTGTTTTTGGAGCAACTTTATTCACCGATGTAGGTTCTTCTTCAAATAGACGTACTACTTTCGGCGGCGAAGTGGGTGATGTCGTCAACGCTAGCAATTCGAGTAATAAAGTTGGATTGGCTTTCTACGATGCAGGTATCGTTATTTTAGACGCTAAAAAAATAATGTGGTCCGATCAGCACGTTTCTGGTGTAATTTATGCGACGACGCAATCAGTGGCTGGCGTTAATACTACTGTCGTAGGTTCCAGTACTACCCCAGGTTCGAATCCATCTGCAAAATTTATACCTGATTTCTTCGTGTCTGCTTCGATAGATGATATCGTAGATCACGTAGCTTCTTGTAGATTCTCGTCAGGTTCTTATACTGCTATGACATTCCAGAACCAAACGACAATAAATTCAACATTAATTTTCTGTAGAGCAACGGCCGATGAGTTTAATTACTCTACGAACCCTACATATACAAATGAAAATAACGAAATAGTTGTTATCGAACCAGGTCAAGAAGATATTCAAACAAGCTTTACTTATCCTACGACAATCGGTCTTTATGATTCTAATAATAATCTATTAGCCGTAGCGAAATTCTCTAGACCAATAGAAAAGAATTATGAAAAAGATCTTACAGTTAGGGTTCGATTGGATTTCTAAAATTCAACAAATTAATATTTTTAAATTACGGGGTGAATAATGTCATTTATAAAATTACCCCAAGATTTCTTCGATACTTTCACCGTATTAGCCAGACCCCATAGATCTTATTCGTCATCATCATTTTCTGGAATACAAGGCGATGTTAGAGTATTTAAGAGACTTTCGGATATAGAAAAAGATTCTTCTTTTTTTAATGACTCTAATTTTACTGAGCAATCGCCTGAAGGCTATTTGCTAGATGTTTCGAAGGCATCATCGCAGAGCGTAGATTTTTCGAATGCTCTCGAAAAATATGTAAATTCTGTTAATGAATCTCCTATAGATCCAAGATTTCAAAAATCTGTAGAAGTTATAAGATTCGAGCCCTCGTTTAAGCTTACTTCTGATACTTTAAGAAAAAATATAATTAAAAATATCGTTTTGCCTCATTATAAAATAGCTTTTCCGAATATAGGGTGGGGTTATACAAATTATTGTGACTTACATTTTCCGAAAGATATAGGCCCCATATCTTCAAGCATAATTTATCCGAATCCAAAAGAAAACGATAGACCTGTATATTCTCCGGCTCAAGATTTCACTATAGAGTTTTATGTAAAACCGTCGTATAGTGAAGTGAATTATCCCGCCGGAACTATTATGCACATGTCTTCTTGTTTCGCCGTCTCTTTGGTTAGCGGAAGTTTAACTAATCATCTTGGTGAAGCAGAAAGATTTAGAATTTTATTACAATTAACTCATAGCGCAGACGTTAATCCTAGGGAAGTAAATTTAAATGCGCTTGGCACAGGACAGTTAGAGTATGCATTTTTATCGAATGATTTAATCATCGAAAGGAATAATTGGCACCATGTTTCTATAGCATGGTCGCCTAATAAAAATAATTCAACGGGTTCATTTTTTATCGATGGAAAAGCGTCTGGAAATTTTAGTTGTCCTACTAATTTATTACCGTTTTCTTCTTCTTACGACGATCGTTCTGCCATATTCGTTGGAAATTATTACGACGGAGAAAATAATGTCGTTTATGGACCACACGGATTTTTCTCTCTCGATGCAGTTACAAACGAAGGCGTTACGGACGCTTTTAATGCCTCTCCTTCAAATCCAGAGTTTCCACAAAACTTTAAATTAGAAAATCCATTCAAAGGAGAGTTGCATGAACTTAGAATATGGGATTTATGTCGCGATAAAGATTCGATAGTTTCTGGTAGCAAGTTTGGATTAAACGTAGAAGAAAAACTATTATTTTATGTTCCTCCATTTTTCACTAAGTCTACGAATAATAGATTGGTATTACAAACTCCATTTCAAACTTTGAATAGTACAACTGATGATCCTTTCAACGTTGCGCTAAGCTTCGGCGTCGGTGGGCATCATATAAATGTTGAAAATCACGTTAGAGAATTCGTAAGAGGGTATTATCCTAGACTATTGTTTTTGACATCTAGCGAAATAACTTACCAAGATGCCGTGTTTAAAGAAGCTAATGAATATTTTTATGCAACAGGATCTACAGTTCGAAGAAATCTAACTATTATGCCATGCGATAATGGTAAGTTTTATCCTAATTTTTCTCTTTTATATAGCGGAACAGACGCCGAGTATTCGCAAGGAGGAATTATGGATAAATTTGTCACCGATTTCGGAGCACCTGATTTATCTTTCGTTAATTTATCTAATCTTGTTCCTACAAGTTCTCTATTTCCCGGTCTCGTTCAGGATAATGATTTGTTAGACGAAATAATGGGATCAAGTCCTGAAAATCCTGGTGTTGCTCCCGGCGCAGTTTTAACCATTTTTCAGAGGACGAGAGATAACAGCTCTAACGCTGTATCGTTTTTCGATGCGTCTAATTTATTTTATGGAAGTCGAATATATCCAGAGTCTTATGAATTAATTGACAATTCATTTACCGGTAGCGCGGG
>Ga0315901_10008656_pt1 | contig 11791 bp, 11 predicted proteins | sample LakEriMetagenome_10_FD_203761 | JGI IMG/M metagenome (GOLD analysis project Ga0315901, IMG submission 203761) | Freshwater fungal communities from buoy surface, Lake Erie, Ohio, United States - Buoy 2 MA116 | ecosystem: Environmental > Aquatic > Freshwater > Lake | place: USA: Lake Erie, Ohio...
ATTTCAAAGGCATTCAGCAAGTTGGGCTATACCGGCGGGGCCATGGTGCTGGTAGGAAAATATACCGCGATCCCGCATGGGACCATCGTACCCCAGATCATCAAAGAAGGGGATGTGATCCTGGTGGATGGGGGAACCTCTGTTGAAGGTTATGCGTCTGATATCACCCGAACCTTTGTTGTAGGTAAACCCAATGCGAGGCAGACCGAGATCTGGAACCTGGAAAAGAAGGCACAGGATGCGGCGTTTGAAGCCTGCAAGATCGGAGCTACCTGCGAATCTGTGGATGCAGCAGCCAGGGCAGTGATTGAAGGGGCCGGTTTTGGTAAGAATTACAAATTACCGGGACTGCCGCATCGGACCGGACACGGCATCGGTCTCGAGGGGCACGAGTGGACGAATTTTGTGAAGGGCAATAAAACAAAACTCGTCACTGGAATGTGTTTCAGTGACGAGCCTACTATAGCCATTCCCGGTGAATTTGGGATCAGGCTGGAAGATTGTTTGTATATGACCGAAGAGGGTCCGAAATTCTTTACAAAGCAAAGTATCTCTATAGAGCAGCCATTTGGTTGAGCAGCTCTTCTTCTTCTTCGGCAGTTCCGATCTTGTCTTCATTGACCGTGATATGGAAGCAAGCCTGCATTCTTTCGAACTTCACAAAGCATGCTTCTTTGTCCCTCATATCCATCAGGGCATCGATCAGCACATCCAGGTTCTTCTGGGAATGTTTCTGCTCGGTTCCAAAGCGTACCCATGAGATGTCGATGGTAGTGCCATAAAGATGTGCGCTTTCCTTGATCGCATTGGGGTTCACCCGGGTGAGCTTGGCTACAGTTTCTTTGGTTCTGGTAGCGCTGGTGATGATGAACGGAAGGGGAGCTACGCCTTTTTCCTTGCATTTAGCCAGATAGGAAGCTCCGAGATTTTCGATGAACTGGTTGGCCTTCACAGTTACGTAAGGGTAAGAGTAGTTCATCTTGCTAACGATGTAGCCCTTGCCGGAATTCAGTTTAACCAGCGTGTTTGAGGAAACGTACTTTTTCAGTACGGCCAGGTTCCTGGCAGGTGCTTTTAAGGAGCTGTTCTTTGCCACTTCCTTATGCTTGGCGACACCGTCGTCAAACGTTTTACAGGTAGGGCAAGTCCCGTTTTCAGGAGTTGAGAAACTGAGTAATGCGGGTATCGCAAAAGCGATAGCGGCATATTTAATTGGATTCTTGGTCATGGTCACAGGTTTGAATACTTTAATAACGGATTACAGGCACAAATATTATCCTTTAAATCCATCTATACAATCGTATTTACCCTCGTAGAATTACGATTTAGCGCCTTGATCTGAATACCCAGGGTGCAATGGGCTCATTATCAACCCAAAGCCCTGCACGATTTTTTCGTGCATGATTTTCATCTTCGGACATTTTTTTGTCTTTCGAATACTTTTTGAAGTGCCAGGCATAGCCTGCGCGGAGCATTTCCCTGCTTAAGTTCGAACCCCTATCTGTGAATGAATCTGCGATAAGGCGTTTATTCCGGTCGTAATTGATTGGGACTATTTTTACCATTTTCCCAAAGCAGAGGCTGCTGAGATAGTCTTTCGAGCGGGTGCCAAAGGCTTGTTTTTTCTCTGGCGCATCAATGCCGTTCATCCTGATCCGGATGGTTTTGAAATCGGATGTCAGTACATCATAAGTATCGCCGTCCACAACCTTGATAACCTTTCCGTTAAAGGGCGCTGGCAGGGGATCCGGTGCAGGAATGTCATGTAAGTTTGCGAGAAAACTTACTGGGGAGAAATAGCTCGCTCCCAGGGTTTGGTAACTTATCAACAGTAAAAACGCAAGGACCTTTACTGGCATATCCCGTTTTGTTTTCGTAAGAATCCTGCAATCATTTTCTCGTGGTAGGCAGGCTGTTGGGTTTTGTAGATCTCCGCGTGTTTTACACCCATTTCGCGGAACCATTTGCACCAGTATTTCTGCATGATGTCGAAGTCCTGCGGATACGCTTCTTCCGGCCTGCATTCAAGTACCAGCACTTCCAGGTTGTCCAAAGAACGGTTAGCAGGCATCAGGCCATAGTCTTCACGGTCAAATTCTGCAGCAAGCACATCCGGATCCCGGAATTTTGAAAAATGCGGCGTACCTCTTTCCATGTAGTTGTACCGGTTTGAATTGGGCTGCTGTTGTTTCCCGTTCTCGTAGTACAGGTATCCATCTGTGAGTATCACCAGGATATTCCTGTAGCTGCTGTCGGGTTCAATGCATTTGACGCGGACTTCATCTTTCATGAAGCGCCAGATATCAGAGCCCGGGTATGATCCGGTAGATCTTGCCATGGCGTAAATATCGTTCAATCCGTTTGCAAAATTAGAGTCTAGCTGCTGGTAGCGCTGTTTGTTCAGTTTAGCCTGGGCCATATCCGTGGATCCGATCCATGACACAGAAAGATTGCGTGCGATATTCCGGATCTCTTTGTCCTGCGGTTCGGGGTGGAAATATACGGCGAAGCGGGCCCTGGACTTGAATGAGCCATGGGCGGCTACATTTTTTTTAATGGCGGAGCTGAGTACATTGATGACGCTGATGTCACGGTCTGCCTGTACCGGCTGACGTTCGTCGCGGGCACTATTGATCCGGTCAGACAGGTCGATCAGTACCGTAATGTTCAGGTGCTTTTCAGGTTGCGCGGGAAGCAGCGGGTAGGGGTCTTGCTTCGTTATTTGGTTAACAGGTGTTTCACCTCCACAGGCCGCCATGATTACAGCCAGCGCAAGTGCGAACAGGTTACGCATGTTCATATTGGGATTTGGGTTTAAGTGTGTCCAGGAAATGATGAACGGTTTTGCGAGTTTCCGTGCGGAGTCCGTCTTTATCGGATGCAGAGGCCATTAGCCCGCCTTCGATGAATTGCATCCAGCCGCTCATGAAATGGTAGATGACATATTCCACTTCTCGGGGCCTGAAAAAAACGGCATTGAGTTCGTTTTCGGAAAGCAATTTATCCCGCTCTTTGGCGTGCAGGTTTTTGCCTGCTTCATCTGCTTCGTGGTGGAGTTTTATGATCTCTTTCTCTACGTCCTGAATTTCTTTTTCGCGTACGCGGATATGTTCCCCGGCATGGTCCAGCCTGCGGTTATCAGTCATGAACTTTTCGAAGAGGAAGCCCCAGATCAAATAGGTGACAAAGCCTGCGAAAATGATGAGCCAGAAATTAATGTCGCCGAATGCCATTTGGAAATTATAGGGCGGAACATTTTCAAGGCTGTTCAGGGCCTGCAGATCGTAAATCTTTTTCACGATCTCGTAGGCAATGATATAGTCAAATGCGAAAGTGACCAGGATCAGCAGGCTGAGTTTGATCCATTTTGAAAAATGCCTTTCTTCCAGGAATTTATGCATGAGGATGCCAAGCCCAAGGAAGATGAACGGCATAGTGACCACGAGCACGAGAGCCGGGGCACCTTTGTTCCAGGCATTGGAGATGGCCCGGGGGTCGAAAATGGAATTGGCCACATTGATATCGTCTGCCGTGAATTGGCGGAAGAAGGCCGAGTAGGAAGCCGACGTATAAAAGATCCAGAGATAGACGGTGAGTAAAACCAGGATCAGTCCGGTCAGTACGATGCCCAGTTTGCTGGGCTTTTCGTTATAGTGGTCAGGGTTCCTGCGGATCTCATTGATCTCGGTCTTGATCTCCTGTACTTTCTTTTCAAGGGCCGGGATCTTTTCTTTACGAATCCTGCTCTCCTGCTCGCCGATCTTTTGGATATCCAGTGTCAGGGAGACCACACGGGCGCGAACCGGCGATTTCATTTCCTCCTGTTCTTTTTCATCGAGGTGTATCGATTTTTTGAACTGTTCCAGCAATTTGTGGAGTTCCAGTTCCAGGGAGATCGGACTGGCATTGTGGTTTTTAGATTGCAGGAAGCCGTATTTCTTCCAGGGATGGTTGTTAATCCCGGCTTCGCGGATCATATGAGCATCATCCGGCTCGTTGGGGTGATGGCTGTTTTTTTCCTCTTTTTGAACCCCATTGGAAGATGGTTTTTCAAAAAGGGACTCGATCGGAGGGAATTCATTATCCTTCATAAGAATGGGTTGAGGCCCATAAAATAAGGGCTTCAGGAGGATTTCAGGAACTTGGACGGGGTCGTTTTACCATAATGAAACGTTAACTGTGACGGATGGCTTTTCGTCTGGGACGAATACCGGTTAGAGGTGTCTAAGAAGGAGGTCTATGGTCCATAATGAAGAAAATGCTTATATTAAAATCGGATTAGCAGCTTTTTAAAATCTTGTTTAATGAACGAAAACATCAAAAACAACAGTCGTAGGAAATTCATCCGGGAAGTAGGTACCATAGCAGGCGGTTTCATGATCGTGCCGCGGCACGTATTGGGAAAAGGATTTCTTGCGCCGAGCGACAAGCTCACCAAGGCCATTATCGGTGTGGGAGGCATGGGCAATGCGCACATACCGTATGGCGGCACGCCGGTGATCGCGGTCTGTGATGTCAACGCCAATCACCTGAATGCAACAGCAGCCAAGATCGGCGGAGGGGTAAAAGCCTTCAAGGATTATCGTGAGGTATTAGTGATGAAGGATCTTGATATCGTTCATATCGCCACCCCACCCCATTGGCACGGGATCATCTCTGTAGATGCCATGAAAGCGGGGAAAGATGTCTGGTGCGAGAAGCCGATGACAAGAACCATTGGTGAGGGCCGTCGTGTGGTGGAAGCTGCCAAACAGTATAACAAGATCTTCAGGCTGAACACCTGGTTCCGCTTCGATGAGAATCTGTTCGGTATGAAGGTGCCTCCTAAATCGGTAAAAAAGCTGGTTGAGAGCGGATTGCTGGGCTGGCCGTTAAAGGTAACGGTGGGTAAGCATACGGGATTCGACTGGAAGTTCTATTGGATCGGTAAAACGAATTTGGTGGAGGAACCGATCCCTGCTTACCTGGATTATGAGATGTGGCTGGGGCCAGCGCCGAAGAAGCCTTACAATGCGCACCGCACCGGGCCAACCTTCAGGGGCTACTGGGATTATGATGGAGGCGGCCTGGGTGATATGGGTCAGCATTACCTCGATCCGGTCCAGTATTTCCTCGGAAAGGATGATACCAGTCCTGTTTCCGTGGAAGTGGAGGCCGATAAACAGGATTTGGATGCCGTAGGCACATTCCGAAGGATCGTTTATACCTATGCAGACGGATGTCAGATCATCCTTGATGGCGACGGGCGCGATGTTGGGGCGCCATATATAGAAGGGCCAAAGGGAAAACTCTATCCTGAGTTTAAATCGGATATTCCTGACCTGGAGAAGAAACTCGCAGCGTTCCCTGATCCGGCACCTCAGGTGACCGATTTCATGGAGGCGGTGAAAGAGCGCAAGAAGTTTGCTTTGAACGAGATCAATGGTCATCGATCATGTACCATAGTTAATATGGGAAAGATCGCCATGCAGCTCAACAGGAATCTGAAGTTCGACCCGGACAAGCAGAAATTCATCAATGACGATGAAGCCAATGCTTTGGCCTATACTAAAATGCCGAAACCGTTCAGGAAGTACAGCTGATATCACATGATCACGCAAACTAATTTTTCGGTTTTTGAAAACGCTCCGGCTAAGTCTGAACTGCTGAACTGGGTTAAAGGCATTGCCGCCATCAGCCAGCCGTCAACGATCCATTGGTGCGACGGCTCGAAGCAGGAGTACGACGGCCTTTGTCAAATGCTCGTGCGCAAGGGTACCTTCATAGAACTCAATCCTGAGAAGAGACCCAATAGCTTTGCCTGTTTCAGCGACCCCTCGGATGTGGCCAGGGTAGAGGATAAAACATATATCTGCAGCCGCCGGAGAGAAGACGCGGGTCCAACCAACAACTGGATGGCCCCCGATCAGATGAAGACCAGTCTCTATGGTCTGCTGGAAGGTTCGATGGCGGGCAGGACCCTCTATGTGATCCCATTCTGCATGGGCCCGCTGGGCTCGCCCTACTCGAGATATGGCGTGCAGCTGACCGACTCAGAATATGTGGTGGTCAATATGCGCATCATGACCCGCATGGGTGAAGATGTACTGCCCCATATCGCCAAAGGCCATTATGTAAAATGCGTGCATTCCGTTGGGGCACCACTGGAAGCAGGACAAAAAGACGTGGCCTGGCCCTGCAATCCGGACACCAAGTACATTTCGCATTTTCCCGATGAAGACCTCATTATCTCCTACGGCAGCGGATACGGCGGAAACGCGCTCATGGGTAAAAAATGCTTTGCCCTCCGCCTCGCTTCCGTGATGGGCCGCGAAGAGGGCTGGCTGGCCGAACATATGTTGCTGATGGGCGTTCAATCGCCCGATGGAGAGAAGAACTATGTGGCAGCCGCTTTCCCAAGCGCTTGCGGTAAAACCAATTTCGCCATGATGATCCCGCCGTCAGAATTTGAAGGCTGGAAAGTGACAACAGTGGGTGACGATATTGCGTGGATACACAAAACCCGCGACGGGCAACTGTATGCCATCAATCCTGAGGCTGGCTATTTCGGCGTGGCGCCTGGCACCAATTACGAAACCAACCCTAACGCCATGGAAACGATCCGTGCGAATACCATTTTCACCAACGTGGCCATCACGCGCGACAAAGATGTGTGGTGGGAAGGGCTGACAAAAGAACCCCCAGAGGGTCTGACCGACTGGCATGGGGAGCCCTGGGATCCGGCTGGAGGGAAACCCGCCGCCCACCCCAATTCTCGGTTCACCGCACCTGCATACCAGAACCCGGCGATCGACGAGAAATGGGAAGACCCTAATGGCGTACCCGTTTCAGGATTCATTTTCGGCGGCAGAAGAAGCACCACCGTGCCGCTGGTGCACCAGTCTTTCAACTGGAACTTCGGTGTTTATGCAGCAACCACCATGGGAAGTGAAATGACCGCAGCAGCATTTGGAGAGATCGGGAAAGTGAGACGCGATCCCCTCGCGATGCTGCCTTTCATGGGCTACCATATTGGTGACTACGTGAATCACTGGTTGCAGTTCGGGCGTAATCTTCCTAATCCTCCAAGGATCTTCAGTGTGAACTGGTTCAGGAAGGACGAGAACGGAAAGTTCATGTGGCCGGGTTTCGGACAGAATATCCGGGTTCTGAAGTGGATCGTAGAGCGGTTACGCGGAACCGTTAGTGCGGTGGAAAGCCCGATCGGCTGGATGCCCAGGTATGAAGATATCGACTGGACAGGGCTTGACGATTTTGACCGCGAGCAGTTCATGGCGTTGATGGATGTGGACAGGGAGAAGTGGAAGAAAGAACTGCTGAGCCATGAAGAACTTTTCGAGCGTATGTACGATAAATTGCCCAAGGAGTTTTTTCTGATGAAAGAGCTTTTACTGTCATCTTTGTGGCGCTCTCCGGAACATTGGGGTTTGCAGCCTGAGAATTAGAATTTAGTTACTTTAGATGCTATGAAATGGATAATCATTGCCTGCCTTAGCATCAGTCAGGTTTTTGCCCAGCAGAAACGACCCAATATCGTGGTGATCTTTTCAGACGATCATACCCAGCAAACCATCAGCGCCTATGGAAGTAAGCTGATGCAAACGCCAAACATAGACAGGATCGCAAAAGAAGGGGCCATACTCCGGAGTTCATTTGTGACCAACTCGCTCTGCGCGCCCAGCCGGGCAGCCTTCCTCACGGGTAAATACGGGCACATCAATGGACTTCGTGATAACGCCGGCGACCGCAACTTCGATGGCAGCCAGCAGCAATTGCAGAAATTGCTGAAAGCACAGGGATATCAAACGGCCTGGGTGGGAAAATGGCATTTGCAGTCGCTCCCCCAGGGTTTTGATTTCTGGCGCATCCTGCCCGATCAGGGTCATTATTACCAGCCCCAGTTCATCAATATGGGCAATGATACAACGAAGTACAAGGGTTATGTGACCAACCTGATCAGCGATTTTTCGCTCGACTGGATCCGTAAGCGAGATACCTCTAAGCCCTTCTTCGTGGTGATCGGAGAGAAAGCTACCCACCGCAACTGGATGCCTGATGTGCAGGACCTCGAAGCTTTTGATAACGTGGAGTTTCCCCTGCCTGCGAATTTCTACGACAAATACGAAAATCGAAAAGCGGCGATGGAGCAGGATATGACCGTAAGCAAAACCATGCTCCTGCATGATGACCTTAAGATCGGGGTCGATTTCACCAGGCAGGGCATGGGCATGTTCGGGCGCATGTCGGAGGCGGAAAAAGCCGCCTACAAAAAATACTATGACAAGGCCAAGGCGGAATACGAGAAAGTGAAGAACGATAGCGCAGCCCTGGTCAAATGGAAATTCCAGCGTTATATGCGCGACTACCTGGCTACCGCCAAGGGATTGGACAGGAATATCGGCCGCATCCTTGATGAACTGGATGCCATGGGTCTGAAAGAGAATACCATCGTGATCTATACGTCGGACCAGGGATTCTATATGGGCGAGCATGGCTGGTTCGACAAACGGTTCATGTATGAAGAAAGCTTCCGGACGCCATTTGTCATCCGTTACCCGGGTCGTATCAAACCCGGCACCTCGGTGAACGACATGATCATCAATATTGACTACGCCCCAACCCTGCTGGCCCTGGCCGGTGTGCAGATCCCCGGCGATATCCAGGGCAGCAATTTTGCACCCCTCCTGATGAAACCCGGCTCCCTGAAGAACTGGCGGGATGTGCTCTATTACCATTACTATGAGTATCCCTGGGCCCACCGCGTGGCCAAGCATTTCGGCATACGGACCTCGAGGTATAAGCTGATCAGGTTCTATCACCCGGAAGCGTATTGGGAGTTGTACGACCTGCAGAAGGACAAGGCTGAAATGAAGAACCTGTATGGTGATCCTGCCTATGCGGCCATTGCTGAGAAACTTAAGAAGCAATTGAAGGAAACGGCCATGCACTTCAAGGACCAGCAAGCCGTTGAGTTGATGGGTGCAAACTGACATTGATGAAAAACAGTGCGGTCGATCTGTTTAAAGCGAACTGGGCACTATACCAGAAAGTGGTGCAGCAGGATTATATGCTACATGCCCATTTCAGCACCCTCATCCGCGAACATCTTTTTAATGAAAAGGAACATCTGCGGGTACTCGACCTCGGCTGCGGCGATGCCTCACAGATCCTGCCACTGCTGCTGGAACTGCCGGTGTCAATGTATACTGGCTATGATCTTTCTGAAGCCGCCCTTGCCATTGCAGCGGAGAATGTAACATCGCTAAAGAGCGAAGTGTTTTTGAAGCAGGGCCCCATGGAAGAACTCATCACCCGGGAGCAGACGGGCTTCGATATCATCTTCGGCAGTTATGCCATCCATCACCTGCAGGATGGGCAGAAGCGGGAACTGATCGGCCGCATTGCTGCCCTGTTGAACGCGGCCGGAAAGTTTATATGGATCGATGTGTTCCGGGCCGACGGACAAAGCCGCGACCATTACCTCGATGCTTATCTCGGCATGATCGCTTCCAACTGGACCGCACTCACACCGGCAGAACTTGAGCTCATCAGCGAGCATGTGAGGAACTACGACTACCCATCGGAAAAAACCAGGGCCATACAATGGTTGCAGGAGGCCGGGTTTTCCATCCAGATCTCGGATTCCACGGACCCGTTTCATAAGATCTATATTTTAGGCCGGGACCAGCACTCATGATGATTCCTTAACGAACGAATTAGCCGGTTTTGAACTAATTTGGCGTCATGATCAAGTTGGTTGTATTCGATATGGCAGGTACTACAGTGGATGAAGACAATGTGGTGTATAAAACCATACAGCGTGCATTGAATGAAGCGGGCTTCCCGGCCAGTTTGGAAGATGTGTTGATCCATTGCGCGGGCAAGGAAAAATTGCGGGCGATCAAGGATATCCTTCAGGCAAATTTCGATGTCATGGATGATCGATTGGCTGCGGAGATCCATGCTGCCTTCAGGAAACTGCTCACCGTGGCCTATGATGAACTGGCGGTGCGGCCCATCGGCGGCGCCGATGAGATCTTCGCCTACCTTAAAGAGGCCGGTATACACTGTGTGCTGAATACAGGCTATGATCATGATACCGCCCATAAACTCTTGCGCAAACTTGGCTGGGAAGGATCAAACCTGATCGATGCCGTGGTCACGGCCAGCGATGTCAGCAGCAACAGGCCCGACCCCGATATGATCCTGCTGGCCATGAAGAAAACGGGCATCACCGATCCTCTGGAAGTGGTGAAAGTGGGCGATTCTGCAATAGATATTGAAGAGGGCCAGAACGCAGGCTGCCGACTCAATATTGGCATTACTACCGGTGCGCAGACCCGCGCGCAGTTGCTGGAAGCGCAACCCGATCATGTCGTAGACAATCTGGCTGAATTGATCGGCATCATCCGGAAGAACAATGACTGATCTTATTCTATCCTCGTCTATGAATCATGTTGGTTTAAGAAGATCAGTCCGCCGAGGAAAATGAGGCTGAGTGAAAATGCTGTGCCCTGCGCATTCCATTCGGATTGCTGCCACATCAGGAACCATTCTCCGGCAATCCCGATAAAGCCGCCAAAGAACAGCAGGAATCCCAAGGTCATGCCCGTGTTCACCCATTTCTTCGCGTTTTTAAAAACATCCGGGGCTGATTGGTAGTGCCTGGTCATTTGGATGGAACCTGTCCAGAGCGCAATGGCGGTGCAGACTTCAATGATGATCAGGCTGATATAGAACAAGTGGTGTAAGTAGGGTTGGTCAACAGCGCGCCATCCGGTTTTTTCTTTTGAAAAGACACCATCCATTCCCGTCACATGTTGCACGAAACTGAAATTGGATCCGTAGTCGGTGATGTTATTGAAACATACCAGCGAGATATATCCGGCGAATGCGAATGAAATGACGATGCTGATCTGCCTGTTGTTCATAGAATGGAAATGTACGAAACAGAAACTATTTTAATACAGTCGCGATGATCCTCAATGGGCCGCCACTGCCCCTGGCGATCTTCATGGGCAGTGCCACGACGTAAATGCCTTTGGCCGGCAGCAGGTCGAGATTGGTAAGGTTTTCAAAGCCCGGTTTGTTTTGGGCCAGCAATACCTGGTGTGCTTCAAATAGTTTCGACTGACCCCGGTCGAGGCTGGGGGTATCCAGGCCCATGGCTTTGATCTTCCTGTTCTGAAGCAGCCAGGTTACGGTAGCGGGGTCGATACCCGGAAAATGTAATTCAGGAATGGCCTCGGGGCCTTTTTTGTCGGTCCCGAAATATTTGAGTCGGTCAGGATAGAATCTGCTGTAGCCCGTTTTTACGAGAATGATGGTGTTGTCGTCGATCCGCCCGTTTTTCTTCTCCCAATCGGTGATGTCCTGCACACTGAGCAGGTAGTCGCGATCGGCCATGGCTTTCTCAGTAATGTCAATCACCACGGCATTGCCGGTTAAACTGCTGAGCGGAATTTCATCGGCAGACAGCCTGTTCTCCGCGAAATGCTTGGGCGCATCAAGATGTGTGCCGCCATGTTCAGGCGTACTCAATGCGAAGGAGGAGTAATAAAAACCTGCAGGGCTTTGGCCCTCGAAATCAACCGGGTGTTCAAAACCTTTGACGTTATTCGGCCAGTATAGGGTAGTGCTGTCGAAGCTATGCGAAAGGTCTACCCACTCCGCTTCTTCCAGAGCAACGGGTTTAGTTTGGCAAGAGCATGCACCAATGATGATAAGCATGAAGATGTAACGCATAGAAGAGGTTTGTTCTTAAAGTTATGCAATCCCAATCATGAATTTT
>Ga0315901_10008661_pt1 | contig 11789 bp, 14 predicted proteins | sample LakEriMetagenome_10_FD_203761 | JGI IMG/M metagenome (GOLD analysis project Ga0315901, IMG submission 203761) | Freshwater fungal communities from buoy surface, Lake Erie, Ohio, United States - Buoy 2 MA116 | ecosystem: Environmental > Aquatic > Freshwater > Lake | place: USA: Lake Erie, Ohio...
ATAATCTTCTAGCATCTGACTTCGGGCTTCTGTGCCAATCACGCTATGGAAATCGCGCACTATGGTTGGGAATGGATGAGGCCCAGCCACGGTACCAAGTAAATAATGAGTTGTGTCAACATTGCTGACCCAATCACGCATCGCTTCATTGATGGCATCTTTAAGCGTCTTCGAGCCAGTGGTAACTGGGACTACTTCTGCCCCAAGTAAGCGCATTCGCGCCACATTTAGGGCCTGTCGTTTAGTGTCTTCTTCTCCCATATAAACAACACATTCCAAGCCCATCAAAGCAGCCGCGGTTGCCGTTGCGACACCATGTTGGCCAGCTCCTGTTTCAGCAATCACTCGTTTCTTATTCATTCGCTTGGCTAGTAGAGCTTGTCCTAAAACATTGTTAATTTTGTGAGAGCCAGTGTGATTAAGATCTTCACGTTTCAACAAAATTTGTGCACCACCAGCAAGCTCACTAAACCTAGTTGCATCTGTAATCGGAGTTGGGCGACCAGTGTAATTTTTATGGAGTGCTGCTAATTCAGACTGAAAAATTGGATCAGCGCAAGCGGCGTTATATTCTTCATCCAACTGATCTAGTGCATGAATTAAAGCCTCTGGCACAAATCGGCCACCATACTCACCAAATTTTCCAGGGAGATCCAAAGTGGCCACTTGGACTATGCTCCTCGTGGATGCTTAAGTGCTGGGTGGGCACCAGCTGCAACAAGTTCATGAACCGCACGACGAGGATCTTTATCAGTAACCAATGTTTCACCAACAAGCACCGCTTGTGCACCTAAATTTGCGTAGGCAACCAAATCATGTGGTCCTCGTACACCACTTTCAGCAATTTTGATGCAGTTGTTAGGGATAAGTGGCGCAACAGCAGCAAATTGCTCGCGGTCCACTTCTAACGTGTGTAAATTTCTTGCGTTTACGCCAATCACATTAGCACCGGCTGCAACCGCGCGCGGCACTTCGGTTGCATCATGAACTTCAACTAATGGTGTCATACCTAACGATATAGTCCGCTCAATTAGCGAAACAAGCGCTTCCTGTTCTAGTGCAGCAACAATAAGCAGCACCATGTCGGCACCTGCTGCACGAGCCTCCCAGAGTTGATAGCCGGTAACAATAAAGTCTTTACGCAACACAGGTATATCCACACTTGCCCTTACCGCCTTTAGATCATCAATAGAACCACCGAATTTTCGCTGCTCGGTTAAAACTGAAATGCAATGCGCACCGCCCGCCTGATACTCCGCGGCCAAGGCGGCTGGATCAGCGATTGCAGCTAAATCCCCGCGACTCGGGCTCTTTCGTTTTACTTCAGCAATCACCGCAACGTCTTCACCAGCTAACACTGGCTTTGGATCTAACGCAGGCACCTGCTTGCGGGCACGTTCTTGTAGTTCTTCAATAGAAACCTCAAGTTTGCGTGCTGCAACATCTTGCAGCACTCCCTCGATGATTTCGCTAAGAACGCTCATGGTCGGGGCTTCTGTCCGTATCCAAGTTGATGTAAAACATAACTTACGATAGATCCAACCACAGCAACGACAATGCCGATCTGCCAAAGTGCAGCATTCGCAATAAAAATACCAAGTGCAATCAAGGCCGAGCCAATAATCACAGTTACTGTTAACACCCACGCGGCCAAAGTTTGGCCGTGTTCATTATTTCGGTTTGTTTGGGAATTCATTTCGGTGTTGGCTCCTACTCTTCTTTGGCAGATTATGACCGTTAGAGCTTGTAAATAAATCAGCGGGGTCAGGTTAGACCGTGTCGTCTTTGCCCTCATCTTGGGCACGCCAGGTATCGCGATCAGACTTCAATCTTGGTCGCTGGGCTTTGTCTGCTGAATAAGTTTTAATTGAACCCAGATAAAGCAATGCTGAAATCGTTGAAATCAAAATCAACAAATAAGCGGTGAGACCAAAGTCAATTCGTGCAATCTCGCCTGTCAGCGAAATTTGATCCGCTACTCGCTGCTCCGGCGAAATCACGAGACTTATGGTGAGAAAACTCAGATAGCCAAGCACGGCAGCAGCTACGGCACTCAAGGCCTTACGGAGCAATCCCCCCGTAAGCCAAATCACCGCTGAAGCAACCAGTGCAACTAACGCCAACTGGCCAATTATTGGGTTGGCTTCCTTGAACAATATCTCTTCAGTTCTCTCTCCCAGATCAGCTGCAACAACTACAGCAGTTAATGCCAAGTTATTAGTTATCAACCAAATTAGAACAACACCCAGTGCCGCGCTCGCCTGTGATCTCATATCGATCGACCCCCCTCCGCCAGTGCAATCGCATTTAGCACTGCCTTTACTTTATTTTTACACTCTTGATTCTCGGCTGCCGGATCTGAATCAGCGACTATTCCAGCGCCAGCTTGAGCAGTTGCGATGACGCCATCAATTACGACAGTACGGATCGTGATTGCCATATCTAAATTTCCGGCGAAATCAATGTAGCCCACGCAGCCAGCATAAAATCCTCGTGGCCCCTGCTCCAGCTCGTCTATTAATTGCATTGCTCGCGGCTTTGGCGCACCAGACAACGTTCCCGCTGGAAATGTGCCAATCAACGCATCAAATGCGGTTTTACTTTTTGCTAAAACTGAGGTGACGGTGGAAACAATATGCATAACATGACTGTATCGCTCAATTTTCATGAATTCCGTGACAGCGACGGATCCTGGTTCCGATACTTTGCCCAGATCATTGCGGCCAAGATCAACCAACATCAAGTGCTCTGCTCTTTCTTTTGCATCATTTAACAGATCTAATTCATACGCTAAATCCTGCGCTGATGATTTGCCTCGTGGTCGAGTTCCGGCAATTGGATGCAACATGCACTCCCCGTCGGTAACTTTCAACAAAGCCTCGGGGCTTGCACCAACGATCTGAATTCCAGCGGCAGATCCAATTGGCAAATTAAAGTGATACATATAGGGGCTGGGATTGGTAGCGCGCAAAGTTCGGTAAATATCTAATGAAGAAGCTGAAACCTTTGTTCTAAACTGACGTGAAAGGACTATTTGAAATGCATCTCCTGCAAAAATATATTCCTTAGCTTTTTTGGCAGCTGCCTCAAACTCTTCATCTGAGTCTATTGTTTCAATCGTTATCTGCCTTGGTTCAATTGCAATGGGGCTAAGTCCACTTGGTCGAGCAAGATCGCGCTGCATCTGATCAAGCCGATTCAAACAATCTTGATATGCATCAAGAACTCGTTCAGCTGAGTTATCAAAATTAACAGCGTTTGCAATAAGCCAGATAGATCCGGTGTGATGATCTACCGCAGCCATATCAGTTGTTAGTAACAAAACTGCTTCCGGTAACTCACTTACACGCTTAGATTCAGCAACTGAAGACTCCACCCGACGAACAAAGTCATATCCAAATGCGCCAACTAATCCTCCGGTTAACGGTGGCAGATCTGGAAATCGTTTAGTAGTGAGTGCAGCAAGCGCTATTTTGATCGCGGTGACTGGTTCGTGATGATCAACTAAACCAACTGGAACGCGACCCTGCCAATGTGCACCGGTGCTGTCGACAGTCAAATGGGCAGCGCTGCGAACCCCAATGAATGACCATCGTGACCACGATTTGTCATTCTCAGCCGACTCGAGTAAAAAAGTTCCAGGCTGGTTTCTGGTTAATTTTTGATAGAGCGAAATCGGAGTACTGTCATCAGCAAGTAGTTGTCTCGTTACTGGAATTACCCGATGTTCGGTAGCTAACTTTTGAAATTCTGCAAGCGAGAGGGAATTCTCGCCTGAAAATGCATTAATGATTGGCATTAGTCACCTCAAAGCAACTGGTGCTTCCGGTGTGACAGGTAGGACCATTAGGTGTTACGGTCAAAAGCAGTGCATCATGGTCACAATCAAAACTAACACTTTCAACATTTAAATAATTTCCTGAGGTAGCCCCTTTAACCCAAATCTCATTTCGCCTTCTGGACCAGAAAGTAGCTTTTGCACTCGCAATTGTTTGGGTCAGAGCCTCATGATTCATGTAAGCCAGCATTAGTACCTGATTGGTCTTTGCGTCCTGCACTATCGCTGGGATCAGACCGCCAGCGTCAAACTTTAAGGAGGAAATGTCAACCGACAGGGACTGCTGTGTCATGGGTCAATGTTCGCAGATGCGATCTGCCGCCCATCGCGTACCCTGTCACCATGGCATCAGCACCTAACTCCCTTAATCGAAGCGAGCGGATCTCGCTGGCACACGCGTTTGCTCAAGCGGGCGAAAAGCAGGCAACGTTATGCGAAGGTTGGAATACCAAGGATTTACTGGTTCACTTGATCATCAGAGAGCGTCGTCCCGACGCCGCTGCCGGAATCGTATTTCCCTTCCTAAAATCCTGGCGCGAAAAAGTGGAGCGAGACTTAGCCAGTCGCAGCTACGACGAACTCATTCAAACTTTCAAGTCTGGCCCAGGAGCATTAAGTCCATTTGCGCTACCAGGTGTTGATAACTTTGCAAATTTGATCGAATTTGTTATTCATCATGAGGATGTCCGCAGGGCACAACCAAATTGGCAACCACGAGTGGGAATTGAAGAATTGCAACTTGAAATTAAACGGCGTCTGCCTAAATTCTCACTGCTGGCATTACGTCGCTCACCAGTTGGTGTCGTAATGCTTGATGGTACTGGCCAACAAATCTGGTTAAAGCGTGGCAATACCACAGTTGAATTACACGGTGAACCAATTGAGATTCTGCTTTATCTAAGTGGCAGACAACCTCATGCACAGGTGTCTCTCCATGGCAGTCCAGCCGCAATTGCCACTTTTGAACGAGTCAAATTCGGCTTTTAAACTCTTACTTGTGTAACCTCAGCTAGCGACCGCTTTACTTCGGCAACAGTTACATCTCCGAAATGAAACAAACTTGCGGCAAGTACAGCATCTGCACCGGCTTTTACTGCCGCCGGAAAATCAGCAACTTGGCCAGCCCCACCTGATGCGATTATTGGCACCGTGCTGTACTGCTTTACAAGTTGTATCAATTCCAAGTCAAAGCCCGCTTTTGTGCCATCAAAATCAATTGAATTTAATAAAATTTCACCAATTCCTATTTTGGTTGTGGTCTCCACCCAATCTAATAAATCCAACCCAGTTGAACGCTTTCCGCCATGAGTAGTTAACTCAAATCCAGATTTCGTATCAGTGCTGCGTTTAGTGTCAATGCTCAGGACAATAACTTGCGCACCAAATTTGTCACCAATTTCGGTTAATAAACTGGGCTTTCCAATGGCAGAGGTATTAAGCGAAACTTTATCTGCACCTGCCCTAAGTAATTTATCAACCTGATCAACTGACGAAATGCCGCCACCAACAGTGAGCGGAATAAACACCTCAGCGGCAGTAGCGGCAACTACATCCAAAATTATTGCTCGGTTTTCACTGGAAGCCATGATGTCTAGAAATACAAGTTCATCGATTCCTTCATTGTTATAGGTTCGCGCGAGTTCAACTGGATCACCAGCATCGCGCAAACCGTTAAAATTAATCCCTTTAACAACACGACCGCCTGCGACATCGAGACAGGCAATTACTCGGGTACACAGCGTCATCAGGGAATGGTATCCGTGTTTACCCACCAGTTCAGCAGCCCCGCGCTACGCTGAAGTCATGGATCATAAGCCGCCTGCCAAGTTAGGACCTGGCCGTTACATCGCGTTAACTAGTTACGACGCAGATGGCACTTCAAAAACAACCAGGGTCTGGGCCACAACCGTTGGTGGATTGGAATATGTGGTTGCGGATGCAAACTCAGCAAAAGTAGCTCGAATCAAGGCCAACCCGGAAGTTCGGATTGCAGATTGTGGCCATGATGGCGTCGCAAATGGTCCGATGCTGCGAGCTCGAGCTAGAGTGCTGGGGCCAGAATTCACCAGAGTCACAATTAATTGGTTGCAACTAACTTACGGCTGGTTATTCCGCACCTTGATGAAGGTCGAGCGTGGCAAAGTTGACAAAAAAGTGGCTATCGCGATCAAATTAACTAGCAATAACTAACGCTTCAGCTAATTCAAACTTTTTTGCATATAAGGCTTTACCAACAATCGCGCCTTCAACACCTAGTGGCACCATCTCCTTGAGTTGAGCCAAATCGTGAAGTCCAGATACTCCGCCAGATGCAATTATGGGTTTATCTGTGGCAGCGCAAACTTGTTTCAATAACTCAAAGTTTGGTCCATCTAATGTGCCATCTCGATTCACATCAGTTACCACGTATCTAGCGCAACCTGCGGCATCCAGTCGAGCCAAGACTTCCCAAAGGTTGCCGCCATCCTTAACCCAACCTCGGGCAGCAAGAGTCTCCCCTCGCACATCAAGTCCAACTGCAATGCGATCTCCATGGTCTGCAATTATTGAGGCGGTCCAATCGGGATTCTCTAATGCAGCTGTTCCTAAATTAACTCGAGCACAATTTGTGCTAAGCGCCCTATCAAGTGATTCATCATCTCTGATGCCACCTGACAATTCAACCTGCAGATCTACTTTTGATATTACTTCTTTTATAAGTTCAAAATTACTCCCGCGACCAAAAGCCGCATCCAGATCAACTAAGTGAATCCATTCGGCACCAGCTGACTGAAAGTCCAATGCTTGATCAATTGGTGAACCGTAATTAGTTTGCGTTCCCAGCTCGCCCTTAACCAATCTCACTGCTTTACCATCAGCAATATCGATCGCAGGTAACAATTCGAGTCTTGATTTCACAGCGTCCCCATCCAATTTCGTAAAAGTTCAATGCCGGCATCGCCGGATTTCTCCGGATGAAACTGAACTGCTGATAGCGGGCCATTTTCAACTGCTGAAACGAACCTACTTTCATACGCGGTGTAACTAACTAATGGCGGAACTAAGGTGGAGTTTTCAACGAGTGGAAATTCTGTTACCGCATAACTATGAACAAAATAGAAATACTCATCGGATATGCCATTGAATAAAACACTTTGCTTAGGTGAAGAAACCGAATTCCAACCCATATGCGGAGTCACCTTGGCTGTAAGCCTTTCCACTTTTCCTGGCCATTGACCCAACCCATTAGATTCGCTACCACCTTCCACGCCAGTTTCAAACATCATCTGCATACCTACGCAAATACCAAAAACTGGTCGATTTGCAATCAAACGTTGGTCAATAATTCGATCTGCACCTAAATCGACAACGGCTCGCACGCAATGCTCAAACGCACCAACTCCTGGCACTACTAAACCAGCAGCCGACAGGCATAAGGTTAAGTCATTACTAACTACGACAGTTGCACCAGCTTTGACTAAAGCTTGCTCAGCCGACCGAATATTTCCAGAACCATAATCCAGAATGGTAACTTCTGGTTTGGTCACAAACTGCCTTTAGTCGAAGGCACTCCGATAGTTCGATTATCTATTGAAGCTGCATCTCTTAGCGCACGACCAAACCCTTTACACTGCGCTTCAATGATATGATGGCTATTCCTACCGCTTAACATTTTTATATGTAAGCAAATTTTTGCTTCTGCTGTAATTGATTCAAAAACATGCTTGGTCATGGTTGTGTCGTAATCACCAATAAGTTCCACTAACTGTGGTTCTTCATGAACGCAATAAGGGCGACCACTGAGATCAACAACTACCTGGGCGAGGGCTTCATCCAACGGAATCAATGCGTTCCCAAACCGGCGAATACCTACTTTGTCTCCTAAAGATTCTCGAAGCGCTTGGCCAAAAGCGATTGCAGTATCTTCAACTGAATGGTGAGAATCAACATGGGTATCACCAATCGTTCGTACGGTTAGATCAAGAGCTCCGTGTTTTGCTATTTGCTCTAGCATATGATCAAAGAAACCAACTCCGGTTGAGATTTCCGACTTCCCAGTGCCATCCAAATTCAGCTCTAATTCAACTTTAGTCTCTTTGGTGGCACGTACTACTTTTGCACTTCGGCTCATTCGCTCCCCTATTCGGACTTGGAATCTTTCAATTCAGCCATCGCGGCTAAAAAAGCAGAATTCTCGGTCGATGTTCCACAAGTTACCCGAAGCCATCCTGGAATACCAACATCACGCACCAAAATTCCTTTATTTAACAAATATTCCCAGACTTCAACCTGATTTCTAAACTTGCCAAAAAGAATAAAATTGGCATGAGAATCTACTGCCTTAAATCCCATCTCCAACAGGACAGCCGTCATCTGGTTACGTTCTTCGATGAGTTGTTCAACTTTTAGGTGGAGAGATTTGGCAGTGGCTAACGCTGAAATAGCTGCTTGTTGGGTCAAACTTGATAAATGGTAGGGCAATCGAACTAACTGCAGCGCCGCGATGAGTTCAGTTGACCCCACCACATAACCAAGTCGAACGCCAGCAAAACCGAATGCTTTACTCATAGTTCGCACCACGGCTAAGCGAGGACATTCTTGGATTAACGTCACAGCCGAAGGCGAATCCGAAAACTCTGCATATGCTTCATCGACAATCACCATGGCAGAAGTTGAATCATGTAGCTGCTTAATGATTTCTAAACTAGTGATATTGCCAGTGGGGTTATTAGGAGTGCAGACCAGAATCACATTTACCTGGGTTTCAACACCACTCAGCTCCACGTTAGATATCTCAAAGTCTTGATCACGATGAATTGACATCCAACTAGTGTTAGTCAACTGTGAAATAATTGGATGCATTGAATACGAAGGTTCAAATCCAACTGCGACACGGCCTGGTCCACCAAAGAGTTGGAACAGCTGCATTAACACTTCATTGCTGCCATTTGCCGGCCAAACCTGCTCTGGTGAAATCGAGACTCCGGTTGCATCGCTCAAATATTGCGCCAATTTTTCTCTCAACTTAATTGCATCGCGATCTGGATAGCGATTGGCGTTCGCCATTACGATTTCCAATTCGCTTGCTACATCTGCGGCAAACTTTCCGTCATGCTCAAATGGATTTTCATTAGTGTTAAGTTTGATGGGAACATCCAACTGAGGAGCACCATAGGCACTCTTTCCAACTAAATCAGGCCGGATTGGCAAACTGGACATCGTTAATCACCGCTGATTCGTTTGGCTATTGCAGCCCAGTGCGCCGGTAAATCCTCACTTAACGCAAGAGTTTCAATTTCTTCGGCTGAATCATTTAATGCGGCTTTGGTGTATTCCACCAAATTCACTAATTTCAGAAATGTTTCTATGCTCAGACCGGCAGTATGACAAGCACAACCACCAGTTGGAAGTACGTGATTGGATCCTGCTAGATAATCTCCCAGCGAAACTGGACTGAAATCGCCCACAAAGATGGCACCCGCGTTTGTAATTTGTCGAGCAACTGCCGCAGCATTTTCAGTTTGTATTTCCAGGTGCTCTGCTGCATAACTGTCAGCAACTGCAATAGCTTGATCGATGCTTTCCACTAAAATGGCTAATGATTGAATTCCTGATAATGCTGCCGTAATCCGATCCATATGCTTAGTTTGAGCGACTTGGACTTTAAGTTGATCGTTCACATCACTAATCAATTTTTTGCTTGTTGTGATTAGAACTGCTGCTGCTACCACATCGTGCTCTGCCTGAGAAATTAAATCTGCCGCAACAAATTTAGGGTCGGCCGTGTGATCGGCAATAATTGCAACTTCAGTTGGTCCTGCCTCTGAGTCAAATCCAACTTGACCAGAAAGCGCACGCTTGGCAGCGGTAACATAAATATTTCCCGGTCCAGTGATCAAGTCAACTGGTGCACACCCAATCCCAAAAGTTGCCATTGCTATGGCTTGTGCACCGCCCACTGCATAAATCTCAGTTACCCCCAGGATGCCGGCGGCAGCCAAAATTGATTGATGCGGCCAACCGTTGTTATCTCGATTTGGCGGACTCATCATCATCATGCTGGAAACGCCAGCCACTTGGGCCGGAACTACATTCATTACAACACTTGATGGATACACGGCACGGCCACCTGGAACATATAAACCAACTCGATTAATGGCGACCCATCGAGATGTGATGCGACCTCCTGGAATTACCTCAATCTCAATTTCAGCTCTACGCTGCTGTTCGCTTACTTTTCTTACCCTTGCTGCTGCAGTTTTAAGGGCAGCAATGAAGTCTGGCGATGCGGCGGTAACTGCTGCTTCGATAATTTCTTTGGGAACGCGTAACGCAGGTGGTCTAATCCCATCGAATTTCTCAGTTAGCGCCAGCACCGTCTCGCTTGTCCCACTCTTTACTGCAGCGATAATCTCCTTAGTTTGCGGCATCACGGAATCAACGTCAACGCTGGATCGAGGCACTAAACTCTTCGATAAACCAGCAGCTGGCCAGTTGACGCCAGTGAGATCCATGACTTGCAGCATGCGGATTAGTCTAGAAGGTTTAGGCTAATCTCGTTATGCAAGATGAGAACGCCACGTCTAATGCCCCGCTGCTGCGAATTCCGCTGTTTCCGTTGCCAACTGTATTGGTGCCTGGCCTAGTTATGCCCCTGATGCTTTTTGAGCCAAAATACCTAAAGCTAGCTGAAAACTTGATGGAACAAGATGAAACTGAGCGATATTTTGGTATCGTCAAAACAATTCCAAAAACAGTTGGCACCTCGGATATTTCAATCAATACCATTGGCACAATTGCCCAAGTTCAATCCATGGAGCTGCTGCCGGATGGAAAATGGGACATGGTCGCCGTGGGTAATCGAAAGTTTAGAATTATCGAACTGTATCAAGACTTGGCATACCTCACAGCTGACGTCGAACTGCTACCTGAAGAAACCCAAGCAGATGAACCCGATGATGAAGTATTAAGCAAAACCATAACTGCATTTGATGAATATCGAGAACTCTTGGGGGTCTCTATTCAAGACAATGAGGAATTGCCAGTCGAGGGACAGACATTGTCCTATTTGATTACAGCAGCCGCCATGTTAAGTCTAGATGAAAAGCAAGCCTTACTTGAGATTCATTCGTCACGGGGTAGATTGCAAAAGTTAACTAAAATTTTAAATCGTGAGGTATCAATAATTTCTCAACTCAGGTGTTTTCCAACATACGAGCCAGACCTGCAAGTTAGTCTTAACTAACTAATGTTTTTGGTGGCGTCAAACAGTTTGCTCCCAACAATTGCTTTAGGTCTCCATAGAGTCCGGGGCTAACTGAAACACTTAAGTTAGCGTCTAACCTCAGTGCAGTGGTGTGGTCAGCATGAATCACTTCTAACTGCACTTCAGTGGTGCCTGGGTGGCTGGCTAAAACAGCCTTTAATTTTTCAACGAGCGGTGGAATCAACCGTTGCGCGGGCACATACAAGCGAAGAGCGCCAACTGGCATTTCTTGAAATTGCGGAATGGAAATCTCAAGTGCGACAAACTTGGGAGCATCTTCTTCTCGCTTATCAAGTCGACCTCGAATTTGAATAATTGAATCCGGCGCAATTAATTGCCCATATTGGGAATAAGTTTGTGGAAAGACCATTACATCGATAACGCCATCTAATGACTCTAAGGTAACAATCGCCCAAGAAGCGCCTTGTTTGGTCACCTTACGCTGTAACCCAGAAACCATTCCAGCAACTTGTACTGCCCGATCATGCGGTAATTCGTCGTTTTGAATATCAGCAATTGAAACATCACTATTTGCACTAATCACATGCTCTAATCCAAATAGTGGATGATCGCTTACGTACAAACCAAGCATTTCGCGCTCGTAATTGAGGAGCAATGATTTATCCCATTCCGGAAGATCAGGAATAGTGACCACTTGATTGGTGGTATTGGGTTCATTAATGCCACCAAATAGATCAAATTGAC
>Ga0315901_10008663_pt1 | contig 11788 bp, 10 predicted proteins | sample LakEriMetagenome_10_FD_203761 | JGI IMG/M metagenome (GOLD analysis project Ga0315901, IMG submission 203761) | Freshwater fungal communities from buoy surface, Lake Erie, Ohio, United States - Buoy 2 MA116 | ecosystem: Environmental > Aquatic > Freshwater > Lake | place: USA: Lake Erie, Ohio...
CACTGCGGACCGCTAACTTAGCCCCGCTCCGGTAAACCATATCGACCGTTCCATGAACAGTGACTACTTCTTTCTCTTTCTGCACAGTCTGTTGCGCTATGGCGTGCTTATCAGCGTGCTGGTGGCGGGCCTGTTGGCGCTGCGTGGCTACTTGATGCAACGGCCCATCCTGGTGGGCGAACGCATGATCGCCATCATTGCCATGGTCCTTTGCCATGTGCAGCTCGTGGTGGGCCTGGTCCTCTACCTGATGCGCGTGAAGAGCTACACGCCCAACTACCCCTCCTACACCTTTTGGAAGTTCGAGCATATCGGCACCATGCTCATCGCGATCATCCTGGTGACCTTGGGACGATCACTCGCGAAAAGGGCCAAGGAGGAGCGGGCGAAGCAATTACGCGTGGCCGTGTTCTACTTGATCGGGTTGGCATTGATGTTGTGGGCAACACCGTGGCCCTTCCGCGAGATCGGACATGGACGAGGCTGGCTATGACGCGCATCACCCTGATCATTCTTCTCCCCCTGTTGCTACTGCTCGCCTGCGGGAACGGCGAAGCAGCTGATACGGCCGAACAACGCAAAGGCAAGGGGCGCGGCGAACAGCTGTTCAACATGCACTGCACCCTGTGCCATGGCAAGGACGGCAAACTGGGCCTGAACGGGGCCAAGGACCTGACGACCTCGGCATTGAGCAAAGAGCAAATGATCGCGCAGGTGACCCACGGCAAGGGGGCCATGATGGCCTACAAGAACGTACTGACCACTGCCGAGATCGAGGCCGTAGTGGCCCATGTGCGCAGCCTCCGTCCGCAGTAGCCTATGATAGACCCACTGGAACTGAAGGGAAAGGCTGAGAAGGCCGTGTTGATCGGCCTGATCACGGACGGCCAGGATACCGAACAGGTGAAGGAGTACCTCGACGAGCTCGAGTTCCTGGCCACCACAGCGGACATCACCACACTGAAGCGCTTCACCCAGCGCCTGCACCGACCCGATGGCCGCACCTATGTGGGCAGCGGCAAGCTGGCGGAAGTGAAGGCTTGGATGGAGGAGCACGGTGCGGACTGCATCATCTTCGACGACGAGCTCTCACCGGCACAACAACGCAACCTGGAAAAGGAACTGGCGAAACCCGTTCTAGACCGTCCGCGCCTGATCCTGGACATCTTCGCCCGCCGCGCCCGCACCGCACACGCCAAAACACAGGTGGAACTGGCGCAGTACGAATACATGCTGCCGCGCCTTACCAAGCTGTGGACCCACTTGGAACGCCAGCGCGGTGGTACGGGCACACGCGGCGGTGCGGGTGAAAAGGAGATCGAGACGGACCGCCGCTTGGTGCGCGACCGCATTGCCCTGCTGAAGGACCAACTGAAGCAGATCGACCGGCAGATGGCCACGCAACGCAGCAACCGCGGCAAACTGATCCGCGTGGCGCTGGTGGGCTACACCAACGTGGGCAAGAGCACCCTGATGACCCTGCTCAGCAAGAGCGAGGTCTTCGCCGAGAACAAGCTCTTCGCCACGCTGGACACCACGGTGCGCAAGATCGTGCTGGGCAACCTGCCCTTCCTGGTGAGCGACACGGTGGGCTTCATCCGAAAGCTGCCTACACAGCTCATCGAGAGCTTCAAGAGCACGCTGGACGAGACCCGCGAGGCCGACCTGCTGCTGCACGTAGTGGACATCAGCCACCACAACTTCGAGGAGCAGTACGAAACGGTGAAGCAGACGCTGAACGAGATCGGCGCTGGTGACAAGCCGGTGATCGTGGTCTTCAACAAAGTGGATGCCTACCGTCCGGCCCCGCACGACCCCGACGACCTGGCCCCGAAACGCGAGGAGCAGTTCACCCTGGAAGAACTGAAGGAAACGTGGATGGCCCGTATGAACGGCGAGGAATGCATCTTCATCAGCGCCGCGCAACGCGTCAACCTCGATGGCCTGCGCAAGCTGCTCTACGAGCGTGTGAAGGCCCTGCACGTGGCGCGCTACCCCTACGAAAGCGACCTGCTGTTCAAGGACGAATACCTCGAAGGCGGCGAAGAATGAACGACAACGCACGGCGGACGACATCATGATCGTTCTCCGTGCCACGTTGTGTCCCAGTGACCCATGGCGAAGAAGAGCGCGAAGAAGAAGAGCGGTAAGCGTGTGCCCTGGCTGAAGGTGCTGCTCATCGGCGCTTCGCTGGCATTGCTGGCCTTTTTCACGCTGATGCAGACCGTGCGCATGGGCGTGTTCGGTGAACTGCCCAGCGAAGAGGAGCTCTCCAACATCCGCCATGAAGAGGCCACGCTGGTACTGGCCAGCGATGGCACCATCATCGGCAAGCTCTTCGCGGAGGACCGCACCAACGTGCACTACGAGGACCTGCCAAAGCACCTGATCGATGCACTGGTGTCCACGGAGGATGCGCGGTTCTTCACCCACCAGGGCGTGGACGGCCGCAGCTACATCCGCGTGTTCTTCCGGACGCTGCTGGGGCGCGACCGCAGCGGCGGTGGCGGCAGCACCATTTCGCAACAGATCATCAAGAACCTCTACGGACGGGAACGGCATGGTCTGCTCACCGTGCCCGTCACCAAGATGAAGGAGGCCCTTGTGGCGCAGCGGCTGGAACGCCTGCTCACCAAGAACGATGTGCTGGTGCTCTACTTCAACAGTGTGCCCTTCGGCGAGAACACCTATGGCATCGAGAGCGCGGCACAGCGCTTCTTCAACAAGCCCACCAAGCGCTTGAACGTGCAGGAGGCGGCCGTGCTCGTTGGTATGCTGAAGGCCAACACCACGTACAACCCACGGCTGCATCCCGACGCTTCCAAAGGACGCCGCGACCAGGTGCTGGAGCTGATGCACGATCGCGGCCACCTCAGCCGGGCCGCCACGGACAGCCTGCGCGCGCTGCCCATCGCCCTGCGCTACACCGGCGGCGATGCCCTGGACCTGTACGGCTACTTCAACCACCAGGTGGACCAGGAAGCACAGCGCATCCTGAAGGAGCTGGCCAAAAAGAAGGGCACCACGTACGACCTGCGGAAGGACGGGCTTCGCATCCATACCACCCTGGACACCGAGCTGCAGCACGCTGCACACGATGCCGTGCACGAGCACCTCGCCACCATGCAGCCCAAGCTGGACCGCGAGCTACGCAATGCCGGCGCGCGTAAAGCCTGGGAAAAACGCAAGGCGAAGCGCGGCGGCAAGCGATGGAAGAACGACGAGAAGCTGGTCCGCGAGTTGTACGACCATGAAGGCCGTCGCCTGGACACACTGACCTACCGCGACTCACTGTGGCACTACCACCGGCTGCTGAACGGCGCCGTGCTGATGATGGAACCGGCCAGCGGGGCCGTGCGCGCGTGGGTGGGTGGCAACGACCACCGATACCTACCCTATGACCTGGTGCAGGCACGCCGCCAGGTGGCGAGCACCATCAAACCGATCGTGTACGCAGCGGCCTTGGAGCGCGGCCTTCACCCCTGCACTTACCTGGACAACGAGCAAAAGAGCTACGCGGAGTTCGATGGGTGGACGCCGGACAACTTCGACAAGGACACCGTGGGCGGCGAAGTGGCCATGTGGTACGCGTTGGCCAAGAGCATGAACCGGCCCACCGTGGACCTCTACTTCCGCACGGGGACGGACACCCTGAAGCAAGTGATGAAAGCCCTCGGGCTGCCCACCAAGGACGTGGACAAACCCGCCATGGCACTGGGCGCCACTGAGGTGAGCCTGCGCGAACTGGTGCCGGCCTATGGTGCCTTCGCCATGGGAGGCAAGCGCGTTACACCGCAACTGATCACGCGCATCACGGACGCCACGGGCAAGGAACTGTACAAGGCCAGGGCCCCGAAAAGCGTGCAGGCCATTGGCGAGCATACCGCTGCGGACCTGATCGCCATGCTGCGCCGCGCGGTGGACCAGGGCACTGGTACAGCACTCCGATCGCGCTTCGGGCTCATGGGTCCCTATGCGGGCAAGACAGGCACCTCGCAGGACTACAGCGATGCGTGGTTCGTGGCGTGTACACCCGGCCTGGTGATCGGCACCTGGGTGGGCGCCTTTGAGCCCGACGTGCATTTCAACAGCGCGCTGGGCACCGGTGGCTCACTGGCACTGCCCATTGCCGGGCGCACGCTGAAACAGATCGAGGCTTCGGCCACCTTGCGGCGGAAGTACGTCCGTGAATTCACCATTCCGATCGACCACGAGACCGAACTTGACTGTGCAGCACGACGACAACCCAGCGCGCTCGAACGCTTGATCGAGGACGCGTTCGGCCCCAGAAGCCCAAGGGACCGGGACACCAGCGAGGCCGATCGGCGCAACATCTTCGACCGGCTCTTCAAGAAGAAGGAGTAGCCGGCAACAGGCGCTTGCCGATCTGGTCACGCAGCGCCATGAAGGGTCGTTCCCAGTAACGGAACACCAACCAGCTCAACGCGAGGCAGAGCGCCCAATAGAGCGCGTACAGCAAAACGGTGGCCGGCATCGAACGGCCGTCCATCAACGGGAGATAAAGATGCCGTACTGGCAGATGGACCAGGTAGAGTGCGTAGGACACCTTGCTGAGGAAGACCACTGGGCGTCCCCATGGCGGCATGCTCTTCCACAGGCTGAGCAACGGCAATAAGAGCGCCATCGCGATCGCGGACAGGGTGAAGTACCACGTGCTGGTGAACCACAGGTGGGATCCGCCATGCAGGACGGCAGCAACCACAAGCAACGCGGCACCAAGCATGACTGCAGGTACACGCAGCCGCTGCCACCAAGCGGTCGCACCGACCTGGACCCAAGCCGCCAGCACGCCGAACCCGATCCCGTCCAGGCGGGTCACCACCAACTTGCGGATGTAGAGGTCCATGCCCTGGAGCGAGGCCACCTCCGGTGCGACCTGGAACCGCAGCCAGGTGGGCACCGCTATCATCAGTAAGGCCGCCACGAGAAAGGCACGACGGCCCATGATCCCGAGCATGGACACCAGCACGAGCACCACCGGGAACAACAGGTAGAACCATTCCTCGATGGCCAGCGACCACGATTCGAAGAAGAAGAGATCCACCGGCACATGCAGGTTCTGCAGGAAGACGAAGTAGGCCAGCGTATTGTGGTTCAGCAGGCCTATGGCCAACCCGAAATGGACAAGTGCAATATTGATTACGAGAAAGAGGTAATAGTTCGGCAGGGTTCGCAGCCAGCGGCGTTGCCAGAAATCGAGCAGCCGCCGGTGCCATGGGATGCCCTCCAACGCGGTGTAGCGCAGCAGGATGCCACCAATGAGGTAGCCGCTCAGCACGAAGAAGAGGTCCACCCCATCCACGCGGGAAAGTCCCGGATCATAGGGGAACCAGGCGGCCCAGAGGTCGTCCGCGTGGGAAAGCACCACCAGGACGATGGCCACCGCCCGCATGAGGTCGAGGCCGAAGATGCGGTGGTCAGGGGCGGTCATCATGCGCGGGTCCGTGCAAAGTAACCGGTCGTTGCTCTACACCTGCCGGTCCTTAGGCGAAGGCAACAACAACACGCGCTCCAGCTAACTTTCCCTTCCATGGTCCGCATGCGTTGCTTCCTAGTTCTGGTCGGTCTGCTCTCGCTGGGCGCCACGCGTGCCTCCACCTGTACCACGGTGGCCTCGGGCCCATTCACCGATGTGAACGTGTGGGATTGTGGTTGTGACCCGATCGCCTGTGACACTTTGATCATCGCACATGCCGTGACGCTCGATTCCGATCTGGAATGGAACGGAGGGTTGTTCCACATTACCCCGACAGGAAGCTTGACAGGCCAGGTCCGACTGATCCCTGATGGCGACCTGATCAATGAGGGATCCATTAATGTGCATCGTGTGCGCACGCTGTTCGGTCATGATACCAAGAACCTGGGCACCATGGCCTGCACGGTGTTCGTGGTGGCTTCCGATTCGACCATTAACCGGGGCGAGCTGATCTGCACGGATTCACTAACGAATAGCTGGATACGACCGTTGTTCAATGAGGGAAGCATCAGCAGTCCCGTCATCTACAGCTCGGGATTCTTCAGCAACTCGGGCGCCACCAGCTGCAATACGCTCAAGTGCAATACGATCTACAACGGCGGTACTGTTACCGTTGAGGACTCGCTTACTTGTACCTCCCTTCGCAATGATTCCAATGTAGTTTCACATCATTTGATCGCGCGCAGTATCGACAACTCAGGATCCATAGAGCTCTCAGGCACCCTGAAGCTCGGCGGGTTAAGCTCAGGGGACACCCGCCTCCAAGCCAACAGTACCATCCGTACACGGGACTTCATCAACTCGGCCGGATCGGAGATCCGCGGCCCGGGCCAGCTGTGTATCGAAGGCCATGCCGAGAACCACGGCGTGCTGCGCGGCTCATTGGTCATCTGCGACCTGTCGCCCACCATGGACGTGCCGCCCTATATGGACGTGAACACCGGCACCTTTTGGATATCCGTGACCTACTGCGCGAACAGCAGTTGCTCTTGGACCAGCGTATCCGATGAAGCATCGTCGCCGGCGGTCCACATCTCGCCCAACCCGGCGGTCGATGCGCTGACCATCCAACTGGGCGCCTCACTTCCTACGGTGCATCGGATCGAGATCCGGGACCTGGGTGGGCGGCTCGTGCAACAGGTTGAAGAACCGATCATGGACCGGATAGTACTTCACCGCAACGGACTTGTGGCCGGCACCTACCTCATCCGCGTGATCCGGACCAACGGGGAGGTCATGGCCACCCAGATGGTGGTCTTCACGGACTGATGTCGTACACCAACGAATACAGCTTCACAGAGCAGTCATTGAGCGGGTTGCTCATCTATCTATGAGCGCTTGACAGGGCCCAACGACCATCATTAGTGCCAAGGCCATGATCAGGTCACACTGATACACCTCACGGCCAATGACCCCACGAATTGCTACGGCTCCCAAGAAAACCACCAATGGCAGCAATTGAGAAAACTCTTCTAGCTCAACTGATGCTTGCCCTGCTTCCCATTTGTACAGCCCTGGGTTCCACCTGTACCACGGTGGCCTCGGGCCCATTCACCGATGTGAACGTGTGGGACTGCGGCTGCGACCCGATCGCTTGTGACACATTGATCATCGCGCATGCCTTGACCATTGATGTGGATATCACGCTCAACCCGACACAGTTGGTCATACAGGCCAACGGCGAACTACTGTCCAGCGCAGAGCTGTCGCTGAGCGGGTCCGTGGTCAACAACGGCCACCTATTCTCGTCTTCCAGCATCGTTCTCTCCCAGTCCGCTGCACACCTGAGGAACAACGGCCTCATCAGTTGTGGCAGCATGACCCTGTCCTGTGACAGTGCCGTTAATAATGGCAGCCTGACCGTTCAGAATGTACTACTCCTTAATGAGTGCATCCTCGATAACACAGGAAACCTGACCTCTGGCACAACTCGGACGTGGACACTCGCCACCTTGATCAACTCAGGGTCGTTCACATCGGACAGCCTGCTATACATGACCACGTTGTACGTACTTCCAGAGGGAGAACTCAGCACTGGTTATCTGTTGAGCACCGCGCTAGTGCTGAATGAAGGCGCCATGGAAATGGACAACGCGCAACTGCTGAACGTGGATAACTTCGGTCAGCTTCATTGCAGCGAACTGCTGCAACTGGGTACTGAGACTTTCCTCGGGAATGTCACCATGCGGCCCAATTCCCTGACAACCGCAGTTGAGCTATTGAATTTTGGGAGCGCCACTTTCCAAACGAACTCACTTGCAACGCTGGCCAAGCTGGAAAATCAGGGCACACTGAACGGACATGGAACGATCTGCATTTCAGACTCAAGCATCAACCATGGCACGGTCCTGGGCTCGTTGAGGATATGTGATGCGACATCCATGGATGGAGTAGAAGGATTTGACATCAATACCGGGACCATCTCGCCGACCGTGACCTATTGCACGAACAGCAGTTGCACCTGGACCAGCGTATCAGACCAGACCTCAACACAGGCCATCCATATCACCCCCAATCCGGCGGTCGATGCGCTGACCATCCAACTGGGCGCCTCACTTCCTACGGTGCATCGGATCGAGATCCGGGACCTGGGTGGTCGGCTTGTGCAACAGGTTGAAGGACCGATCACGGAACGGATCGTACTTCACCGAAACGGACTTGTGGCCGGCACCTACCTCATCCGGGTTATGCGGACCAACGGGGAGGTCCCGGCCACGCAGCTGGTGGTCTTCACGGATTGAATCGCCTACGCGAATGCCTGCATATCGCACAGCTTGCGGTACTGCCCTCCGGCAGCGTAGAGCTCAGTGTGTGTGCCCCGCTCGATGATGCGGCCCTTGTCGATCACGCAGATCTCGTCGCAGTGCTGGATGGTGCTGAGCCGGTGCGCGATCACCAAACTGGTGCGGCCTTCGAGCATCTTGTACAGCGCCTCCTGCACCAGGCGTTCGCTCTCGGTGTCCAGCGCGCTGGTGGCCTCGTCGAGGATGAGGATCGGCGGATTCTTCAACACGGCCCGGGCAATGCTGAGGCGCTGCTTCTGTCCCCCGCTGAGGCGGTTGCCGCCATCACCGATGTTGGTCTGGTAACCGTTCTCCAAGCGCGTGATGAAATCGTGGGCATTGGCGATGCGCGCTGCCCGCTCGATGTCGGCCTGCGCCACCCCCGGTGTACCGAAGGCGATGTTGTTGGCCACCGTGTCGTTGAAGAGGATGCTATCCTGCGTAACGATGCCCATGAGCGCGCGCAGGTCCCGGATCCGTAGGTCGCGCACGTCCTGTCCATCGATCAGCAGTTGACCCTGCGTCACATCGAAGAAGCGGGGCAGCAGGTTCGCCAGGGTGGTCTTGCCGCCACCGCTGGTACCCACCAGGGCCACGCTACGCCCTTTGGGCACGGTGATGCGGATGTCCTGCAATACGTTCCGGCGCTCGCCCCCATCGCTGGGCGGTGCTTCGTAGGCGAAGGTCACATCGCGGTATTCGATGCGGTCGGTAAACGCGGAAATGGGCCGTGCATCGGGCTTCTCCTTCACGGTGTTCTCCACCGCGATCAGGTCGAAGATGCGCTGGCCACTGGCTCCGCCCCTCGTAATACCGCTCCAGCCCTGCGAAAAGCCCTTGATCGGCGCCAGCAATTGCGAGAAGATGATGATGAAGCCCAGGAAGCTGTCGCCCGTGAGCGATGGATCGGGCCCCAGCACGAACGACCCGCCGATGAAAGCAATGGCGGCCATCACAGCGGCGCCCATGGTCTCGCTCAGGGGCGAAGCGATATCCTGCCGGTTGAGCATGGCGATGCTCGAACGCGTGAGCAGGTCGTTGTCGCGATCGAACCGCCGTTTCATGTCGGCCTCGCCGTTGAACGCCTTGATCACGCGGATGCCCGTCAGGGTCTCCTCCACGCGTGCGAGCAGATCGGCGCTCTTCTCCTGCACCCGTGCGCTCTTGCGCTTCAGGCTTTTGCTGATGCGTGCGATGAGCAGGCCGCTCACGGGAAGAAGCAACAGCGAGATCACCGTCAACTGCGGCGACAGCGTGAGCATGGTGCCGAGGAAGAGGATCACCGCGATGGGTTCCCGGAAGATCATCTCGATGTAATACATCACCGAATACTCCACCACTTGCATATCGTTGGTGATCAGCGAAAGCAGATCGCCCTTGCGTTCGCCGGCGTGGTAGCGCAGTGGCAGCTCCAGCAGCTTGTCGTAGATGCGTGCCCGGATGTCGCGGATGATGAGGTTGCGGAAGTTGCAAATGGCGACGAGCGCGAGGTAGCGGAACACGTTCTTCAGCAGGAAAAGCACCACCACCCCGATGCTGATCACCAGCAGCGCGCCCATCTGCCCACGCTCCTCAATGAGCTGGGTGAGCACCCAGTTGAACGTGCCCTCCAGTCCATCGCGGGTCCACAATGCAGCAGGGCGTTCATGCACGGGCTGCACCTGCCCCAGCAACAAGCGCAGAAAGGGGATGAACAGCAGCAGCGAGGCCAGGTGGAACACCGTGCCCAGCAGGTTGAACACCGCGTTGAGCACCGCATAGTGCCGGTAGGGAGCGCCGAAGCGAAGGATGCGGAAGAAGTTGCGCATGCGGGAAGGCGAAGGTACCGGGTGGAGGCGGTTGTCCGGTGAGGAACATGGCGCCCTTTGCCGTGGAGGGTCGGGCATCGCGAATGAGCATTGGCATGGACGACCAGCCGAACATGGGCAAATGGGCAGATGCGCACATGAGCACATGGCAACCCAGGCACAGTGCAGATGCCCACCCTCCCCTACCTTCGCGCTTCCATGGACAGTGTAAGACAGAACAAGGTGAACAGCCTGCTGCAGCGGGAGCTGGCGGTGATCTTCCAACAGGAGGCCCGCACACTGCTGCCCGGCGGCCTCATCACCGTTTCAGCCGTGCGCGTAAGCCCCGACCTCGGACTGGCGAAGGTGTTCCTCAGCCTCTTCCCCGTGAAGGACAAAAAAGCCGCGATCGGCCACATCAAGGAGCACTCGCACCGCTTGCGCGGACTGCTGGGGCTGCGCATTGGCAAACAGATGCGCGTGGTGCCCGAACTGCTGTTCTATGTGGACGATTCGCTGGACCGCGCCGAGGAGATCGACAAATTGCTGAAAGGCTGATGCAGTACGATCCCGTCAAGCGCCGATTGGGGGTAGTGTTCAACAGCACGCCTTTCCTCCGCAAGTTCTTCTACCACCTGCTGGACCTGCTGTTGCTGCGCGCGTGGCACATCCAGCGCGAGCTGCGCAACTGGGCGGCCGACAAACGCGAACGCGGACTGGCCATTTATGATGCGGGTGCGGGCTTCGGACAGTATACCTACTGGCTCAGCGGCCTGTCGCCAAAATGGAACATCACCGCCATCGATGTGAAGGACGAACAGGTGGCGGACTGCAACGCCTTTTTCAAACGTATCGGTCGCCCGCAGGTGAAGTTCGAGGTGGGCGATGTGACGAGATTCCAGCGGGCCGAGGCCTTTGAGCTGGTGGTATGCGTGGACGTGATGGAGCACATCCTGGAGGACGAGGCCGCGCTGCGCTGCTACAGCACCAGTCTGAAACCGGGCGGCATGCTCATCATCAGCACCCCCAGCGACCAGGGCGGCAGCGATGTACACGAGGAAGGCGAAGGCTCCTTCATCGAGGAGCACGTCCGCGACGGATACAACATCGACGACATCCGCGCCAAGTGCCTGCGCAACGGCTTCAGCAAGGTGGAGGCCCGCTACAGCTACGGCGATCCCGGCAAGATCAGCTGGAAGCTCAGCATGAAGTGGCCGCTGCTGATGCTACAGGCCAGCAAGTCGTTCTTCATCGTGCTGCCATTCTATTACCTGTTGGCCTACCCCATCGCCTTCGTGCTGAACATGGCGGATGTGCGCATGCAGCACCCCACGGGGACGGGGTTGATCGTGAAGGCGTGGAAGTAGCCATGTGCTCATGTGCACAGGTGCCTATAAGCACATGAAGCGATGAACCTCCCGCTCCTCTTCGCCCGGCGCTACCTGCTGGCCAAGCGGTCCACCAACGCCATCCACCCGATCGGGGCAGCAATGCTCGAAGCGCTCCTATCTTTGGAAGACCATGGCACGCAACAAGCTCAAGGGTGTGAAGCTGCTGACCGATGAAACCGAGCAGCGCCGTTATGTGCAGATCGACCTGGCCACCTTGGTGAAGGAACCCGATGCCGTTGAGGACTTTCTGGATGGCCTGATCGCAGAAGGTCGTCGGTCGGAACCCACCGTGAGCCATGAGGCCGTGGTCCGTTCACTGAGGACCTTCTG
>Ga0315901_10008664_pt1 | contig 11787 bp, 13 predicted proteins | sample LakEriMetagenome_10_FD_203761 | JGI IMG/M metagenome (GOLD analysis project Ga0315901, IMG submission 203761) | Freshwater fungal communities from buoy surface, Lake Erie, Ohio, United States - Buoy 2 MA116 | ecosystem: Environmental > Aquatic > Freshwater > Lake | place: USA: Lake Erie, Ohio...
GGATTGGTCAGATCAGTACTGGCACGCTCTTCGCGGTAGCGCACACTGACTTGGATTGGCTCGCGCTCCTCAGGCTCAAGGTATTGCAGTTTGAAGCTGCCCTCGACGATATTGCCGGCAGTGAATAGACCCTTGATCGGCACTGACGTGAACTGCAAGGCCGGACGCAGATAGAACTTGCCGTCGCTCTCGCCGAACACCAGCAGATGGGCGGCTGCGGTGTCTGCTGCCCACTGGCGAAGGTTGACGCGATCGGCTTGCACGCCATCAAAGAAGTATTTGCGGTCGTAGCACCAATCCGCTGCCGTCTCAAAGGCATCAAGGTCGATCATCTCATCGGTAATCAGATCACCAGCGCCGTAAGCGGCATTGGTCATCAGATCCAGCAGCACATCCGGGAATAGGTGCGTGGCACCAACCGCGAGGCTGTTGCGCAGTCGCCGGCAGGTCTTGCCACCAGTCACGTAGCAGCTGAACTGGCCGAACTGCTGCCACTCAACCGAACTCATCACGTTGATGCCGACTAGGGCGAGGCCGTCATAGACCGGTGCCGTGGCATTTGGCACGATCTCGTTGATGTACACCACCTCGTGCTCGGGTCCACTGCCGGCGCTGCTTTGTGCCTCTTCATAAACGAAGGCTTCCGCGAGCTTGCCCCAAGTGTCGAGATAACTGCGATCCGTGGCACTGCCGTAGTTACTTGGATCCAGTTCGGGAATGCCTTTGCCTTCACCACGCACTGCAGCGATTGAAAACTGTTCAGCAGTGCGCGGAACTGATTCACCGTTGAAGGCAACGGTCACTGCACCATCAGTCACTACCTGCCGCGTGCTGAGCCGTGCATCAAGCACATAAAGGGTGTTGATGCCAGTGCCGCTGCGCACCTCAAAACCAGACAGCGGCTCAATGTTGAATTCCCACTGCTTCAACGATGGCATGTTGAGCTGCACGTAGTTGAACACGTTCTGCTGTGTCGCACCACGGATGCCGTAGGTGTTGCTCAGGATGGTGAAGGCGCCGCCGCTGCCGGCTTCGCGGTAGCCGATCTTGAAGAAGCTGTAACGCTCCTCTGTAGTGGTGATTGTGTTGCTTTGGAACACATCCACCTTGAGAGTGGAGCCGCGCTCGATGATGTCGTCTTTGCGGCTAATGCAGGCGCGATTATCAGCTTGGGTAAAGCTGATCGAATCTTTGAGATTGCAAAATCCGTTGATACGAATGCCAATGCGCGAGCGGATGCCAAACTCAACCGCCTGACACGGGCGCGTGGTTGAAACGCTTGCAATGGCGCAACGCAAGATATGGCCATCGGGCGCTGTGGCGACGTTGCGCAGTTCATAGCTGCCCGCTAGGTAGTCATCGCCATCGCGTTCAATGTTGGCCTGCGTATTGAGCGTGACTGATCCGGTGCGCACAGTGGTAAACACCGCAGTGATTTCAGTGCCGCTGCCGCTGGACACATCAGCCTCTGAAACAAACACGTCATCCGTGCGGCTAGTGCAGATTGCAAGCGCTGAGCCGACCTTGTAGAGCTCGCCTGGAATAATTGCGTCGTCCCATGTTTTCTGGCGGCCTGCAACGGTGCCGGCTACATCGGCGCACTTTTCGATATGAATTTGCGTGGCGTCAAACTTTAGGTTTTTGGTCACCGTGACAGTACCATTGCCAGTTACGCTGGTGCCGTCTTGAATTCTGAAAACTGGCGTTTGATTATTGTTGACCGCATCAATATCAATGTCACCGCCACCGCCGCTAGCGCTAACGCTAGTCACAACAGTTACACCATCTACAACTGCCGTGGTTGTACTGAGGCTGACGTTGTTCAACGTTGCTCGTTTGATCTTTTGGGTTGCTTTTGTGCGGACCCTGATCTTAACGGTGTACTTGCAGACCGCTTCGTCGTCATCGTCCGTGATGGCAGGATTGGTAAAGGTTACGCGGAACTTGCTTGCTTTTAGCACTTCAATATCTGTGTCAATGTTATCGCTGTCGTCGTAAACGCCAAGTCCAGTTGTATCAAAAGTAAATGTGGCGTTTAACGTGCCAATGCCTTCAGAGTCGATTGTGACGCTGTTGACAGTTGCACTCAGTCGGCTTTTTAGATCTGAAACTGATTCATCGTCGTATTCGTAAACCCACTTTGCGCGGCTGTCTTGACTTGCTGGTTTGTTGTAACCAGCAGCGCCTTCTTTTGTGATCTGCTCTTTGCTGACGCTCCATGCTGCGGTGTTGGTCAGCGTGCGTAGATCGCGGCTAAACTCCGTGTCCTTGTCGCTACTGGGATAGAGCTTGTAGGTGATCGTGCTGCCGACGCTGCCGACGCCGCCGCTCACCAGTCCGCTGCGGCTGCTGAAGTAGGTCTGCGCTTTCTTTCGTTGCGCCCATGCAACGTCGTCGATCTTGCACTTCACCTGCGCATCGCCGTCTTCGCCTTCAGGCACCAACTGCGCTTGTACACGCGGCCTGATCACTGGATTGACCTTGAAGCCAAGGTCATTACCGATGAGCGTGTAGACGCCGAAAATCGTCTGGTTGTTCGGCCTGGTGGCGCTGCAGAAGTCTGCTGCCCAACTGCTGCCACGGCGCACCATGAACACATCGGATCCGCCTGCGTTTTGCGCGTTACCTACATCGGCGTTAGCAGCACGACCAAAGATCTGATCACCCGATGCAATGCGCGTGGTCAGGCCACTACCCACGCGGCCATAAACGGTGAGCCTGCTGCCGGCGCTGTTGGCTGTGCTGTTGCCAAAGTCGTAGCTGGCCAGCGTGTTGCCGCCAGCCGCAAAGTTCTTCGGATCAATGCCGCCGATCGGACCTTCGCCGATCATGAAGATGGCACGCAGCATTTGACTGCCGCCAAGGCTGTAGATCTGGCTCCACAACATCGGGGTGCTTACGCGCACGCCGCCGTAGGTTGTGCCGCTGATGGCCTCACGCAGCGCATACACCAGTGGGATGGTGCTGCCCAGCGTGGTGATGTCCTGCGTGCTGTCGAAGCCGTAGCGCGGGGTATAGCGCTGGTTATTGGTGATCGGTGCATCGCTGCGGTTGCGTGCCTGCAACTGCGCTGGCCGGCCACCCTGCTGCTGCGGGACGCTTGGCTTCAGGAATGACGAGGCAATCTGAAAGCCAATGCCAATCACGCTGAGTGTGATGGCGATGATCGTTTCAACGCCTGCAATTACCGCCGGCTCCGGCTGCTCCTTGGCATGTCGCGCCACTTCAGCCTTGAAGTACAGATACTGCTCGTCTGTCAGACCCAGCAGGCTTGCGAGGTAGCGATCAGAAGGCAGCATCAGTGAAACCTGTAAAAGCGAAGACTTGGCATATACGGCAGCGGCACCCATCGGACGCCACGCCTGTGATGCACCAACAAAAGCCCGTCATCTACAACGATACTGACGCCAAGGCCGGCTGGGCCATTGCGGATCAGCGTTACGGCGTGCTGCTGCGGGCCATCAAGTTCAACGGTGCCATCACGCCATAACTGTTCCAGCTCTGGCCAATGCTTCTGCTCGGCAAGCTGCAGCCACTGTGCATCCATGGGCGGGTGATGGATGCCGGCGTTGTCGAGGATGCGCCACACCATCACTAGGCAGTCTGCAGCTTTGCCGTCTTCCGGGTCGGCGCCAAACTCGTGCGGTAGCCCAATCCAGTGCTTCCAGTCCATTAACTGATCACTAGGCTGCCGGTGCTGGGTAATGCGCCAACGACGCCAGTGGTTAGGCGACGCTTAGGGATGTCGCCTTTGGTGGCATCAAGCGGACTGGAGAGCTTTAGGATTACGCGCTCCGTATCCATTTCGTACTGCGCCACTCGCCACAGTTCAGACCGCACCAATGCATCATCAGCAAAGGTTTCTGGGTCAAGGCTGACGGTTTTGATGTCCAGCAGCCAACGCGACTCAACTGCCTCAGCAAAGATGTTGACGCTGATCGGATCCAATCCTGCAACAAGACTGGATTCGCTACGGTCGCCGCCCTTACTGCCAGCGCCCAGCGTGTAGCCAAATGGTGCAAACGCATAGGTCACGCTGCCGTAGGTGCGCGTTTGATTGATGCTGAAGTTTTGATAGGCGTAAACCGGCGAGGTTGGCGTGCCGTCACCCTGCAGAAAGCGTGCGTAGTTGACAAATGCAAATGTGCTCATGCTATACCTACGCGCTTACGTGTTTTTACTGAGTTTTGCAGTGTTTGCAGTGTAAGCGCCCTGCCGCGTTCTGCTGCCAACGCAATGCCACGCTGATGCTGCTCAGTGGTGACGTATTCAACGCCGTTGATCACGGTTGATTCGTATTTTACCTCGATCGGTTTTTGCTGCATTGCGCTACCGCCAGCATTCATCTGGCGGTTGGCAGTTTGCTGATTGAGCATTGCCCGCGTGTCATTGCCTTGACGGTTTGTGGCTTGCTGGGCTAGTGCGGCGCGGGTATCGGCATTGGATACGACGCTGCCGCTAACACCAGGCACAAACAACTCGGGACCACGCTCGCCGACGATGTAAGGCTGGTTGCTGCTGACTGGGCCGCCGTTGGCGCGGCCGCCTACAGCAAACCCTGGAATCGGAGTTTTTAGCGCCCCCGTGCCAGTAAGGTTCTTGTTTGCTGTACCTAAAGCACTGCCGCCACCGCTCAACGCGTTAAAGATGGTTTGCAGAATAATTAGGGTCATCTGCTTGGCAATGATCTCAGCTGCCATGCTGACAAATGCCTTGCCGATGCTTTCAAACGCATCTGCTAGCGCTTCTTGCGTTGATTTGGCGCCGGTTGCCACATCTTGGAATGCTTGACCAAAAGCACTGCCGATTGCATTGGCGCCGTTAACGATCGCGTCAATCTGCAGTTTGATTGGATTCAGATCCTCTTTCAGCTTGGCTATTGCATCACTCAATCCAGATGCAACAGTGCCTTGGCCTGCTACGCCAAACTCCGCACCCTCCATTGCTTGCTTGAAGAGCTTTTCGGCTTCTTCAGCTTGCTTTTTCAGTTCCTCTGTCTGTAGCTCAATGATCTCAAGTCTCTGGATTTCGGCGTTTAGCTGATTCAGGTTGGTGCGCTGCTCAGCATTCTTCAGCTCTGCAATCTGCTTAGCGCGGTCTTCGTAGTCGAATTGAATCTTCAGGCGTTTTTGCTCTAGTTCGTTGCCTTCAAATAACAGCGCAACCTGCCTGCCAAACTGGACGCCCAGTTGATCGCCAACTTCAAGCGACCGTTCAAGCTCTTGCCGTAATTTTTCCGCCTCACGTGCTGCTTCAGATACTCCTTTGCCGCCACCGCCACCGCCACCGCCCGACTTGGCGCCCATCAAAGGCGGCATGGATGTAATGCTTGGTACTGATGGTGTCCTTGCTTGTTGTTGGCGCAGCCTGTAATCTGCTCGCTGCTGTTCAATGTTTCGCTGACGCATGTCAGCCATCATGCCTTGCTGTGTAAATGGATTAAGCCTCATGGCTCGCACCGCTGCATCAGCATTTCGCGCAAATTGAGCTTCTCGATCCCTAGCGCCGCCAGCGTTATTGGCTTCGTCCAGGATTCGTTGTATCTCGCTGACAACTGCAGTCGCTTGAGTTAGCGCCCATTGAAAAACTGGCGCTAAAGTTTTGCCGATAGTTTGCGCTAATACTTGTATCGAGTCTTGCAGTGTGCTAAACCGTCCGTTTAGCGTATCACTCTGAGCGATAGCGCCATTGGCGTATTTGCCACCGGCATCGGTCAGTTTGATAATCGCAGCTTCAACGGCTTGGGCGCTAATCCGTCCGCCTTCTAGTGCTTTTTGAAACTCCTCCCCGCTTAGGTTGTACTCTTCGCGCAATACTTGCTGCAGCGCAACACCACGCTCTTGGAACTGCAGTAGCTCCTCACCCTGCAGCCTGCCTTTGGCTTGAACTTGCCCGTAGGCAGTAACCAATCCCTGCAGCTCAGCGCCGGTTGCACCGCTGACATCAGCAAGACGCCGCGTTGTTTCAACGACCTTGTTAGTCTCAACCCCAAACGCCTGCAAACGCTTGGCTGAATCAATCAGCTCTGAGCTAGTGAATGGCGTTACAGCGCCAAGCTGCTGCAGATCTTTGATGATCTGCCCAGCCTTTTCTGCGCTACCTGTTAAAACCTGAAGGCTGCGCGTCTGTGTTTCAATTTCAGCCGTGCTGACAAAAACAAACTTGGCGGCTTGAATAAGAGAAAACGCAGCCGCAAGCTTTCCTATCGCTCCACCAAGCCCGCCAATTGCTCGCTCGGTTGCCTGCGACTGTGACTGAACCTCGCGCAGCTTGCTAACCGCATTGCGGCTGTCGACGTTAATGGCAACGTTGGCGACAACCGACACGATTTACCTACGGCGTTGCTTCAGTCTACGATCCTGCTCTTCGTTTTGCAGTTCAAAGTAACTAGACCAAAGCAACAGCTCTTCAAGCGTTACCTCTTGGTTTAATCGCGCCAAGCTATACCCAAGTTCTTTAGCAATCCCAAGCTGCAGCAACAGCAGGTTGTCTTTCTTCAGCTCAGCCTTTACCGCTTTTCATGTCCAGTTCTTTGCCTTCCTCTGGGTTGGTGATGATGGCGAGCATCATGGCTTGCAAATCACTATCAAGCACATCATTCTTCAGCTCAGCAATTTCACCGGCCTGAAACAACCGCTGGCCAGCATCGTCGGCTGCTTTGGTTACCAGCAAATTCAGCGCAAAGCCATTGGGATCATCGCCACCTGGCATCTTCTGCGCGCGCTCGCGTTCTGCCATGGTCAGCGCTGTGGCGTAAAACTCAAACGTAGTCCCATCGCTGAGTGTTACGACGCGCTTGATTGGCTGAAGATTGGCTGCTTTTTTGAGCCGTGCCAGTGCAGATGATGCCATGCAATAAATGTGGGTGGCCCCAGCATACGCCGGGGCCGTTCAACTATCAAGCAGAAGTGCTGAAGTCAAAAGTGGGCACACCCGCCGGGCGGAATGTGATCTCCACCTGCTGAGCATCATCGGGGTTGATATTCAGACTTGCGGTCAGCAGTACGGCATCCATTGCGATGCTGCGGCTCAGGGCTTCGGTAGCGCCCTTGTCGGTGTACAGCTTGAAGCCGCAACCAACCTGCTGGCGCTGCAGCACGTCTTCCACCATGCGGTTGGAGAGGGCGGCGTCTTCGTTGGTGACGTAGATGGTGGCAGTGCCGCTGCCATCAGCAAAACCGGGGATGTAGGCGCGGAAGGGCGCGTACTGCCCAGCGGTTTGGCCGATGGTGGTTACGTCAATCTCGGCGCGTGAAATTTCGAAGCTCCAGGATTGAACTTGACCCACAGCGGCGTAGTCGGCATAGTACACCTCGAACTCGTTAGGTGCTACAGCCGTGCCGTCGTCTGTGATGGCAAGGATGGTGCCACCAGCGGCGGTGGAGACGGTCAGCGCGCCAGTAGCGGCGGTGTAGCTCAGCACGTAGTAGGTGGTGGCGCCATCAATGGGAGACGGCAGCGTACCGGATCCAGATCCGCCGGTTTGGCTATTGACCACACGGAATTTCACCGGATCGCCAGCTTTGAAGTTCAGATACGGCTGAACGGTGATGACATCAGTGCTGGCGTTGACGCCAGATTCGGGAAAGTTGCCGTTAGTGCCGGCGGGTTTGTAGTAAAGGGCGCCGGACGTACCGGACAAAACAGTGACAGCCATGTTGTGAACGGTAGTGGCTACATTCAGTCTAGATACGCTTCAAACGTAGCAGTTAGCTGAGTCTGAAAGTAAGGCTCAGGTGCTGCTGGCGTTACTTGCGCTGGCCCTGAGGCTGCATCAAAGATGATGCTAGAAAACTTGGCGCGATCAAACAAATCCTTTAGCCGCTCTGCAATGGTGAAATTAGCAGCAGTGCCTTGACCCTGCGGCGTAAAAACGTTGATCACCAGCGTGCCAGTCTGGCGGTTGAAGCTAGTCAGCGTGGCGTAGCTGTTATCGCCAAAGCGGATGAACGCCTGCACCCATGGCGTGTTGTTGGGCGGCGTAAACGGCACGTTTTGATAGCTGACTGGATAGGCAGGCGCTATGGCCATCTGCGTTGCAATGCGCCCTTCAATTGCAGCGCGTACGTCGTTGTAGGTGCTGCTCATGATTCCCTCCCGATTCGGTCAGCATTGACGCGCACAAAGCCTTGGATGTCCTTAGCGATGCCTTGCACCCAACCCGCTGGTGCTTGCTTACTGCTGCCATTGGCAAGAGGCTCGGCATACGGCAGGTTGTTGTGCACGCTGTAGACGTTGCCTAGCTTTTCTTGCTGGTAGTTCATCTTGCGCAACGGAACGATCAATCCGCCTGGCGGAGATGTTTTCGATCGATCTGTATTTGAAGGCGGCTGTTGCGGCCCGCCGTCGTAAGAGCCGGCCGCATTCTCACCTACTTGCCAGCTAACACGAAACCGGCCAGTATCGACAGGGCTTGCCTGCTTAAGACGGCTATCGGTTTCCAGCACCGCAACTCGCAACAGCTTCTCCATCTGCTGGCTGGCATAGTCGCCGATGTCACCAACGCGGATTGTGCGTGCCATTATGCCCTCAGGATCAGCTCGTAGGTGATCGGGGTGTTGTCCTGTTCGATGGTGCGCACCGTGATCACCTGATGCGTGATTGCTCCAATGAGCACTTCGTCGGCAGTGGTAGGTGGATTTGCAATGTCAGCCGCAGCGATCAAAAGCCGCTTGTCGTTTGCCTGAATCAGATCATTAGCCTCACGCAAGTTGACATCTTCCAGCACGCCGCGCACTGTAGTGTCGGTGGTGGTTTCAGTAACGGTGCCAGTGCTGGTGTTGTAAGCGCCTGTTGTCACCCTGCGGATAGTGGCAACACCACCAAACTTTGCCATCAGCTTGCTGGCAACCTTGCGTAGCGGGCTAGCTAATGCCATCAGGCAACCTGCACTGCTGTAAGGATAATGCCAGGGATGGAAGGATGCGCCGGTCCCGATGGCGACGATGGCAAGGATTGAATGCTGGCCGCAACGTTGGTTGTTGACCAGATCAATTCCAAGTAATCGCTAGCAGCAAGCTTTAGGACGTAATTCACGCAGCCGATGACATGACCGTCAACGCCGCCATGACTGGAGATAATGCTGAACTTGCTATCAGATGCGGCAACGTTGCCACTGGCGCCGCTGTCGTTTTTACGCAACCAAACGTTAATGTCGTGAATCTGACTATCTGAGTTTGCAAACTGGATTGAATAGGTGATGCTGTAAACGCCAGCCCTGGAAAACGTAATCCGAGAACCGGAAACAATGCTCACCCCACGACTCTCGGGATCAGTTGAATTGATGCCAAGAACGTAGTCAGTGTTAGCGACTGCTGCGATTTGATCAGTGGTATCGTAAAACGACCCCCACAACATTTGATTGCGGACGGTATCAAGCTGGCTGGTAAATGGGTTGAGCTTGAATGCCATTGCTCAGCTCCGAACAACGGTAAGCAGATTATTGTTACCGTCGTAGGTCATTGTCAACACTGCCACGGTCTTGCCGCTTGTGCCGCCACGCTTGTACGTTGCAGTTAGCAAGTTGTTTGCGCCGTCGTATGTATTGACAATGCAATCATGCGTAGGGATCTCGAGCCCCTCGCGTGCTACCGCATCACCACCACCAGAAAGAACGTAAGCCATCAGAGCCTGTAAGCAACAACAGTGCCGCTAGTCAGAGTGATGCTGGTGAAGACGCCTTCAATCTCAGTGCTTGCCTTAAACGGAATGGCGCTGAGTGCGTTGCCAGTCCAATCTATTGCAGTCAAGCTGGCAATCACCGAATCCTCAAGGGCAACGATCTTGCCAAAGCGGCCGGCATGAGCTGCAGTGTCGTCAATGAACTCAGCACCGGGATACTTGTAACTCATGACCGCTTGATTGCAAAGTTGCCTGGTCCGCTAATTCTAAGCCCGGTCAAGTATCGCTCTACGATCGGTGGGATCTTATCGACGCCAACAGCGCCGTAGCCAAGGTTTGGCGTCACATCGATACTGCCGATCTTGACGTTCTTGTAATCCTCCAGCCCGCTCAGTCCAATGCCGTCTGGGTTGTTGTTGAGGTAAGTGGCAAGCACAACCTGCGCATATTGCACCTGCTGCGGAATCTCGTCGTCGGTGTAGTAGTCAGTCGTGATGCGAAACGGAAAGCCTACGGCGTAAGTATTGATGTAGGTGTCAGGCTTGCGCACGCCGGTACGCGGCCACTGCAGTGCCTGCGTGTCTGTAGCGCGAGCACCCAGGAACCGCTCACGATCCAAGCGCTGAGTAGCGGTAAACAGCGCCCGATTCTTTTGATCGGTGGTAGCCGATGCCCATGCCGTTACATCAGCATCTTGCACAAAACCATCAATGATCTCCTGCGCTGCTGCCAGCGTCAGGTAGCTGTTGGCGTTTGCGCCGCCCACCGTTGCGTCGATTACTACTGCCATCGTTGGGTGGCTCCGTCATCTCAAGTGTAAGTGCGGGCTCTGCAATAGAAAGAGAGGCTGCCTCGTTAGAAGCAGCCTCCAGTTCACGCAGTCGCCGGAAAGCGAACAGGCCCATTTATCAGGCAACAGCAGCAGCAGTGCTGCCAAGGCCGTAAAGGGTGATCGCTTCAGATCCGCTGGTAACAGCAGTCACGCGGCCAAGAAATACCTTGGAAGCATTCTGGGCAACAGTTGCTACGCCGCTCACGGTCACGTCAGTACCACCAGCAATGGTGATGGTGTTGGCGCCAGCCGACGCGTTGAGCACAACCACCATGAAGGTGGTGCCCACAGCGCAGTCACCGCCAATGGCAGCGACAATCTCAGCAGCGGTAGCAGTGGTGTAGGTAGCAGCAGCAGCGGGCACACCACGGATGATGGTGTTGTAGCTGTTGGCTGCACTCAGGGTTGCAGTGGCAGTAGGAGCTGCCAGGCCCATTTGCCCAGGCAGAAGACCGCCGGGGATGTCGCCAAGTTCAAAGATGGATGCCATGGTCAGTTACCTCAATCGAAGTTAGAGGTGTTGGTCGCGCGGACGATACCAAGGTTCTTGGTTTCGTACACCTTCGACCAGTTGCCCACGGTCGCCAGTTGGGCGCGAGTGGGGTTAGCGGTGGTCACGCCCCACTTAGCGCCAACCGGGTGGTAGACGTAGTGCAGGTCGATCGACATGGCATCGCTCTTGGCGAGGATGTCACGGTCGGTTTCGGTCTGCATTGCCATCTGCTCACCGCTGGCAATAGCGCCTTGGGTGAAGAAATAGGTGGCGTACTCTGTGGTGGAGCCGCTGCCTTCGGTTTGCACGTCGTCACTGACGATGACTCGCAAGCCGCAATACGTTGGTACATCTACGCTGCCGCCATAAGCAGCAACGAGGGAACCGCCGGACTGAGTAGTGCTGCTGCCACGTGCCTCATTCGAGGACACGTAGTCGATAGCCTTGCGCTCAACCAGGTCGTAGTAGACCTTGGAGTGCATAGCGATAGCGGTCAGCTTGTCGCCTTGGTCACCCAGCAGCGATTTGGCTTCTGCCACGTGACGCGGGGACAGCACAGTCGGGGTATCGCCCGATTCGCCGTCGATGGCCAGGGGGAAGAAAGCAGCCGAGCTAGAGGTGGTGCCCAGGGTGCCGAACACGCCGGCGAGGCAGGACAGCAGATCCTTCTGGCGCTGGTTAGCGATGTAATCAGCGATCTTGGCGCCGATGGCAGCCATGGGGTCAGAACCAGCAGCCAGAGCAGCCAGGTCACGAGCCTCAAAGGCGCGGCCACGGTGCAGGATCACGCCGACTTGCTTGTCAGCTTGGATCTTGCCGGGGGTGAGGCTGCTGCTGTCGG
>Ga0315901_10008671_pt1 | contig 11784 bp, 11 predicted proteins | sample LakEriMetagenome_10_FD_203761 | JGI IMG/M metagenome (GOLD analysis project Ga0315901, IMG submission 203761) | Freshwater fungal communities from buoy surface, Lake Erie, Ohio, United States - Buoy 2 MA116 | ecosystem: Environmental > Aquatic > Freshwater > Lake | place: USA: Lake Erie, Ohio...
GCGCGTATACGTTTGTTCTGCCGGCCACCCGGGAGGTCCCTCGCAGGCTCTGGCATCCCTCGCGCAAGACGGTGGGACTCAGAGTGCCGGATCACCCAGTGGCCTTGGCGCTCTTACAGGCCCATGGGGAGCCCCTGTTGGGATCCAGTCTGATCCTGCCGGGCGACGATGAGCCCCTGACAGAGATAGACGAGATCATGCAGCGGCTGGCGGGCCGGGTGGATCTCGTCCTTGATGCGCCGTCGCCGGGCTCGGAGCCCACCACCATGATCGATATGACCGGCGATACGCCCCAGGTGGTGCGGGAGGGGCGGGGCCCGATCGATCGCATGATCTGAAGGCCGCCTCAAGTACACTCTCCTTCATGTTTGCTCCGCGCGTACTCTCCGGCATGCGCCCTACGGGCGCTCTTCATCTCGGTCACTACCATGGTGCGCTCAAGAATTGGGTGCGTCTGCAGGCTGAACAGCCTTGCTATTTCTTTGTGGCCGACTGGCATGCGCTCACCACGCATTACGAGTCACCCGAGGTCATCCAGCGCAACATCTGGGAAATGGTCATTGACTGGCTCGCCGCTGGAGTCGATCCGGAGCAGGCCGTGCTCTTCATTCAGTCGCGCGTGCCTGAGCACGCCGAACTGCACGTGCTTTTGTCGATGTCGACCCCACTGGGCTGGCTCGAGCGGGTTCCCACCTACAAGGATCAGCAGGAAAAGCTGAGCGACAAGGATCTCACCACCTACGGGTTCCTGGGTTACCCGCTTTTGCAGGCGGCCGACATCCTGATTTACCGGGCGAGTTCCGTGCCAGTGGGTGAGGATCAGGTGCCTCATGTCGAGCTCACCCGTGAAATCGCCCGCCGGTTCAATCATCTGTTCGGACGTGAGCCCGACTTTGAGCAGAAGGTGGCTGCGGCGCTCAAGCAGTTGGGTGGCAAGCGCGCCAAGGCCTTCGAGGATCTGCGCAAGCGCTGGCAGGAGCAGGGGGACTCGGCAGCGCTCGAGGAGGCCCGCACGCTGGTTGCTGGCAGCCAGAGTCTGGCCGCGGCCGACCGTGAGCGGCTTTCTGGGCATCTCGAGGGCGGGCGCAAGTTGATCCTGTCCGAGCCGCAGGCCCTGCTGACCGAAGCTTCAAGGTTGCCCGGCATCGATGGTGCCAAGATGTCCAAGAGCTACGGCAACTCGATTGCCATGCGCGAGGATCCGGCCTCGGTCACCAAGAAACTGCGCACCATGCCCACCGACCCGGCCCGCGTCCGGCGCACGGATGCAGGTTCGCCCGATCGCTGTCCGGTCTGGCAACTGCATCAGGTTTACTCCAGCGAGGACACCCGCCAGTGGGTTCGCAAGGGTTGCACCACCGCCGGCATCGGTTGCCTGGAATGCAAGCAGCCGGTCATCGATGCCGTGATTGCCGAACAGCAGCCTTTCATCGAGCGGGCTCAGCCCTATCTCGACAATCCTGCCCTGCTGCGCGACATCATGGATGCGGGCTGCGACAAGGCGCGTGCCGTGGCACGCGAGACCATGCACGATGTGCGTGAAGTGATGGGCCTCAATTACGGAGCGCCTGTGCTGGGGCGCTGACCAAGTGCATCTGGCGGACCTGAGGCAGCGTCGACAGAAAGTCTTCCAGTTCCGATAGCGGCAAAGGTTCACTGATGTAGGTGCCCTGCATCAGATCGCAGTCCAGTGCACGCAGCGCCTTGAGCTGATGTGCGTTCTCCACACCCTCGACCATGGCCTGGATCCCCAGGCTGCGGGCCAGCGTCGTGACCGACTGGATGATTGCGGTATTGCCCCGGTCTTCAGGCAGTCCATCGGTGAAGGTGTGATCGATCTTCAGGCCATCGATGGGCAGGTGCTTCAGGTAGGACAAGGACGCATAGCCCGTGCCGAAGTTGTCGATCACGACCTGAATTCCGAGGCGCCGAATTTCGGTGAGCAGTCCGATGGTCTGCTCGCTGTTGTCGATCAGTGCGTTTTCGGTGAGCTCCAGCCTGAGCAACCGGGCCGGGAAGGCCCGTTCACTCATCAGGGCGTTCAGGTCGTTCAGAAAGTCATCGGCCAGCAACTGGCGCGGCGAGAGATTGATCGACACGACGAGGTCGGGATGCGCGTCGAGTCCGAGAGACAGACGATCATCCACTGCGCGACGGATCGTCCACATCCCGATCGTTTCGGCCAGATTGTTGCGCTCGACCATGGGCAGGAAACGATCGGGCGTGAGCAGCCCATGCTTGGGATGGCGCCAGCGCATCAGACCTTCGATGCCCAGGATCTGCCGACGCGACATGGCCATGACCGGCTGGTAGTGCAGTACGACTTCGCCCCGCTGCAAGGCCATGGGGAACTCGCTCGCCAGCTCGAGCTGAGCCGTTCGATCATCAGAGCTCTCGCCGTTGAAGAACCGAACGTCGTTTCGACCCTCGGACTTCACCCGGTACATGGCGTTATCCGCAGCCCGAATCAGGGCCTGAGCATCCCGTCCGTCGTCGGGCGTGACCGCGATTCCGATGGATGCGGAAAGGAAGTAGGCGCGTTCCATCAGGATGAAGGGACGTTCGATGGCCTGCAGCACCTTGCGGGCGACCGCTTCGATCTGCTGACGATCTGTCAGGTCCATCAGCAGCAGGATGAACTCGTCACCGCCCATGCGCCCGGCCACGTCAGTTCGCCTGAGCGACTCCCTCAGTCGTCTGGCGACTTCGATGAGGACCTGGTCACCGACCGAATGCCCAAGCGTGTCATTGATGAACTTATAGCGATCGAGATCAACATACAGAACGGCTGCACGACGCGCACTGCGCAGCGACTCCTCGAGCTGATGGGTCAGAAAGACCCGATTGGGCAGCCCAGTCAGAGCATCATGCAGCGAGGCATGGAGCAGACGCTCTTCGGCCTGCTTGCGTTGCAGATACTGGGAGAGCGTTCTGGACAGAATGTCTCCCAGGCGATCGATCAGCGTGGGGGCCTGGAAAGAAGTGGGCGAGAACAGCAGCAGGGCGGAAACCACCTGATTGTTCTCATCCAGGAGCGGTGCCACAAGAGCAGCCGGGTTTGTCGAATCGTCGACCCGGTAGCGCATTGCGAATTCAGGTTCTCCCGCAAGTGAAGGAATCCAGACGGCTCGTGCCTGAGCCCAGACGCGGTCTTCGACGCTGCCCGGACTCATCGCAAACTGATCTCCGATCTGCGCCAGGATGCGAAGGAGCGGTGCAGATCCATGGCGCTCCCGCAGCCGGATGAGCCGGGCCCCCGGGACCTGAGTCAGATGAACGCCGCCGCTCCATGCCAGGAGGGCGCACACCCGGTGAATCGCCTCCCGGATCACCTCTTCGAGGCTCGAGTGCTCCCGGATGACCGCGGCAATCTCGCCCTCGATCTGCAGAAGCAATCGCTGCTGGAATTCTCGAGTCACATTGCGTCCGACACCCCGGTAGCCCAGGAAACGTCCGGTGTCGTCGAAGACCGGACTGCCGCTGGTCTTGACATGATGCAACTCGCCTTCGGGGTCGATCAGCGCAAATTCAAGATTCTCGAAGACCTCGTGCCGCGCCAGAAGCAGTCGATGCGCCTCCCAATCGACCCGCGGCAGATCGAGCCGATGAAATTCCCAACCAGGCTTGCCCATGCCGCTGCGAATCCAGCGACCGCCAAACGCAGCATCGGCGCTCTCGGAGAGATAGGCCAGACGGCCCTCCTCATCGGTCTCCCAGACCCAGTCGGCGGACAGACGGGTCAGGTCCCGGTATTTGGCCTCGCTTTGAGCCAGTTGGCGCGATATGGCACTCATCGCAGTAATGTCCTGCACGATGCCCGCCACAACCTGCGACTTGCGTGCGGAGGCCCCTTCCAGGCGAGCCACGCTGCGCACCCAGGCGGTCGCGCCCTCCGGAAGCAGCACCCGGTATTCGATCCTGGCCTCGATCCCCTGTCTGAGTGCATTGCGATGGATACGACGCCAGCGCTCACGGTCCTCGACATGAACCCGTTCCAGAAAGTCGCGGCCTGAAATCGAGGTTTCACCCGATGGCAATCCCATGATCTTCAAGGCACCGTCACTCAGATGCATTCGACCCCGGGCCATATCGAACATCCAGGAGCCGATCATGGCGAGCGACTCTGCGGCCTGTTGTTCCGCCATGAGTTCGGCCAGACGCAGGGCGGTTTCCCGACGTTCAACCAGTTGGGTCGACCAGCGCCAGGCGCTGATCAGGGCCAGCACGAATCCGAGCGCGGTCATCAGGATTGCCGTTGGAGCCAACCAGTGTCCGGGATGGTGCACCCGGGCGTGCCAGAGCGTTCCGGCCGCAATCAGCGCGAGCAAGGCGAGCGCCAGCACCTCGATGGCGCTACGACCCGATAGCCATGCGTAGACTGTTGGAGTGGCTTTGTTTTCCATGATAGGTGATCGATGCTGACAGAAAACGCGCCCGGCAAAGCGGGCGAAATTCTCATTCACCCCGCGGCAGAAATCTTCGAACCCTCAAAATGGGTCGCGCGCTGGCTGGATCGGCGTCATCCTGGCCGGCTCCTCGATCTGGCTTGCGGATCCGGGCGGCATGCACGGTGGGCTGCTGCGCTGGGGCATCAGGTGCTGGCGGTCGATCGCGATGAGCAGGCTCTGGACGGGATCCGTTCGAGCGGCAATGACCGGATCACCGTTCGGTGTGAAGATCTTGAATGGGGCCCCTGGAGCCTTGCCGCTCAGCGCTTTGACACGGTGGTCTGCACCAATTACCTGTTTCGTCCCCGGATGGCGCTGATGCTCGATCTTCTGGAGCCCGGGGGGCTCTGGATTCACGAGACATTTGCGGTCGGTCACGCCGACTATGGCCGTCCGCGCAATCCGGACTTCCTGCTGCGTGAGGGCGAACTGTTGCAATGGGCCCAGTGGGCGAACCTGCAGGTCATCGGCTTTGAGAGCGGCGTGATCGGACTGCCGGGTCGAGCCGTCGTTCAGCGCATTGCGGCGGTGCGCTCCAGACAACCTCATGGGCTTTGAGCCCCGCCGGGTCACCCCTCCGGGGGGCGCCGGCCTGCGATAGAATCGCGTCTTTCTGCAAGAGCTTGCGACCATGATCCAGGGCAGCATTGTTGCGATCGTTTCTCCCATGCATGAGGACGGCAGCCTCGACCTCGACAGCTATCGCAAGTTGATCGACTGGCATGTCCACAGTGGTACGGCCGCCATCGTCGCTGTCGGGACGACGGGCGAATCGCCAACCGTGGATGTTGAAGAGCATGGTCGCCTGATTCAGGTGGCGGTCGAGCAGGCGGCGGGGCGGGTGCCGATCATCGCCGGTACCGGAGGAAACTCCACGCGCGAAGCCATTGAGCTGACACGTCACGCCGCCCGTGTGGGCGCCCAAGCCTCATTGCAGGTGGTGCCCTACTACAACAGGCCGGGTCAGGAGGGCCTGTATCAACACTTCAAGGCGGTGGCCGAGGCGGTTGATCTGCCAGTCATCCTCTACAACGTGCCGGGCCGTACGGTGGCCGATCTGTCCAATGACACCATTGTCCGTCTGGCCGCAGTGCCGGGCATCATTGGACTGAAGGATGCCACCGGCGACATGCCTCGAGCGGCGGATCTGCTGGACCGGTTGCCCGCTGAATTTGCGCTCTACAGCGGTAACGATGATTCCGCCTTGGCGCTCATGGCTTTGGGCGGGCACGGCGTCATCTCCGTGACGGCCAATGTGGCACCGGTCGAGATGGCGCAATTGTGTGCCGCAGCGCTCGCCGGTGATCTGGTCAAGGCCCGGGCGATCAACCGTCAGCTGCTTCCCCTGCATTTGGGTCTGTTCTGCGAGGCCAACCCCATCCCGGTCAAATGGGCACTGCATCGCATGGGGCGGATGCCCGCAGGCATTCGCCTGCCCATGACCCCTTTGGCTGCGTCGAACGAAGCGCGGGTCCTCGATATCCTGCGTCGCTCTGGAGTGCTGGCATGATGCGGCGGCTTGCTCTTGCGTTGACAACCACCGTGCTCGCGGCATGCTCGGCCCCTCAGGCGCTGACTGACCTCGGTCGGATCGAATACAAGACGGCCACCCAGGGGGCGCGCCTCGAGGTGCCTCCGGATCTCGTCTCCCCCAAGGCGGACGAGCGGTTTGCGGTGCCTCAGCGTGCGGGTGGAACCCGCTTGAGCGAATTCAATCGGGAGCGCAGTGGCCAGGGCCCTCTGGCGGAGGTCAAGGGTGCGGTTCTACCGCAGGTGCCTGGCGTGCGGATCGAGCGCGAGCGTGACCGCCGCTGGATGGTGATTGATCAACCCCCGGCCAAGGTCTGGCCGGTCATTCGGGAGTTCTGGACGGCAACCGGTTTTGCCCTCGTCAAGGATTCTGCCGAGACGGGCGTTCTCGAGACCGATTGGAATGAAACCCGTCCCCCGGTGCCCGACTCCTGGTTGCGTGCGCAACTCTCGCGCACATTGGGCAGCATCTATACCGCAGGCACGCGCGACAAGTTTTTGGTGCGGCTCGAGCCTGCATCGAATGGCGGCACGGAGGTGTATCTCAGCCACCGGCGTCTCGAAGAGGTGATTACGGGCGCTCAGAAAGATTCGACTTTCTGGACTCAGCAGCCTGCAGATCCTCAGCTTGAGGCGGAATTCCTTCGCCGGATGATGTTGCGTTTCGTCCCTGAGAATGTGGCGAGCGCTGCGATGGCTGGATCGGCCGGGCCTGGGGCTGGATCCTCCGCGGCGGTGGGTTCAACGGCTCCCCGAGCGGCCCAGATCGATCGTGATGGCCAGCCCGCGCTTCGGCTTGCCGATGGTTTTGACCGGGCCTGGCGTCAGGTGGGCGTGATCCTCGATCGCAGTGGATTCACGGTCGATGACCGTGATCGTTCGAAGGGCATTTACTTCGTGCGTTATGTCGACCCACAGCGCGAATCCAGGGCCCGTGGCCTGCTCGATCGCATTACCGGAACCACATCCAAGGACCTGAGCAGCACCGTTTACCAGATCAGGCTCCAGGAAGAGGGCACAGGCACCCTGCTGGGGGTCGTCACGGGCGACGGCAAACCCGCCTCGTCCGATACCGATCGCCGAATCGCTGCTCAGATCATCAGCGTATTGCGCGACGCCTTGCGCTGACTCGGGGCCGCCCGGAGCAGGTCTTCATGCGGTTCGCCAGCCTCGGCAGTGGCAGCGAGGGCAATGGGCTTCTGATCTGTCCAGACTCGGCTGCCTCCGGGGCCCTGCAGGCTGACTCTGCCCGGTCCCGTGCGCTTTTGATCGATTGTGGGTTTGGTTTGCGTGAGTCGATTCGCCGGCTCGCCCGCTTGGGGCTTGCGCCTGAAGATCTGGCGGGCATCCTGGTCACGCATGAGCACTCCGATCATGTTGGAGGCGTTTTCCGACTGGCTCGTCGGGCCGAGACGCCAATCTTCATCACTGCGGGCACGCTGCGGGGGTGTCGGATACCAGACGACTGCCAGAGATTGATTCGTGTGATCGACTCGCATCAGACGTTCGAGTGGGTCGGCTGGCAGATCGAGCCATTTCCGGTGCCGCATGATGCTCACGAGCCCGTGCAGTATGTGATCGATGACGGGCGTTCAAGGTTGGGGGTGCTCACGGATATTGGGCACCCGACGCCGCATCTGCCAGCGGTGCTCAACCGCCTCAACGCCCTGGTGCTTGAGACCAACCACGATGCTGAACTGCTCGCGGCCAGTCACTATCCGCCGTCCTTGCGCGCCAGGATTTCCGGTCGATACGGTCATCTGGAGAATCAGGAGTCTGCCGCGATCCTGAAGGCCCTCGATCACAGCCGGCTGAATGTCGTTGTTGCCGCACACCTGAGCCGCCACAACAATCACCCCGACCTTGCGAGGAGGGCTCTAGCGACTGTCTTGGGGGCAAGCCCCGAGGAGGTGAGGGTGGCCGACCAGGATGAAGGCCTTGAGTGGGTCAGCTGCTGAGCGATCAGGAGGCCTGCAGCACCGATGCGGCGCTCGTTGCGGGCATTCGCAAAAAAAGGCCGGCAAGTGCCGGCCTTGATCAGACGGGCAAGGCCTACGGCCTCGCCCGAGCTGAGGGTCTTACTTCTTCTCGCCGTCTTTCGGGGCATCGCCTGAGGCTGCAGGCGCGGCGGGCGCGGCAGGTGCAGCTGCATCCTTGGCGGCTTCGCCTTCCTTGGGCTGCTCGGCAGGTGCCGGAGCGGGCGCAGGCGCGGGGGCTGCGGCGGGCGCAGGCGCGGCGGCCGGCTTGGCCTCCTCTTTTTTGCCGCAGGCGGTCAGGGCGACAGCAAACAGGGACGCAACGAGAAGGGCTTTGGTGTTCATGATCAGGATCCTGAAGTAGGTTGGACTTATAAAAAAAATGCTGCAACTGCACAGCTTTCTATTCTAATCAAATTCTTTTATCTTTCATGACATTGGCCTACGGCGCTCAAAGGTTTTCGAGCCTACTTTGCTTCGAATTGAGCCAGCGCACACAAACCGGAATGGGAGCTGCGGTCGGGAGCAGGCCTCTTCGCTCGTGAGGCAGGCGTTGCCAGTCATGGAGAACGCGGCGCTTGAGGTAGGAGATGTAGCCAGCCCAGGGCATGCCATTGAGCTAACAAAGACCAAAGCGCAGCCGTGGGGTCAAGCGGCCTCAAAGACTCGCCGGGCAGAAAACGGTCGTCGGCCAATGATCGAATGAGGGCTTGGCTTGAAGCATCCGGCGGTACCGACTCGCCATTGATGTAGGCCTCTCGGGCGCGCCAGGCCATGCGGGTGGCGCGATCCAGACGAACGCCCTGTCGCTTGGCGAGGCTGGTGAAGCTGCGTCTGGAGAGCTCCCGATCTGGCCCCTCGAACCAAACATCTGCGGCGGGTTCAGTGAGCCAGCGGCCGATGAACTCGCGCACGGTTTGCTGCGAGGGACGCCAGCCTGAAGCCCAGCGTTGCATGGTTTGCACCATGTCTGGCGGGAGCTGACCCGCATGGGGCGATGGAATACGCCCGGCATCGCGAAACCGCGGATCAGGTCCCCCGGGGGCATCGGCTTGATCGGCCAGCAGCGCGGCCAGAAACTCATGCCGTGAAGGCGCACGGGCGCCGATCGAGAAGGTCATGCACGACCCCAGGGCTGTGCCTTCATGGGCCCAGCCCGGGGGCAGGTAGAGCATGTCGCCTGGTTCGAGAATCCACTCCTCGGCGGCTTTGAAGTTTTCGATGAGCTTGAGAGGCGCTCCGCGCACAGCAGCCCAGGGGCCGGGAGGTGCAATCCGCCAGCGGCGCCGCCCCTCGGCCTGCAGCAGGAACACATCGTAGGAATCGAGATGTGGCCCAACTCCGCCGCCATGGCTTGCCACGCTGATCATCAGATCGTCAATGCGGGCATCGGGCAGGAACCGAAAGGACCGCAACAACGCATGGACTTCATCCAGATGACGATCGACACCATTGACCAGCACGGTCCAATCGGGGGTGCGCAGCGAGGGCAGCTTGTCGTGCGGGCCATGAGAGACGCTCCAGCGTCCGGCCTTGTGGCGCACAAGCCTTGCCTGCGCCTGTCCAGAAGTGGCTAATTCAAGCACTTCGCCGACCGAAACCGGGGTCTGAAAGTTTGCAAAGGCGCCCCGGATGCACAGGGGGCGTCGTTGCCAGTGGCGCTTCATGAACTGGTCTACACTCAGCGCCCCAAATAAAGGCCACTGAACACGCGCAGGTGAATTCATGAAGATCGAAGCAGATGTCTGGGTCACTTTGCGGTACCGGTTGCATGATTCACAGGGCGAGCCGATCGAAGAGGACGATCGCGACTGGACCTACCTGCACGGACACGAGGATTCGGTTTTTCCCAAGATTGCCACGGCCCTCGAGGGCTTGGGCCTGGGTGACTCGATCTCGCTGTATCTGGAACCTGAGGATACCTTCGGAGACTATGACGCTGATCTGCTGCGCATCGTTGCGCGTGAGCGGTTTCCGCAGACGCTGGAAGCAGGAATGTCATTCGAGACCATTCCGGGCGAGACTTCGGACGGGCTGATCTACACCGTGACTGATTTGACAGATGAAGTCGTGGTGCTCGATGGGAATCATCCCTTGGCCGGCATGGGCCTGCGGTTTGATGTCGTGGTCGATGACCTGCGCTACGCCACACCGGAAGAGATTTCGGATGCTCGATCCCGTCGCAGTCACTGAGATCAAGCTGGAACTTCGACCCGCCTCAGAAACGATCGGCCTCAGAAACGATCGGCCTAATCCACGATCCGCCTAATCCACGATCCGCCTAATCCACGATCCGCTTCGGTAACGATCCGACTCAGAATCTGCGATCTGACTCCGCCTCGCGGGCCATGATCCTGAAGGCGGGTGAGCGCCCCGATTCGAAGGTTACTAGCGCCCAGTGTCTGCTCCTGGGCCAACCAAAGGCCTCCAGGCGGGTGACCTGGGGCCAGTGGCCCTGGGGGCCTGGTAACGGTTGATCCACCCGAAAACGATGGCCGTCGCCATGCACCAGCAGGATCGGGCCCTTGAAGCGCTGGGCTGCATCCTGCAGGAGTGTCTGAAAAGTCTGGTAGCCCTGGCCTGGAGGCGTCCCGAAATCAGGGTCGGCATGAAAGGCGATGACGAGCCCTTGGGCGCGTTCACGCAAGGCCAGTGCGAGCGTCTGGTCGAGCCACTGGGCATTGGCCTTCATGCGCGTAGCCATTTCGGCATCGCTGCCCGGGAACTGACCCAGGCCATTACGACTGCCCACCACGTGCAGAGTTACAAAGTGCAGGCCTTCCAGACGCCAGCGCGCGTTTTCGGGATATCCCGGTTGATGCTCGGTGGCCAATGTCCCCCGGGTACGATCGGTCGCAGCGAGGAAGGGGCGACCTTGTGATCCATCAGACCGTTCTGGCCAGGCGAGCTTGCGCAGCAGCGTCAAGCGATCGAGCGGCTCGTATCCGCCGGCCGACAATCGATGGCAATCCGTCCATTCGTTGTCTCCTGGAGTGAAGATCAAGGGCAGCGGGCCGGTTTGCAACAGATTGAGGCGCCGGGCCAGCAAGGCCTCCGAGCAGGGCTCGACACTGCCCTTGAGATCACCCACATGAAGGGCGAAGCGCGAACCTACCCGATGCATGTCCAGCAGGATATCGGGGACATGTCGCTCATCGCCTCTGGAGTAAGGCAGATCGCCGATCACCCCGAAGGCGATCACGGCAGAACGCGCGGTGTCCTGGCTGGGCTGCGGCTCGGACCTCGAGGCCGCGGGCGGCGTGCAGGCCGATAGCAGGAGCATCCCTGTCGCGACGATGAAGATCGCAGCGCGCCGCGCCCAGGGCGTGTGCTGGGCGTCAGTCATGGCATCGCTTGCCGTGCGTGCTCTTGCCATCAATCATGATTCGGGCCGAGCAGCGCCTTCAGCTGGTAAAGCATCTCATGGGCTTGGCGGGGATTCAGGGCATCCGGGTCGAGGGCCTCCAGGACCTCTCGCAGCATCGCAGCCAGCGGGTCGACGGTTTCCAGGGGCGCCGAGTTCGGATCGCGGGGGGTCTGGAGGCTCAAAGGCTCAGTCTGATGCAGCGATCCGAAACCTTCGCTGGGGGGGGCTCCATCGGAATCGTCGAGTGCGAAGAGATCCATCTGATCAGTGCGCCCAGCGGCGCCGGCTTCGAGTCGGCCGAGCAGGTCTGAGGCCCGTCGTACCAGCGCAGGCGGTAGCCCGGCCAGACGGGCCACCTGCAAGCCGTAGCTGCGACTCGCAGGCCCGGGTCTGACCTCATGCAGAAAAGCGATTCCGCCGGCGTGTTCGGCGGCCGCCAGATGCACATTGCGCGCTGCGGCAT
>Ga0315901_10008674_pt1 | contig 11781 bp, 9 predicted proteins | sample LakEriMetagenome_10_FD_203761 | JGI IMG/M metagenome (GOLD analysis project Ga0315901, IMG submission 203761) | Freshwater fungal communities from buoy surface, Lake Erie, Ohio, United States - Buoy 2 MA116 | ecosystem: Environmental > Aquatic > Freshwater > Lake | place: USA: Lake Erie, Ohio...
CTTTGCGGGCGGGCTGCGTGACATCGACCGGCCGGCAACGCCCGAGAGCACTGCCTTCCGCGACTGGTTTGCCGAACAGTGCGCCACCGGCCGTATGGAAGCCCTGCTGGACTATCGGCGCCAGGCACCCCATGCCGCACTGATGCACCCCACCGACGAACACCTGCTGCCCTGGTTTGTGGCGGCAGGGGCCGGCCTGCCAGACGGGGCCAGCGCAGCGCGACGCATCCACGCCAGCCTGACTTATGGCGACTTGGCCATGGACGCCTACGCGTTTGGTGCGTCTGCTGCTCAGCTGTTCGAGGCCAGGGCAGGGGTCAGTGCGGTGATGTGATGATGCTGGCCGTAACTCCACCCCACGCCATGAACGGAATTCCGGCGCCATGAGCAAGCTGCCCCTCAGCGTGTGCCTGATCGCACGGAACGAAGCACACAATTTGCCGGGTCTGATGGCTTCAGTGGCCCACCTGGCCCAAGAAGTGGTGGTGGTGGACACAGGCAGCAGCGATGGCACGCCGGCCGTGGCCCAGTCCCTGGGCGCACTCGTGCTGCACAGCCCCTGGCAAGACAACTTCTCCCAGGCCCGAAACGTGGCGCTGGAGGCAGCGCGTGCCGACTGGGTTCTCAGCATGGATGCCGATCAGGTGCTGGACCAGACATCGCAGCAAAACCTCGCCCGAGCCCTGCTTCGGCAGGACTGCATGGCCCAGATGGTGACGATCCGTCTGCTCGGCCCGGAGCACGTTGACGGCCGCGACAACGAAGTGCGGCGCCTGCCGTCGCTGCGTCTTTTCAGGCGCGATGCACGTATCCGCTACCGAGGGCGTGTGCACGAAGACGTAGCCGAGAGTCTTCTCGACATGGGCAGCACCCGTTGGCCCGACTCGGAGGTGACCCTCACCGATCACGGATACATGGATGCCGACGCACGCCAGCACAAACTCAAGCGCAACCTGACTCTGCTGCGGCGCGCCCGCTCGGAAGAGCCATGCAACCTGCACATTGCCTACAAACTGGCCACCACCTTGCCCCCTGAAGCCGAAGCGGAACGGCGTCAGGTGCTGGAAGAGGCCCTGCGGGAAGCCTGCAGACTGCCAAGCACCGAATTGCAGGCCTTGACCTGTCTGCCCGCGTTGGTGGCAACCGCCTTGCAGGCGTGGGTGCAGCAAGGCAGATTGGCTGAAGTTGCCGAGGCCGCACATGTCTTGCAGCGAAGCGCAGGCTCGTCCCTGAACTTCACCACAGGGCATGCCCTGGCCCGTGCGGGCTTCTTCGAGGAGGCACGCTTGGCCCTGCGGGGTTTCCTCGAGGATGGGGTGGCCCGACCCTTCCGTGCGGGGGACCGTCTACAGCTGCCGGACGCGCACGCCAGCCCGCAGGAGGCCTGTCGCTGGATGGCCTGGATGGCCCACGTCGAGGGTGACAGCGCAGACGCCTTGAATTGGATTCTGCGTGGGCGGCAAGACGGCGGTCAGGGTCTTCACCCACCGCTGGAAGCCATGGCGGTGGAGGTGCATATTGCCAGGGGCGACACCCTGGCTGCAATGCAGATCATGGACGAGTGGGGTCGTGCCCTCGCCGCAGACGCGGCTCGGCTGGCTGTGGCCATGCCCGACATGATGGCCGCCAGTGCGCGTCTGGCCCTGGCCTCGGGTGATAGGGAAGCGGCGCACGAATTTACCGCGCTGGCCAGCGAAGCGGCGGACGATGCAGGCGCGATGTTATTGGTCGAACTCGATAGGGCCTCTGGGTTGCAGGATCTTCGCCACTGGCACGCGCATCACGAGGCGATAAAGGGGCAGAGGTTTGACACGCTCGCCATGAAGCTGTGCATTGCAAGTCGATTGGGTCTGAAGTGGAACCATCCTCTGACCCCGGCGACCACGCGCTGCCTGCAGACCATCCTTGGCGCTTGACAAGGCTGCACCTGCAGACGCGCTGATCCCCTTCAGCTGAGGCTGCGACCCACCCCCGCCAGGGCCGACTCGATCTGGTGCTGCTTGCGGTCCAGGTCTTCGGAAGAGTCGGCGTATCGGTTGGCGATGGCCCGAAACTCCTCGTGCAACTCCAGGAAGGCGTCCAGGATGTCGGGGTCGAAGTGGGTCCCGCGCCCTTGCCGCATGATGGCCACGGCATCTTCGTGGGGCATGCCCTTCTTGTACACGCGCTCGCTGATCAGGGCGTCGTACACATCGGCCACAGCCATCAGGCGGGCGGACAGCGGAATGGCCTCGCCCTTCAAGCCCTCGGGGTAGCCCGAGCCGTCCCACTTCTCCTGGTGGCTGTAGGCGATCTCCTTGGCGATCGTCAGGAACTTCACCCGCACCCCCAGCGCCTCTTCGGCGTGCTGGATGGCGTCGCGCCCCAGCGTGGTGTGGGTCTTCATGATCTCGAACTCCTCGGGCGTGAGGCGGCCGGGCTTGAGGAGGATCCGGTCCGGGATGCCCACCTTGCCGATGTCGTGCAAGGGGGCCGACTTGAACAAGCCGGTGATGTAAGGCCGCGTCATGTGCGACGCGAAGCGGGGGTGGCGCTTGAGGTGCAGCGACAGCGCCCGCACGTAGTGTTGCGTGCGCCGGATGTGGTTGCCGGTCTCGTTGTCGCGCGTCTCCGCCATGGAGGCCATGGCCAGGATGGTGACGTCCTGCACCGCGCTGACCTCACGCGTGCGCTTTTCCACCTCCGCCGACAAAAACTCGTTCTTGTTGCGCAGGAAGTCGGCCTGGCGCTTGAGTGCAAGGTGGTTGTGCACCCGGGCCGCCACGATGGGCGGGCTGATGGGCTTGGCAATGTAGTCGGCCGCGCCCAGCGTCAGGCCCCGGCCCTCATGCTCCACGTTGGACAGCGAGGTCAGAAAGATGACCGGGATGTGCAGGGTGGCCGGGTCTTGCTTCAGGCGCCGGCAGACCTCAAAGCCATCGATACCGGGCATCTCCACGTCCAGCAAGATCAGGTCCGGCTGCGGGGTGCGACGGGCTTGCTCCAGGCCCATCATGCCGTCCTTGGCCTGAAGCACCTCGTGCTCGGCCGACAGCAGGCTGAACAGCACCGCCCGTATCGTGGCGGAGTCGTCGATGACCAGCACGCGCGGGCGCGTGATGGGGTCGAAATCGAGGTCGAGTTCTTGTTCGGACATACCCGTAGGCCGCATGCGAGGCGAGGAGCTGGTTCAACAACTCAACCGCCCGCCTCTGTCTTTTCCCACCCTGTGTGCTCTGCATCAGAGTGTGCCCGAATCAACCAGCATCCACGACGGGTCATACCCGAAGGCGTGACCAACACTTCAGCCCACGCTGAGCCAGCGCCCAGGGCCCACAGGCGTAAAGCGCTCACATGCAGCGCCGCCCGTCAACTGGTGCCAAAGCCGATGTGCTGCGCCTTCAGATAACGGCGGTAGGCCGCGCTCAGGCGGTCGGCAGCACTCATGGCTTCGCCACCCGACAAGGGCAGCGTCTTGGGCTGCTGGCTCTCCAGCACCGGTTGGTCCTGGGCGAAGATGGCCACCTGGAAGTCCCGCAGCGTCTCGGCTGGCGTCTCCGTGTCGGTGGTGTATTGCGCAAACCAAAGCCGGCACGAGTCTGGCGTCACCGGGCAGGCCCAGATGACATAGCTGTCCTGCGGGCCACCGGCTTCACCGCGCTTGGTGAGCAGCGCCGCGTACGGGTTGAGGACCTCATACCGGTAGTCCACCCAGGCGCCCTCGGCAGCGCTGGCGCTGGCCCGCGGCTGCCAGGCGCGGTACTGCTCGATGACCGGGCGGCCATCGGGTGTGTGCGTGACCTCGTAGTCAGGCACCTCGGGGTGCGCCAGATCGCCCAGCCAGCCTTCATGCACGAAGGCGAAGTGCGAGGTGTCCAGAAAGTTCTCCACCGCCCGCGGGGCGCTCGTCGCCACGCCAAAAGGGCCGTAGATCAGGCGCCTGGCGGGCAGGTGAGAGAGGTCGGGCGGGGCATGGTGCGCCTGGCCGTCCAGGTTGCACCACAGCAGGCCATGGGCGCGCTGGACGCCGTGCCGCGCCACGGCGCTGGAGGCCGGCGGCATGAAGCCCGGCACGGCAGGCACCAGCGCACAGGCGCCCTGGGCGTCGAACTGCCAGCCGTGGTACGGACACTGCAGGCGTTGCTGCACCACACGGCCCAGCGACAAGCGTGCACCCCGGTGTGGGCAGCGGTCATCCAGCAGCACGGGCTCACCCTCGGGGGTGCGCCACAACACCAGGCTGCGCCCCAACAACTGCACAGCCTGCGGGTCGTGGGAGGCTTCGTCTTCCACGGCCACGGGCCACCACCAGGCCTGGTCTTTTGATGAACTCACGAAGCCGATCCTCCATTGAAAACGCCGCCGGGCCCAGGGAGCGCGGCGGCGTCAGGGTGCCAGGTGGCTCCGGACTTACTTGCCGGCGGGCACCTTGCCTTCTACGCCCTTGACGTAGAAGTCAACCTTGTCCTTCCAGTCTTGCGAAGCCTTCTCGCCCTTGGGCAGGCGCTCCTTGCCGGCGTTGTCGACGACCGGGCCGGTGAACGGATCGATCGCGCCGGACTTTATGCCGTCCAGCGTCTCCTGGGCCTTCTTGCGGGTGGCCTCGGGGATGACCTCGTTCATCTTGATCACGTCATTGGTGCCCTCGGGCTTGCCCCAGATGGTGCGCTGCTCACCCTTCCAGGTGCCGTCCATCACTTCCTTGACGGCCTTCTTGTAGTAAGGACCCCAGTCGACGATGTTGCTCGCCAAGTGCGCCTTGGGTGCAAAGCTGCTCATGTCGCTGTCCCAGCCGAAAGCGTACTTGCCGTTCTTCTCAGCCGTCTGCAGCACGGCGGTGGAGTCGGTGTTCTGCAGCAGCACGTCTGCGCCCTTGTTGATCAACTCCTGCGCGGCGGCGCCTTCCTTCTCGGGGTCGAACCAGGTGTTGACCCACACGACGCGCGTGCGAATCTTCGGGTTGACACTCTGAGCGCCAAGCGTGAAGGCGTTGATGTTGCGCAGCACCTCAGGGATGGGGAAGCTGGCCACGAAACCCAGGGTGTTGGTCTTGGTCATGCCGCCAGCGATGATGCCGCTGACATAGGCGTCGTGATAGAAGCGGGAGTCATAGACGCGCATGTTGGCAGCGGTCTTGTAGCCCGTGGCGTGTTCAAACTTGACGTCCGGGAATTCCCCAGCCACCTTCAGCATGGCATCCATGTAGCCGAAGCTGGTGGCGAAGATCAGCTTGTTGCCCTGACTGGCCAGGTCGCGGATCACCCGCTCGCCGTCAGCGTAGGAGACCTTTTCCACGAACGTGGTCTTCACCTTGTCGCCAAATTCGGCCTCAACGGCCTTGCGGCCCTGGTCGTGCGCGAATGTCCAGCCGGCATCGCCCACGGGACCGATGTAGACCCAGGCTGCCTTCAAAGCGGGCGCAGGGGCCGGCGCGGAAGCGGCCTTCGCTGCGGCGGGAGCCTCCTCCTTCTTGCCGCAGCCCACGAACAGGGCAGCGGAGGCCAATCCGGCCACGGCAAAGGCGCGGCGGCTGAGGTTGCGGACATTCCACGGGTTCATCGGTTCGATCTCCTGAGGGGGTGAGTTGAAAAAAAGCTGCGAATTATGAGCCGGGCCTGAAAGGCTTACCCAGCGAAGCGGGCATGTTCAGGCGGATGAAGGCGACATTGCGACTGATGAGCGCCAGCACGATGACGGTAGCCACGTACGGCATCATCGTCAGCAGGTGGCTTGAGATCTGCACACCCTGCGCCTGGAGGTTCATTTGCAACACGGTCACCCCGCCAAACAGATAGGCCCCAAGCAAAGCGCGTGCCGGGCGCCAGGTGGCGAACACCGTCAAGGCAAGCGCGATCCAGCCGCGCCCGGCTGTCAGGCCCTCCACCCACAGCGGAGCCGTCACAAGCGACACGTAGGCGCCCGCCAGACCGCACAGCGCCCCGCCCACGCAGACGGCAGCCAGACGGATCAGCCGCACCGGGTAGCCCAGTGCGTGCGCCGGCTCTGGGTTCTCGCCGATGGCCCTGAGCAGCAGCCCCGCCCGCGTGCGGTAGAGAAACCACGCGATCGCCACCGTCAGGCCCATCGCCACATAGACCATGGGGTGGTGGCTGAACAGCGCGGGCCCTACGAAGGGAAGGTCGGACAGCACCGGAACTGCATGGGTCTCACGGGCCGAGAGAGTGCGCCCCACCATGGACACCCCCAGGAAGGCCGACACGCCATAGCCGAACAGGCTGAGCGCCAGCCCGGTCGCGTACTGGTTGGTGTTGAGGAAGATGACCAGCAGACCGAAGACGGCCGCAAGCGCTGCGCCCGCCAGCGCCGCCGCGGCGAAACCGAGGGTGTCGCTGCCAGTGGTCAGGGCCACGGCGAAACCCGCCACGGCCGCCACCAGCATCATCCCCTCGGCACCGAGGTTCAGCACACCGGCACGCTCGTTCACCAGCAAGCCCAGGGCCGCGAAAGCGAGCGTGGTGCCGCTGGCCAGCGCCGTGTTGATGAGCAGTGCGGTCTCGTTCATGCGGCAGGCCCCGTGGAACGGCTCCAGCGCAAGCGCTGGTCAATGAAGGTGTCGCAGGCCAGCAGGATCAGCAGCAAGAGCCCCTGCAGCACGCTGGCCATGGCGTTCGGCAGGCCCAGGCGAGACTGGGCCAGTTCCCCCCCGATCAGCATGACGGACAACAACACGCCACCGGCCACGATGCCCAGCGGGTGCAGTCGCCCGACGAAGCAAACGATGATCGCGGTGAAGCCCAGCCCCGTGGACAGGTAGGGCGTGACCTGGCGGATCGGCCCGGCCACCTCCATCGCCCCGGCCATCCCCGCCAGCGCGCCAGACAGCAAGAGCGAAGTCCACACCGCACCGCGCGCCGAGAAACCCGCGTAGCGCGCAGCGGCGGGGGCCAACCCGCCAACCTGCAGCTGGAAGCCGCGGAAGGTGCGAAAGAGAAAAAGCATCGCCAGCACCGCGAGGACCAGGGAGATGACAAAACCGATGTGCAGGCGCGTGCGCTCCAGCAAAGGGGGCAGGTGCAGGCTCGCATGGAACAGCGCCGTCTGCGGCATGTTGAAGCCCTTCGGGTCCTTCCAGGGTCCGAAGACCAGCGCGTTGACCACCTGCTGGGCCACGTAGACCAGCATCAGGCTGACCAGAATCTCGTTGGCGTTGAAGCGGTCGCGCAGGAGTGCCACGACAGCAGCCCAGAGCAGTCCTCCCAACATGCCAGCCACCAGCACGAGAGGGATCCCAACCAACTTGGGCAGCACGATGCCCTGCGTGGTGAGCCACAGGGCCAGTCCACCGCCTCCCACGCAGCCCATCAGGAACTGCCCTTCCGCACCGATGTTCCACACGTTGGCGCGGTAGCACACCGCCAGGCCGACCGCAATCACGATGAGCGGTGTGGCCTTGAGCAGCACCTCGCTGATCTGGCGTCGGTTGGACAAGGGCTCGAGAAAGATGATCTGCAACCCGCTGACCGGGTCCTTGCCAATCCCCACCAGGATGAGCGCAGCCACCGCCGCCGTGAGGACCAACGCAATGATGGGCGAGGCCAGCGCCATGGCCTGGGAGGGCACTGGTCTGGCCTCAAGCCGCAGCATGCGCATCTCCTGCCACCTCGGTGGTCCACAGCCCCGACATCCAAGCTCCAATCCGCTCGACCGTCGCCTCGGCCACGGGCAGTGCAGGCGACAGGCGGCCGCGAGCGATGACGACCAGCCGGTCGCTGATCTCGAACAACTCGTCAAGTTCCTCGCTCACCACGAGGATGGCGCAGCCCGCGTCGCGCAGGGCGAGCAGTTCACGGCGGATCAGCGCCGCAGCGCCCACGTCCACGCCCCAGGTGGGCTGAGAGATGACGAGGCAAGTCGGGCTCGCATCGATCTCTCGCCCGACGATGAACTTCTGCAGGTTACCGCCCGACAGCGACTTCGCCGGCGCCTGCGGCCCACCGGCCTTCACCTGGAAACGCTGAATGATGCGTTCGGCCAGTCCGCGCACCGCCGCGGTGCGCACCCAGCCCTGAGGGTTCACCGTCTCGGTGCGCGTGAGCAGCGTGTTGGCGGCCAGGGTCAGCGTGGGCACGGCGCCTCTGCCCAAGCGCTCCTCGGGCACAAAGTGCAACCCGGCGTTCCGCCGGCGCCGCGGAGAGTCTCTTCCAACGGGCAGGCCGGCCAGCGTGATGGCAGAAGGCTGGGCGCGGAGGTCCTCGCCTGACAGCGCCGCCAGCAATTCCTGCTGACCGTTGCCAGAAATTCCGGCCACCCCCAGGATCTCACCTGCCCGCACCTCCAGCGACAGACCATGCAGATCCACGCCGAAAGGGTCCTGCCGCGGCAAGTCCAAGGCGCTCACCGCCAGAACCACCGACCCGGCTTCGCGCGGTTGGTGCTGCAGCTGGGGGGGCTCCTCGCCAATCATCAGGCGTGAGAGGCTGGCATTGGTTTCCTGCGTCGGGTCCACCTCGCCCGTGACGCGCCCGCCTCGCATCACCGTGCAGTGGTGGCAGAGGGCTCGAATCTCGTCGAGCTTGTGGCTGATGTAAAGAATGGAGCAGCCCCGCTCGGCCAGCTGCCGCAGGGTGGCAAAGAGCTTGTCCACCGCCTGCGGGGTGAGCACCGAAGTCGGCTCGTCCAGGATCAGCAGCTGGGGGTCTGTGAGCAGGGCCCGGATGATCTCCACGCGCTGCCGCTCGCCCACGCTGAGGCTGTGCACGGGGCGGGCCGGCTCGACTTCCAAGCCGTAGGTGGCAGAGACCTCGCCAATGCGCCGCGTCACGTCGGCCAGCGCCCAGGCCCGGTCCAGGCCGAGCCAGACGTTCTCGGCCACCGTGAGGGTGTCGAACAGGCTGAAGTGCTGGTAGACCATGCTGATGCCCAGCGCCCGGGCTGCCGCCGGGTTGGCCACCTGGACTGGCTCGCCGTTCCAGCGCATCGTGCCCTCGTCGGGCCGCACCGCGCCGTAGATGATCTTCATCAGCGTGCTCTTGCCGGCGCCGTTCTCGCCCAGCACGGCGTGGATCTCTCCAGGCTTGACGCGCAGGCTCACCCGGTCGTTGGCTTTGACGGCCGGGTACTGCTTGCTGATGTGCTCGAGTTCGAGACGGTGCATGAGGGAGCGGAGGTTAACGCCTCTTCAGCGTCTATTGGGCTGCTAGGTGGGGCAACTCAGCGCCGAATCGGCTGCGCCACACCCGCCACCCGGGTTTCCACTAGGTCGCGCTCGTCGGCCAGCGTCAGCCAGGCAAAGAGCCGGTCATGCAGGTCCCGTGCCACGGTTTGGCGGCGCTGCGCCAGCGGGGTCGATGCCCAATTCCACACGCACAGGTCGGCCAGGCTGCCCACCTCCAAGCTGCCCATCTCGTGGCCCAGGTGCAGGGCCTGGGCGGCACCACGCGTCGCCGCATGCAGCAAGGTGAAGGCGGTGACACGCCGGCCGGCACCGGCTTGGACCTTGTAGGCGTCCAGCATGGTGCGCCGCATGGACAGGCTGGTGCCGCCGCCCACGTCACTGGCCAGGCCCACACCCACGCCCGCGGCCTGCGCAGCCGGCCAGTCAAAGGCGCCGCTGCCCAGAAACAGGTTGGAACTGGGGCAGAACGCCACCTGCGCACCGGCTTGCGCGAGGGCAGCGCGGTCGGCGTCGTCCAGCCAAATGCCATGGGCGAACACGGCGCGGTCGGTCAGCAGGCCGTGTCGGGCGTAGACATCCAGGTAGCTGCGCGCCTGCGGAAAGAGCTCGCGCACCCAGCGCACCTCGTCCACGTTCTCGGCCACGTGGGTCTGCAGGTACAGGCCCGGCGTGCGGGCGAGCAGGCGGCCGGCCATGGCCAGTTGCGCCTCGGTGGAGGTGGGCGCAAAGCGCGGGGTCAAGGCATAGGCCAGGCGGCCGCGCCCGTGCCAGCGCTCGATCTGCGCGGCCACCAGGCGCTCCACGCCGGCCACGTCCTGCGGGTCGTCGCACAACGCCGCGGGGGCGTGGCGGTCCATCAGCACCTTGCCGGCGATGAGCCGCATGCCGCGCGCTTCGGCGGCGGCAAACAGGGTGTCCACGGAGGCCGCATGCACGGTAGGGAATACGCAGGCCGCGGTGGTGCCCTGCGCCAGGAGCGACTCGATGAAGAGCTGGGAGATGGCCGCCGCGTGCGCCGCATCGGCCATGCGCTGCTCGGCCGGGAAGGTGTGGGTGTTGAGCCAGTCCAGCAACTGCGTGCCCCAGGCGCCGATCACGTCGATCTGCGCGCTGTGCACGTGGGTGTCGATGAAGCCGGGCAGGATCAGCCGCCCGCTATGGTCCAGGCGCTCCCAGCCCTCGCCCGGGGGCTGGGTCTGCGCCCCGACGATGCGTCCGCCCTCCACAAGCAGCCAGTGGTCGGGCCGGTATCGCACGTGGGCGCCGCCCGGCGCGTCCAGGCTGGGATCGCCTGTGAAGTCCAGCAGGTCGCCCCGCAGCGCCAGGCGCTGCGCCACGCCCTGGCTCACGCGCGCATGGCTCCGAGCAAGTCCTGCGAACCGCTGATCAGCATGCGGGCGTCAGAGCCCACGGTCACGAAACGAAAACCCTTGGCGATGCGGGCGCGGGCCGCCGCCGGCCCCGCGTTGTGAATGCCGGCCACCACACCGTGCGCCTGGGCCCGCGCCAGGATGTGCTCGAAGGCCTGCGCCGCCTTGGGCTCCACGTCGTCCATGGTCGGCTTGCAGCCCAGGGACAGCGAGAGGTCCGACGGGCCGATGTAGATGGCGTCCAGCCCCTCCACCGACAGGATGGCGTCCAGGTTGTCCAGGGCCTGCGCCGTCTCGATCATGGCAAAGCGCACGATGTGGTCGTTGGCGGCGGTGGGGTAGTCCGCGCCCAGCACCAGGCCCGCGCGCACGGGGCCGAAGCTGCGTGTGCCGCGCGGGGCGTAGGACGTCCAGGCGACGAACTTCTGCGCCTCTTCCCGCGTGTTGATCATGGGGCAGATCAGGGCCTGCGCACCCGCGTCCAGCGACTTCATGATGATGCCGGGCTCCAGCCAGGGCACGCGCACCATGGGCAGGGTGTCAGTGGTCGAGATGGCCTGCAGCATGGTCACCATCTTCTGGTAGTCCACCACGCCATGCTGCAGGTCAATAGTCAGGCTGTCCCAGCCCTGGCGGGCCATCACCTCGGCCGAAAAGCTGTCAGGAATGGCCAGCCAGCCATTGACCACGGCGCGGTCTTGCTTCCACAGGGTGCGCAAGCGGTTGTCTTTCATGGGGATCCTTCAGGGGTTACGGGTGAGAAGGTTGCGTGGGCGAGGCATACAAGCTGTGGCGGTTCGCCGAACGCTGCGTCTGCGGTGTGGGCGCGATCAGCGCACCATGCAAGGCCGCTTGGGGTCGAAGCGCCAGCCGGGCATGAGGAACTGCATGGCCAAGGCGTCGTCGCGCGCGCCCAGGCCGTGCTGCAGGTACAGGGCGTGCGCCTTGTCGACTTCGGCCATGTCGAGCTCGATGCCCAGGCCCGGCCGGTCCGGCACGCGCACCAGGCCGCCCTCGATCTGCAGGGGCTGCTTGGTCAGGCGCTGCCCGTCCTGCCAGATCCAGTGCGTATCGATCGCCGTCACACGCCCGGGCGCGGCGGCGGCCACGTGGGTGAACATGGCCAGCGAGACGTCGAAGTGGTTGTTGGAGTGCGAGCCCCAGGTCAGGCCGAAGTCGCGGCAGGTCTGCGCCACACGCACGGAGCCTGAGAGCGTCCAGAAGTGCGGGTCGGCCAGCGGGATGTCCACCGACTGCAGCACCAGCGAGTGCACCATCTGCCGCCAGTCCGTGGCC
>Ga0315901_10008675_pt1 | contig 11780 bp, 7 predicted proteins | sample LakEriMetagenome_10_FD_203761 | JGI IMG/M metagenome (GOLD analysis project Ga0315901, IMG submission 203761) | Freshwater fungal communities from buoy surface, Lake Erie, Ohio, United States - Buoy 2 MA116 | ecosystem: Environmental > Aquatic > Freshwater > Lake | place: USA: Lake Erie, Ohio...
CTACATTTGCCGTCCCAAAATTGGGAAACCACCTGGAGAGGTGGGTGAGTGGCTGAAACCAACAGTTTGCTAAACTGTCGTAGGGGGTAACCCTTACCGGGGGTTCGAATCCCCCCCTCTCCGCAAGGCGAACAGAAAGATTGAGCAGAGAATTATAGCGATATAATCGAATCTGCGGAAAATCTTGAATCGACGAGCACTCGTGCGTATGTTTGCAAAAATTTTCGGGGTGTAGCGTAGCCCGGTATCGCGTCTGCTTTGGGAGCAGAAGGTCGTAGGTTCGAATCCTGCCACCCCGACAAAAAAGTTCAAAATCTGAGTTTCAATTGAAAATCGGATTTTGGACTTTGAAGTTTATAGAGGTCCCGTAGCTCAGTTGGATAGAGCAGCAGATTTCTAATCTGCGGGTCAGGGGTTCGAATCCCTTCGGGATCACAATTAAGGACGAAGGGCGAAGAGCGAAGGACGAAGTTCTACAAAGATTGAATTCCCTTCGCCCCTCGCCCTTCGCCCTTGGCACTTCCCCCAAATAAGAAAGCCTCCCCGTTGGGAGGCTGCCTTACTTAACCAAATCCATTAATTAACCAAAAAAACAAATCACACCCTTAGTACGGGGGGTGAAAGTGGAAGGTTACATTTTTTTTTAGGGATATAGGATTATAGGAATGTAGGATTATAGGGAAGGGATGTTCCGGCATATTCCTACGATGCTATAATCCTACATTCCTATTATCCTACAATCCTACAATCCTACCATCCTCCTCGGTTCGCATTGGCCATTGTTGAAAACGCATTCCGTTCATCTGCGTTGGCTTTCATTCTCTCGCCAAATTTGAAGCAAATACCCCATGGCCATGTCGGAAGAAAAAGTCGTTGTAAAAATTGAATACGCCGAGATTCGTCAGAAAGAGAATGTGATTCTCAAAGACGTTAACCTCGAAATAAAATCGGGAGAGTTTGTATACCTCATCGGGAAAACCGGAAGTGGCAAAAGCAGCCTGCTCAAAACACTCTATGCCGAACTGCCGCTGGCTAAAGGAGCTGCCCAATGCTGCGGTTTCGATTTGGCCAACATGCGTCGCTCGCAAATACCCTATCTACGCAGAGAGCTGGGCATCGTGTTTCAAGACTTCGAATTACTCACCGATCGTTCGATATTCGACAACCTCGAGTTTGTGCTGCGTGCCACAGGATGGACCGACGAGAAAGCAATCGTGGCGCGCATGAATAGCGTGCTCAACCTGGTTGACCTCGATAACAAAGGACACAAGATGCCGCATGAGCTTAGCGGCGGTGAACAGCAGCGTGTGGTTATTGCGCGTGCACTGCTCAACACACCGCAACTCATACTGGCCGATGAGCCCACCGGTAACCTCGATCCCAAAACGAGTCATGAAATATTGAACCTTCTCCTTGCCATCAGTCGCTCGGGGACCGCAGTGCTTATGGTTTCGCACGATTTCAATACGATGCGAAAATTCAACGGGCGCGTGCTCGTTTGCGATAGTCAGGAAATACGAGAAACCACCGACATCGCGGCCTATGAAGCCGTGCATGCATAATGAGTCAACCCACCATCAGTATCATCATTCCGGTGTTCAACGCAAGGCGAACGCTAGACTCGGCGCTGCGCAGTGTTTGGGACCAGTCGCTGCGAGCGCATGAGATTATTGTAATTGATGGGGGTTCCACCGATGGAACAACGGACCTGATCAAAAACCATCAGGCCAACATCACGCTCTGGATCAGTGAGCGCGACAGCGGTGTTTACGACGCCATCAACAAGGGAATCCAAAAGGCAACAGGCGATTGGATTTACATTTTAGGAAGCGACGATAGACTGGCATCGAACGATGTATTGGAAACCATTACTCCTCACTTCACCTCTTCAAGCTCCCTTGTATTCGGCAGTGTGCGCAATATAAATATCAAGCAATCGATGGTTCCGGAAGTGCACATCAGTTCCATGGGTGCAGGACTTTATGTGCGCAACACGCTGCACCAACAGAGCGCTTTCTACCGCAGATCACTTTTCGCAAATCAGTACTTCGACACTTCGCTGAAGGTGCTGGCCGACTATGATTTCCATCTGCATTTATTGCTACTTGGCGAACATGGACAACAAGTTGATTTGGTCATTGCCGAATGTGAAGCCTCCGGTCTTTCGAAGCAATTCACTCGTTCACTCTATCAGGAAGAATTTAGATTGAAACGCAAACGACTGGGATTGGTGAAAGCGCTCTTATTAGCACCTATCATATTCGGAAAATTCCTCTTGAAGCAGTTGAGATAATTCAGCGAAGAGGCTCGTACACTTTTCTTACCACCTCTTGTTCGCGCTGCCAGTTGAGCTCCTTTGCGGCCTCCAACGCATTGAGCTTCCACACTCCTCCATTTTCATCACTAAACATCTCCTGAAGTGCCGTAGCAATCTCGCGAGGCTCTACCCTACTCACCACACGACCAAGATTGTAGCCTTCCACTATACGTCGCAACTCGGGCAAATCCGACACGAGTACCGGAAGGCCCGCATGAATGTAATCGAATAGCTTGTTGGGAAGCGAATAGGCATAGTTGAGGTGAAGCGGCTTATCGAGCGAAACACCCACATCGGCAACGGCCGTGTATTGCTGCAATTCGCGGAAGGGCACCTTAGCAATAAAGCGCACGCGGTCTTCAAGATTTTTATTCACCACTTCACGCTTGATATTCTCGAGGTCGCGTCCCGAACCTATGATGAGCAACAAGGCATCCGGAAGAAACTCCATGCTTTGCGCCAGTTCCATGCCTCCTCTATCGGGATCGATGTAGGCGCCCTGTAATAGGATAATGCGTTTTTCGGTTGGCAAGCCTAGCGCTTCATGTGAAGCAACGACAACCTCTTCGCGAAGCATCGGCACATTGCGCACTACATGAACCGGAACGTGATAGAGCGCGCGATAAATTCCGGCGATTGTTTCATTCACCGTTATAACATGCTTGAGTTTGGGGAAAATGAATCCTTCAATTGAAAGCCACACTTTTTTGGGCAATGGTCGATTGGTCAGGCCTTCGGCTTCCGTAAAATATTCATGGCTGTCATATACCAACTCTCTTCCCTTTAAACGTGCTATCAAGAATGCAGGAAGCAACGTATCGAGGTCATTGGCTACAATTATATCTGTTCGTTTGAACAAGAGGTAAAAGAAAAGACGCACGTTGAGAGCAGCATAAAACAAGGCTCCTGTTTGAAAAGGCAATCGGAAACGACAAGTTTCATAGGGACGTTCGAAAGGCTTGCTATCCGGCAGCAAGCGACCCACCAGCGTAATGCGAAAACCCATCTCCAACAAGGTAGCACACACCTTCGCTACACGTTGATCGTGTTGCAAATCGTTTGAAACAAGAACCGTGATATGCTTACCCATGAACTGTAAATACAATTAACGCATCGAGTCGCGAATCTCTTTTAGCACCTTTTTCGTGTATAGCGGAAAATCGGCATTCATCATCCAGCTGAAGTAACCAAGGTCTTTGCTTAACACCTCTTGCACTTGCATGTTTTTGTACTTGCCGAAATTGAATACCGGCTCGTCCTTTTCGTTGTAAACGATGTGACCTGCAAAGTCTGCCTTTTTCTTTCGTTCGCTCAACGTATGAATAACCTCCATATCGTTTTGAACGGGATGGTAGGTCTGGCCTTGCTCATCGACCATTTCCACATGCGCATATCGCTCGAGCATGGCTTCGAATATCTCCACGGTAGCCAACGTATCAGGCAATGCTTCGTGCGCATCGTCGAGTTGCTTGTCGCAATAGAATTTATACGCTGCCTTCAAGTTGCGTTGTTCCATGAGGTGATAAATCACCTGCACGTCAATGAGGTTGCGGCCATCGACATTGAAGTCGATATCAGCGCGTAAAAACTCTTCAGCAAGCATGGGTATATCGAAGCGGTTCGAATTGAATCCACCCAAGTCACAATCGAAAATGAACTTAAAGAGTTTCGGTGCTAGGTCTTTGAAAGTCGGTGCGTTCTCTACATCCGCATCATAAATACCGTGAACCAATGAAGATTCAATCGGAATTGGCACCGTAGGATTCACCATCAATCGGTGCTCCTTCCCTCGCTGTGCGGGCATCATGCTCACTTGTCCGTCGGGCATGATTTTCACAACCGCAATTTCCACAATACGATCCCTTGCGATATCGGTTCCGGTTGTTTCTAGGTCGAAGAACGCGAGGGGTCTTTTCAGGTTAAGTTTCATTTTTTTCTAGTCTGTAAAATAAAAGAGAGCGAAGGTAGGTTATAAAGGCACAGAGCAACGCCGGCACTGCCGGCAAAGGGTAGCAAAAACCCCTCGGATGGGAGTATCCGAGGGGTTATTTTTTGTTTAACCGCAGAGGCGCAACGATTATTACGCAAGCGTTTATCCGGGATAGTTTTTATCCCTGCACGCGCACCTTTACGTACTGGTATTGTTCGTAAAGGAGGCGATTCTTCTTCGAATCGTTTTCGTACTCCTTTCCTTGAACGGCTTTGGTTCCTTTGCCAAACGTATAATCTTTACCCTCTTCGCGACCGTATGCCTTTAATGCGGAACGCACTATGTCATGCGCCGCATCGAAACGCAACTGCACCAGCTCATCGTTCGATTTGTATTTCACAGAAGGTACTTTCGACGCTGATGCATCGATGACCACCACCGGCTTTTTGCCTGCTTTGATAATGGCATCCACATCACGCACGAAATATGCGAAATCCATTTCGTCCTTCATCAGTGTATGCGAGCCGTAAACGAAGTAGTGAGCGTATTGCGCAAAACCCTTTTCAGGAATGAACTGACGGCCTATAGGATCTTTCTTATCGAACTTCAATTCAACCGGATCCAATGATTGTCCTGCGGGAGTCACAGTAATTGCAGGCTCATCAATTTTTCCGTTAAACGTTTCTTGTTCTGCAACCAAGGCCTTACCTGCATCCTTCTTGGCGTCAGTCTTAGCAGCATCCGTGGTCTTGACTGCACCGGCCTTGGCATCGGTCGTTTTGGAAGTATCTCCCTTTGCACCGGTGCTCTTGTCACCTGCCTTTGCTCCTGTCTTCTTATCCTTAGTTGCATCCGTCTTAGGTTCTACCACGGGCTCCTCCTTGGTCAGGTTTACAGGAACAAGGAATACTTCACGTTCGATTTCCTGGAAGGAAGTTTCGCAAGGCACATTGATATCATCCTCTTTGATTTTCTCCTTGCCCTTGTAATATTCGATGTGGTAGCTCGTACATGGGTTTAATACAGCGAGGTAACCACCATCGCGCTTACGCGGACGGTACTCTGAAACTTCGGCATTCTTGTCGTTCTTCACAAGAATGCGCAAATCATCCGGCAACTCTTCACCCTCCGGGGTAATTACATAGCCCTTCAAAACCGCGAGCTGCGTTTCTTCTGTGATATCCGGCATGTCCACCAAATAGATATCCTTCAAACCATAACCGCCATCCTTTGAAGAAGAGTAATAAGCACGACGACCATCGGCCATGGGCACGAAGAACACATCGTCATCTACGGTATTAATCGGATATCCGAGTGTAACAGGCGTTCCCCACTCACCGTCTTGTCCGAGCTTCGAATAGAAGATATCGAAACCACCCATCGTGTTGTGACCGCGTGAAGCGAAGTACAATGTCTTGCCATCGGCAGTAAGGAATGGAGCGTCTTCGTCGTAAATCGTGTTTACCTGTGTTCCGATATTCAGAGCACGTGACCATTCACCATTCGGTAATTTTACACAGCGGTAGATATCGCGTTTGCCAACACCGCCATTGCGATCGCTTACAAAAAGAAGTGTATTCCCATCGGCTGAAACAGTTGCGTGGGTTTCCCAAGCGGCTGTATTGATGTCGGATCCGAGCATGGCAGGCTCACTCCACGTTTCCCCGATGAGTGTACTCTCCAGCAATTGACCATCTCCGAAATTATCGCGGTAGATAAACAGCGTCTGACCATCGGGCGAAACACTGATAGCCGCATCGTGAGCATCGGTGTTTAGGTTCAGCAATTCAGGCTCCATCCAAACACCTTCTTCATTTTTGAACGTTGCGTAGATATCGTCCTTGAATTGCATGGTCACGAAGTCAATAATCTTGCTGTTGGATGAGTCAGGACGGATACGTGGACTTGTGAAGAACAGCTGGCTTTCATCGAGCGACAGAACAGGGCTGTACTCATTGGAAGCTGTGTTGAGAATCGGACCAACGTTGGTGATTTTGTAATTCTTCGGATTTGCCATTTGCGACTTTGCCTCTTGGCACATCTCTAATTCACGTGTAGCATCGATGTACATGAGGTGCTTCTTTCCGAGTTGCTTCTGCAATTTTTGGAAGGTTGCAATGGCATCGTCAATTTTCAGGTTAAGTGCTTGTGCTCGACCTAAATAAAAAAGAGCTTGCACAGGGGCACGTTTTTCTAGCGGATCGTATTGGTCGTAGCTTTTGCTGAAGCGCTTGTCGCAAGCAGCCTCCAAGTATTGCAGTGCTTCCAGTTTGGAATTTGCAGTCTGCAAATAACAATAACCAATTTTGTAGTTAAGGTTAGCATTGTTGGGATTCTCCACCAACAAGTCAATCCAAGCGTTGATGCTCTGTATCCACAAACGTTCTTCCAGCATTTGGTTTGCTTCCAAAAACTTAGCAGCAAAAACAAATCGCTTAGGGGGAGCCGCGCTGAAGACTGATGAGGTTACAACGGCGAAAACGAGGAGCAACAAAATACGCTTCATTCTATTCAAGGTATGGAGAAAGGTCAACAAAAAATTATTGCCCGAAGATAGGCAACGCCCTGAATACGAAAGAAAAAAAACGATGGGTTTCTTAAACCTCCCTGTTGATATCCCAAGCCTCGAGATAATCTGCAACACGACGTACAAATTGTCCGCCCAAAGCACCATCGACCACACGATGGTCGTAGCTGTGGCTTAAGAACATCATGTGACGAATACCGAGGAAATCTCCTGAAGGAGTCTCGATTACAGCAGGTTTCTTGCGAATGGCACCCACCGCCATGATAGCTACTTGCGGCTGGTTGATGATAGGAGTTCCCATCACGTTTCCGAAAGAACCTACGTTGGTAATGGTATATGTTCCACCGCTGATTTCGTCGGGTGTTAATTTATTGTTACGTGCACGATCTGCAAGTTCATTTACACGTTTCGCAATACCCGCTAGGTTCAGCGTATCGGCATTGCGTATAACCGGAACAATGAGGTTGCCGCTTGGCAACGCGGTAGCCATACCCATATTGATATCGCCGCGCTTGATGATTTTATCGCCATCTACCGAGATATTAATCATCGGGAAATCCTTGATGGCTTTCACCAATGCTTCGATAAAGATGGGCGTGAAGGTGAGCTTTGTTCTCTCCTTCTGCTCGAATTGCTTCTTTATTTTCTCGCGCCACAGAACGATGTTGGTAACATCGGCTTCCACGTATGATGTAACGTGTGGCGAAGTCTGCTTACTCATTACCATGTGATCGGCGATGAGCTTGCGCATGCGATCCATTTCAATAATCTCGTCGTTACCACCCACGCTGATAGCAGCTTTTTGCTTCGGCTGAGCCGCAGCAGAAACAGCAGGAGCAGCTGCAGGAGCAGCAGGTTCTGACTTCACAGCTGGCGCAGGTGCTGCAGCAGGCGCTGATCCGCGCGAGGCTATATAATTGAGAATATCACCCTTCGTAACTCGTCCACCCTGGCCTGTTCCGGCAATAGCATCCAGCTCAGACTGGCTGATGCCTTCCGTTTTTGCTATGCTCTTTACCAGTGGAGAATAAAATCTGTCTTCAGTACTGGTGACAACCACTGAAGCTGCAAGAGGTGATGCAACGGATGCTGCAGCCAAAGCCTCTTGTTTGGGAGCCGCAGCCGCAGGTGCCGCAGCCGGTGCGGGAGCTGAGACACTTGTTGATGCGCCAACGCCAATGAGGGCAATAGGCTGACCAACCGCAACTACATCTCCTTCCTTAACGAGACATTTCAAGAGAACTCCATCTTCCGGGGCAGGAACTTCACTATCCACCTTATCGGTAGCTATCTCAATGATAGGCTCATCGGCTGTGATTGCATCACCTTCCTTTTTCACCCACTTGATGATGGTAGCCTCAGCTACGCTTTCGCCCATTTTAGGCAGTAGAAGTTCTATCTGGGACATTGACAGACGGATTCGTTGATTTTCGGATGCAAATGTAGTCGGTTTAGTATTTACTCAATGTCTTTTTATTTAACCGCAAAGACGCAAAGAGCCGCAGAGAAATGGAACTCTCTGCGGCTCTTCGAAAACTCTTTAGACAGTTAAAATTATTGCTTTATCAAGCGCAATACCTGTGACTCACTGCCTACGATACGCAACATATACATGCCGGAAGACATAGTATTCATGTCGTTATTCAGGCGTGCATTCAGTTCGGGCAGGGTTCCATTGTAGCTCTGCACAAGGCGTCCATCTGCCGTCATCAACTCTGCATTCAAACGGCTATCAGCTTCGAACACACCATTGACAGCGATATCGAATCGATCCTCAAATGGATTTGGATACACCACAAACTGAGCGAGAACAGGAGTTGCAAGCGAGATGGTCTCTGCACCCTGAATCACCGTGCCTGTTCCGGAAACATTGGCTATGCCTTCAATTGACTGAACATTCAGCGTTCCATGCACAAACAAGTGTGCTCCCTCTTCCAACAGAATCTCATTAGCAGCAGCTTCACCGACAATAGCCGGTTGGGGGAATGCATTGGCTTCAATCACCACTCGCGATGTATCGGCCGGCACCTTTCCTTCTTCCCAATTGTATGGATCGTGCCAATCGGAAGTTCCACCGTTTCCTGTCCAGATAGATGCCGTGTTGTTGGCCGTTGCCGCGTTAGCATTGGTAACCACTGCTGGAGCTTCGTAAGCAACATTCACCCAACACCGCTGCGATGGATTCGTAGATGAGCTATTGCGCACCTTGATAGTAATCCACCCTGTGAAGTTCGGTGTGTAATTGCGTGTTAAGGTACCTAAGCCTGATCGTGAAGAAAGTAACGAACCGGATGCGTTATACAATCCGATATACAAGCTCTTCGTAGCATTCTCGGGATAGAGCGTGTATGTAACCACCTTGCCCGATTGAACGAATATCTTACCTGCTGTTCTGAAGTTGGTTGAATTGGCAGGAACCGCACCGCCCTGACCCAATGAACTTACGTGGCTATCTCCCAAGTCGTTGGCCATTTCCCACTCTTGCGTTGTGCGCACGCTGCGGGGTGGATTGTAAACAAATGAATCCAAACCAACACGTCCCCAAACGCTGTAGCCACGTCGACCCGCAACATTCAATGTTGGGTTCACCGGGGGTGTATTGATAGTAGCATAACCATTGGCATCTACTGTAACCGTTGCTGTACCATTGGCCCCCGAATAATCCTTCAATACTGTTCCTGCCGGAAACCCGGTGAATACAGTGGCTGTTTGCCAATTCGACCAGCTATCGGTAATGCCGATGACAGCGCGACCGGCCCGCGCAATAACCAAATGGTCGGCATCGGCAAATGGGACTTGATAAGCGCCTGATTTAAAGTCGAGCGCTTGGTGGCACCACAACAAGTTCACAATGTCGGAACGCGCAGGAAGACTGGTCGCAGACTTAGGATCGTGTGTCCAGCGATTGCCGTTGTAACCGATGTCGAACAAATCTTCGAAAAACAACTGTGGGTTACCATCCATGGCCATCATCACGGCGTAGGCAGCCGACAAGCGAGGCTCATTCGGTTCGATATGTGCTGAAAGTTCAGACCCCGTATTCCAACCGGTATAGTTACCCGAGTTGTTAAACTGCGGACGGAAGGTGTCGTGGTTGTTTACGAATGGTACGGTTCGATGAACATACGTATTAGAACCTGCATAGTAATGTACGCGCTGACTCTGCTGAGCACCGGGCAAGGATGCCATGTTGAAATTTCCCATGCCATAGACCATACCATACAAACCACCTGAGTTATCGAAGGCACGCAATCCAAAATCGAATGTTCCCATCATCTTCTCGCTGGTTGGAGCAGCGATGGCATTCACATAATTATCCAAATCATTTTTGCTTCCTACCCACTCACCTACGTTGAACATGGCTTCTCCTCCTTTGCACCAAGCGGGAAGAATGTATTTTACGTTATAGCTCAGGTCTTCCTGAACATAGGTTGGGAAGTGCTTTACCGCATCCCAACGGAAACCATCCACAGAGGTTTGCTTCTTGAGCCACATCATCCAATTTCGAGCTCCATCGCGCATGTAATTTGCACCTTGCACAGGATTGAATCCGGTAACATTCGAACTCTGACCATACGCGCTGCTTTCATAACTCACATCGGGACCGAAGTAAGAAGAACAGATATCGCCGGTAGTGCAGTTATTGTATTGATTAGGATAAAAGTTCGTGTAGTTCTTTGACCAGCGACCGCTGCGGTTCCAGTAATTGGTTTGACCTTCATCGGTGGCCGGGGTGCTGTATGATACGTATCGAAAATTCTTGTAGCCTGATTCTGTTGCCATGGAAAGCGGTGCGGGATCTACTCCACCATTGCCAAATGAACTTCCGGCAGAATTGATGTGGTTGAGGACAACGTCTTGAATGACCTCTATACCATTGGCGTGCATTACCGCTATCATGCGCAACAACTCATCCTTCGTTCCCATGCGTGTGCGTGTGCTTCCCTTTTGCCATTTATCCCCCAAATCGTAATGATCGAATGGTGCATAACCCACGTATCCTGCACTTTGGTTTTTAGAACTTGGTGGAATCCAAACCGCATCGATACCCATCGATTTCAAGCGGGGCGCAAGTTCTGTTAGGTAGTTGGCCCAGCGTTCGTGATAGTTATTGTTGTAGTAGTCCCACCAGAAAGCTTGAAGAACGGTTTTCTTAACGGTCGTTTGAGACTGCAAGGAGGTTGCTCCAATCAATATCAATGCAACGAAAAGTAGAATTTGCTTCATGATCAAATTAGGATTTGGTAACCGCAAGTTAAGTGTATATTTTACACTTAGCACTTCAACATTCAAAAAAATTATGAGCCCAGGTAAAAAAGGTTGGTCATGACAATCCGAAGATCATTCGAAATTCGATAATCCTTAGCATAGAGGACGTCCATTTTCGCTCTGTGCGCTGCGTCAGATGAGCGCGTTGTAGGTAAAACACTCTGTTTCAACAACGGTAATTGTGCCCGGGAATGCGAGCCTGATGTATAGCCTACCCAAGTGCACTTTCCCACCAAGACCTTGAAAAGATTCGAGTGCAGGCGCAATGGATTTTTTTGAAACAGAATCAATACCGGTGAAAGTCCGAGTATCGCCATGGAGATGATCAAATCCGTCAATCGTTTTTTTCGTCGGTTCATGAGAAGCTGAACGGAGTTTACATCCATCATGCTACCATCGCCTGCCGCCTCAATGCTCCCTGAGCCTATGATGTAGAGGCTTTCGGGTGGAGCAATCTTAAACTCCACGCGCTTATCATCGACACTGCTCATGGAAGCGATAATATCGGACGACGACAAATCGCGGGCGCAATAAATGACTTGATCGATTCGATGCACGCGAATTATTTCTTCCAAATTGTTCAGCGAACCGACATGCGGATTATCGGCGCTCGGATCGATTTCAATTACGTTGAATGCTGTGCGTTGAATATGTTCGAGCATTTGTCTTACTCGCGCAACTTCATCCGCTTTACCTGCTATAAGCACATTCCCTACTGTTTGCTCCTTCCAACCCGT
>Ga0315901_10008677_pt1 | contig 11780 bp, 10 predicted proteins | sample LakEriMetagenome_10_FD_203761 | JGI IMG/M metagenome (GOLD analysis project Ga0315901, IMG submission 203761) | Freshwater fungal communities from buoy surface, Lake Erie, Ohio, United States - Buoy 2 MA116 | ecosystem: Environmental > Aquatic > Freshwater > Lake | place: USA: Lake Erie, Ohio...
ATGTGAATAGACGAGTCACAAGAAGTATGGCAAAAACTATGAAAAACCCAAGTGAGATGCCAGTTAGTGGAAACAAGACCAAGAAAAAGAAAAGAAGTCGTTCGAGCTCAAATGAGGAAGATCTTGGTTCATTTGATCATGAAAGCATTTCACCAAATAAATCCATCAAAGAAAACATTTTTTCTCAAGAAGAAAACAATATTTCTGAGAATTCGGATTTCGACGAGTTGTTAAATGAATTTGGCAGCCCATCGAAATCGCAGGAAAATGATGAAATCGATTCAAAAGATGAAATCGGTTCAGAAGATTTAAACTTGTTTGAGCAGCACTACGGTGAAGACGCTAGAGAAAGTTTAGGCACTCATAAGAGTGGACCCATCATAAAAAAGGAACAAAGTTCATCCTCTCACAAGAAGGAATCGAGTAAAACACCAGGAGAGAAGGAACAGGACGCGAGAGAAAATTTATCCACTCATAAGAGTGAACCCATTATAAAAAAGGAACAAAGTTCATCCTCTCACAAGAAAGAAACCAGTAAAGAACCGGAAGCGAAGGAATCTGGTAAAACACCTGGAGAGAAGGAAAATTCCAATAAAGCAAGCGACAGCAAGGAAAGACCAAAAAATTATTACAAAATTATACCAGATAAGTATTTACCGAAATTAAAAAATCCCAAATATGATAAACACATGATTAAAGTGCCTTTCAGAATGTTAATAGCAGGAGCATCCGGATCTGGTAAGACGAATACTCTTCTTAACATTTTTGAAAAATTCAGAGGCACATTTCAAGAAGTCCATATTGTGATTACGAATAAACAAGAACCTCTTTATAAATGGTTGTTATCAGGAGATGCGATACAAAAATTTGGAAAAGGATATTACATCCACGAAGGATTAAAAGCGGCACCGGATCTTAAAAAATTTGATGATATCGATGACAACGACCCAGATCCACAACAGAAATTAATTGTTTTCGATGATTTAGTTTTAGAGAAGAAACAGAAAAAAATTGAGGAGTACTTTATGATGGGCCGTAAGAAAGGCGTTTCGACAATTTATTTGAGCCAACGTTATTATGGAGTGCCAATATTTATAAGACAAAATTTAACTCATATAATACTTAAGCAAGGAATGATGTTAGATGATTTTAGTAGAATCACCCGCAATTTTGCATTGGAAATTGAACCAAATCAGTTTTATAGTTTCTACGATAACGTTGTGGAGGATGTAGAAGATTTTGTGCTTATTGATATTTTCGCACCGCGACACAAAAAAATCAGAAAGAATTTTGGAAATATATACGATACCAAAACTGGCAAGCTTTATGAATATACGACTGAGAATGGGGACAAGCATGGGGACAAAGCTGCACACAATGATAACGGTGTACATAACGTTAAAGATGGCGAATCACATTTTCGCGGTGATGACTTCGACAACTTCGACGACGACGATGATGACGATGACAGAAACGTGGAGAGCTATCCACTCGATCAACGCAATACATATCGACACATAACGAAGCGCAACCCGAACGGGTGTACGAGAAAATACATTTTATACAAGCACAGACGTACAGATTGTCGGCCTGTGTTGCGCGAAGTAAATTTAGAAAACAAGACAATTATACACGAGGGCAGAATATACCCATTAAATTCAATCAAAGGAAAATTCCGATATACTGAGAAAAATCCTGTCGAAATCGAAAGAAGTAAAGTAGAAGGCAAAGGTGTTGACGAAGGTGTTGATAAACACGAAGATAAAGGTGTTGATAAACACGAAGACGAAGGTGTTGAGAAGGGCGAAAACAAAACCCAAGAAATGCTTCTCGAGAGCAGGCTATCGCCATTGACAAAGGAGCAGGAAGCGAGAGCGAACCAAGCATTTAAAGGAAACGACAATGACCAAATCGGCGGAAATATTTATAGGAAAGACATCAAGACATTAAAACCCGATAATTTGTTGAACGACGAGATTATTAACAAATACATGGAATTGTTAAAAGAGAGGGATACATTATTATGCAGCAAATTCCCCACGCGCAAAGCCTCTCATTTTTTCAATATCCACTTCTTGACACTGCTTGGAACGGGAGACAAATACTCATTCAAGAATGTGGAAAAATGGACCGAAAACATAAACGTGTTTGAAATGCGACGTCTATATTTCCCAATAAATATAACTAATGAACATTGGGTGCTTGCTGTAGTTGATATGGAGACGAAACAAATATGCTATTATGACTCGCTGAAACACACTAAGCTGAATAAGAAAGGATACAGTTATATGGAATATCTCTTAAGGTGGCTCCGAGACGTGGCCGGTGAAAACCACGATATGTCGAAGTGGGAAATCTTAAAAAAAGAAAAAATCCCTATGCAGGATAACGTTATCGACTGTGGTGTGTTTGTAATTATGTTTTGTGATTTTTTAAGCGAGGATTTACCTTTGTCTTCTTTTAGTCAGAAGGACATACCCGAGTTTAGACTTAAAACGGTTCTTAAGCTATTGGACAATGGTTTGGGCTATCCTCTCGTACTTAATCAATGAGCACGAGAAACCCGTCTTTGTACTCCTCGATACCGCGAAACTGAGGCAAACTCGATGAATCATTAAGCAGATGATAATTCTGCAAATACGACACGTTTCTTCGGTAATCGTGCCATGCATCGTAAAACTCTTTGTCAAGATTGGCAAATACTTTTACAACAGTGTCTTGCAAGAGAGGTCTGCGATAAAATTCTTCGACAATCGAGAGGATTTGGACTACGGTGATCGACGCCGACTCGATCTGGATCATCTCCACAATATCGTTGTCGACCAGCGGTAAATAAAATTTGCAAGGCTTTTCAAAAACAACAGTTTGGAATTGGTCTCTCGAGAGCGGTTGTCGGGTGTCTCGGTCTCGAGCATTTTTGATCGCGTCGTTGTAAAAAAACCATTGAGTGTTAGTGATAATATTCATTTGTGTGTGTGTTATTATTCTCTCTATCTCTCACAATCTCTAAACCTTTTTTCTAGACAAAAGGTTTAAAGGAAATCGGAGTGTCCACTCTAATTGAAATGAAATACTACGAAACCCATTTCGACGAATACTTGAGAGCGGTGAACAATTTTAATTTGCACCCCGAGTTAGTGCCCTATTTTGCGAAATTCCCCAACAGCATTCACCAGTTAACGAATTTGATATTTTACGGCCCGGCCGGCGTCGGGAAGTACACGCAAATGCTGAACGCGATTCACAAATACAGCCCGAGCAAGCTCGAGCACGACAAGAAGATCTGTCTCCAAAACGAAAAGTATACCTACCAATATCACATCAGTGACATTCACTACGAGATCGACATCTCTCTGCTCGGCTGCAACTCAAAACTGATTTGGCACGAGATTGTCCAGCAAATCGTCGATATTGTCTCGGTAAAATCGGACAAAATCGGCATCGTGGTGTGCAAAAATTTCCATCTCATACACACCGAGCTCCTGGAAATCTTTTACAGCTATATTCAAGAGTACAATACGAAGCTCTCGACAATCCAACTGAGATTTATTCTCATTACGGAGCACGTGAGTTTCATCCCCAACAACATTTTGGATGCGTGTGAGATGATTCATGTCAAGAGACCGGCGAAGACGATGTACACAGAGATGATCAAGCAGTTGCCGAAGATTCGCAAGTACAACAAGGTGTTTTTGGAGCAGCCATCGAACGAGGACGAGTTTGTGAACCGCATATCGAACAACCGCGCGAAGGCAGACACGAGCGACAAGACGTGTGCTCTCATACAATCGATTGAGATGAAAGATGTGTTGAATATAAAAGAACTGAATTCGTTCAGCAAGCTGGACAATGTGCCCGACGACATTTTTAACGTGATTTGTGATGTGGTGATTGAGCAAATGTTGGCGCCGGAAAAACTGGTCCACGCCACTTTTCGCGACGCTCTTTACGACATTTTGATTTACAATTTGGATGTGGTGGAGTGCATGTGGTACATTCTCTCGTATTTTGTGGAGAACGATTATTTAAAGGGGCAAGACATCAGCGACGTGTTGACACGCATGTATAATTTCTTGAAATATTTCAATAATAACTACAGGCCGATTTATCACTTAGAAAGTATTGCGCACTACATAATAATCAAAATATTCAAGTATGCAGAGTTGCCGAGAAGCATGTGAGATTCTCGAGCTTGATGACCCATCTGCTCTCTCGATAGCAGTAATAAGAAAACAGTACAAACTTATGGCGTTGAAATATCATCCAGACAAGAACAAATCACCGGATGCCACAAAACGGTATCAGGAGATCAAAGAGGCTCACGATTATTTATTGAAACATATCGAGAGTGGGCGACACGAAAGCGGAGTATTCGAAGAGGCGACGTGGACATCATCCGTGTCATCTTTTTTCGAGACGCTGTACAACAATGAACATTTGCAAAAGAGAGTTTTCCATCCTCTCTTGATGCGGATAATTGAAACATGCGAAACAAAGATTTTCGAGAAGATGGATGCAGCGCGTGCCTCGAAAATATATGCAATTTTAGTGAAATACAAAGACTCACTGCATTTATCGGATGACTTTTTAGAAAAAGTGGGGGAAGTGATAAGGACAACAACTGCGACAAAAGCTTTCGTTCTTAATCCGAACTTGGACGATATGTTGAAACAGTCGGTGTACAAATTGAGAGTTGACGAGAGTGATGCGACGACAGTCTACGTGCCTCTCTGGCACAGTGAGCTCATTTATAACAAAAATTGTATAGTACAGTGTGAGCCGGAGTTGCCACCGAATGTCGAATTGGACGAGAACAACAACATTCACGTTTTTCTGACATATAATTTGATGGATTTGTGGAGAGATGGAGAGGCGACAGTTGCTTACTCTCTTGGAAAAGAAGAGCGATCGTTTCCTCTCGAGTCTCTTGCGGTCAAGCGAGATCAGGTGGTTATAATGACAGGTGAAGGAATGCCACGGGCGAACACAGTGGAAATATTTAGTGTTGAGAGGTTGTCGGATATTTATTTGCACGTGACGCTTTTATAGATATTATTTTGTTTTAAAAATCTATAATGAACGACATTGACGCACTTACCTTGAAATTGTTGACAAGCAAAAAACGGTACAATAATTATTTAGCAACTGCGAATCCAGACAAGTCCGCCGAGATTCAAGAGTATTATGAGAAAGTAAGGCGAAACAAGAGTCGCATGAAAGAAATCATCGGGAAATATTTGGAGAACCCTGCAACCGAAACTTCGAACGATATCGACGACATGTTTGAGAGCCTTTTTAAAATGTTGATAAAACACTTTGAAATGAAAGATTACGAAGACAAGTGTGCGAGGCATGGATACGATGAGACAGACTCGTCAGAAGAGGAGGAGCAATTGTTTGCAAACGACGAGAGCCGTGAGGAAGCTGGAGAGGAAGAGGAAGAAGAAGAAGAAAAAGAAAAACCAGTTACGCCGATAATGACATTTTGGGGGAAGAAAATAATAAGGAAACCTTGAAAGGAAACCTAAGGTTTCCTTTTGATCCTTCCTCTTCTTTTGATCCTTCCTCCTTCCTCTCTTCTTTTTTGTGATTATAGTAAAACAATTTTTAATACAATCAATAAACTATTTTTAAATAAAAAAAAAGGAGGGATCAAAAAGGAAGGATCAAAGAGAAAGGATCAAAGAGAAAGGATCATAAGGGAACCTTGGTTCCCTTAATTACATGAGAGACGAGATATAAGATCCCTTAAAGGTCTCGATGCCGGTGTGATCGAGGTCAACTGTAATGTCTGCATAAATATCGCCGCCCATCTTTGCCCAGCGTTGGCAAAACATCCAGTCCTCCGACAAGTAGTGACCATCCTCGACACCACAATCAAACAAAGCAAACGCAAAGTCATTCTCGGACCCACTCAAGAAGTTCACGTCATCAACATACTTGGTTTGCGGGAAAGCCTTCGACATGACCTCGATGACACTGCGCTGAATCATCATGAAACCAGTTGCCAAATGGCGGACTTGAGTTAAATTATTTTGGATCTCGAGCATATTCGACTTGTAGTTTGCATTGTATCTCACCATGTTGGTTTTTACAAAAGCGGTATCCGCATAAATCGTATTGAGCTGCGACTTCTTCTTGCGTTCCAAAATGCTGCTGATATGGTCGGGATTACTGATTGCCTTGTCCCACTCGTAATTCTTGATAGGATAGATGCCACCAACAATATGTTTGTCGGCAACCAATAACTTGAGAATATCAAAAGGGTTCCATGTGATATCGGCGTCGATAAACATAAAGTGGGTTGCGCTTGGGATGCTCATGGCTTTCGCAATCAAATTGTTGCGGGCACGAGAGACCAAACTGTCGTTGCGGCAAAAGTGCACGGTGGCCTCGATGCCGAGGTCTTTGCACATAAACATAGTTTGGAGGAGCGACTCGGTATAAGTGCAGTACATGCTACTGTTGTAGCAAGGGGTGAGAAATACGATGTGAGGTTTCTTCAGAGCAATGTAGTCGGTGATAAATTTGGGGACGCTGGGGGCAGGATCTGCTTCGACAATATTGTAATTAATAGACATTTGTATGAAAGAATATGCAGTAAACGCTTTAAATTGGTTTCGTGAAAAAAGTAAATAAATTGATGTTTATTTATTTATTTTTTGAATTTTATTTTATTTTATTTTTTTGTTTTACACATGCGAAATATGTATGTTTTGTTTTACTTTTTCATTTAAGCAGAAGTAGCCTTGATGAAGTGGATCTTGAGGTACTTCTGGAGGTTGAAGTAGGTAAGGACCTCATCCTTGCCAATCTTGAGGAGCTTGGCGAGCTTGGCATCAGGGTTGATCTGTCTGCCAGAAATCTTGTCCTTAAGCTGGTTGGCGGTGATGTAGGCGTTGATCTCCTTACTGACCTCAACACGGGACATCATGGTGCCAGCCTCCTTGCCGAGGAACTTGAGGAGCTCCTCACTGAGAACGGAGGGCTTAACGAATCCGGAGGGCTGTCTGTTGGGGTTGGGAGCCTTCTTGCTTCTCTTGGACTTGGAAGCGTTCTTGAGCTCGCGAGAAACAGACTTCTCGAGGACCTTGTAGTCGGTCTTCATGGTGGACAAGATGGCAGTGACCTGCTGGATCTTGGAGCTGAAGTCGGACAACTTGGAGGAAAGGGTAGAAGCATCGGCAGCAACAACCTGCTCCTCGGTGGCAACGGGAGCAACAACTGCGGGAGCCTCAGCAGTGACAGCGGCGGCGGCAGTGGCCTTGGGCTTTCTCTGCTTCTTCTCAGCAGCAGCAGCGGCGGGGGTGGGAGTAGCAACAGCCTCAACAGTGACAGTGACGGCGGGAGTAGCAGTAGCGGTGGAATCAGTTGACTTAGTTTTGCGGACCATTTTCTTGTTTTTATACACTCTATACCGTTAGTTTTTTAAGTAGTTTAACGCATAAATACATTTGCACGCTTCAGTTTACCATTGTAAAGTAGTTGTCATAGAGCCAAGGGAGTTGAGAACGGGCGTTCAAATTCACAAGAGTCAGACCTGTCAAAAAATACATTGCGCCTAAATTTTGATGCTCTGGATCGACACCACTATATACAAAGACCTCGGCCATGCGGAGAACAACTCCTAAATTGATTTCAGTTAAAGGGACGGTGAAAATTGTATCGCTAAATGGTGACATATGTGGGCACACTCGCGCGCGGACCTCTCTGGGTACGTGATGCCACAATTGATGCAAGCGGGCCGCCATGAAATACATTTTCTGTTGTGTTAGCTCGTTAAACCAGCTCACCTGCGTATAATTGCCTAAACTATCGATGTGCATGAAAAGTGCCATCACACGCTCGTCGATCGTCATTCGGTCGAGGGCTCTCAACTTGAAGGCAAAAGGGTTCATCACCAAGGGTCGTCGAACTTGGATTAAGGATAGAATCGCACACGGCTGCGCGAGTCCGTCATTCATTGCTAAAATATCTTTCATGAGCTGGTTGCCGGGAAGGATGAGATTAGTGAGTTTCACCACGTCGGCGATTTTTTGCTCTGCCTGCTTCAAATTCTCTCGATTGTAAGGGTTGAGAAATTTGCCATGATTTTTGAGGGCAAGGTTGCAAAGGGATCGAATGTTGAATCCGTAGCTGTGGGCGCCGTCGACGTGTCGGAAATAATAGAGATAAGGGATTTCGTCGAGCGGCTCGAGAGTGTAAAAGTCTGTCTCGTTCACACAGCCCGCAGTAGAACCCTTCATCTTAAACCACTTGGTCACTAAATATTTGCGTGCGTTCCGTTGTATTTTGAGTACGTTGCGGGTTTGCACTAGGCATTCCTCGATTCGAGCTTTTAATATGGGTTTTGTGCCGGAGATTTTGATATTCAAGTCTTTTGCATATTGTTTCAACTCTGGGAGTTTGGCTTTGCTCAAGTCTTTGTTACCAATTTCTACGTGTTTGTTTGTATTTTCGGTTGGTTTTGCCATTTTCGAAAGCATTTTTTTGGTAGTACTACTAATATTTCTTAATATTATTTTGGAAGAAACTACGTATCAACCACTCTTCACCAAAAAATAGTAAACTTGTTTTTGCAAACACGAACCCAACAACTCGAGTGCTTTTGCAAAAAAATCATAAATTTATTATTTTAATAAAATAGAAATTAAAGCCAACTTCGTAAACCAGTTTAAGAACCAAACCAAAAAAATGTCCGCCAAATCCGCTCCTATCGTCGTCGATGTCAATACCTGGGTCCCCAGTGCTGTTCGTTTCACTCCTCCAAAGGTGAACGACAAGCAGGGAAAGTCCATCAATATTATAAGCAACCAGACCGGTCGTGGTCTCCACATCTCAACTCCTCTTATGACCACCTGGGGAATCAGCGACTTTGTTGATCCTACTACAGGCGCCTCAGATGGCAAGTTCAGCATCTCACTCACTTTCCCCAATGGCGAATATGCCAACAAGAATACCAATGCCTTTTTGGAGAAGCTTGTTGCATTCGAGCAAGCGATTTTAAACGAGGCTGTCAATAACTCTGAGCTCTGGTGGGGCGAGAAGTTGACCCTCGAAGTTCTCAAGTACAGTTTCTTCCCCATTCTCAAGTACCCCAAGATCAAGGGCACCAAGAAGGCTGACATGACCAAGAGTCCTACTTTGAGTGCGAAGGTGCCTTTTTACGAGAAGGAGAACAAGTGGAATGTTGAGTTGTACTCGACTACCGGCAACTTGATTTTTCCTTGCGAGAATGATGAGCTCACTCCTGCACACTTTGTTCCGAAGTTGAGTAACGTTGCATGTGTTTTGCAATGTGGCGGAATCTGGATTGGTGGCAAAGGGTGGGGGGTTACATGGAAGCTGGTTCAGGCGGTTGTCAAGCCGAAGGAGACTGTCAGTGTTTTCGGCAAGTGCCACATTAGTCTATCAGAGGAAGACAAAGTGGCTATGGAGACCGATCATGTCGACCCTGAAGATGCAGCGCCTCCTTCTTCTCAACAAATTAGTGCCGACGTCGCAGATAGTGACGACGAAGAAAAGCCTGCTCCCAAGAAGCTCAAGGTTGGTGGTTCTACAGCGTCTGCACCTGCACCTGTACCAGTTGTTGAGAAGCCCGTGGAAAAGCCTGCTGAAAAGCCTGCGCCTGCTTCTGCTCCTGAAGAAAAGCCAGCTGCAGCGCCTGTGAAAAAAATTATAAAGAAAGTTGCACCCAAATAAGTAGATCTTTATATGAGAATATGTGTTGATAATTAAAAATTCAATTTGAAAAAAATATATTTTACACACACAACTAAAATATACTTTTTATACATGTGTTATCATCTTTTTTCTCGTTCTATAATATAAACGTATATGTCAACACAAATTAAAAGGTCAACAAATAATAAATCGAAAACTAAAAAAAATTTCAAATCATTAAATTGTAGTCCATGTGTTGCTAATAAAAAAATTATTAAAAATTCGTGCATGACGCGCGATGCATTGTTAAAAATCAGAGACGAATATAATAAAGACCACCCTCTGAGCAAAATCGTTGCAACAAAACCCGTCCTTATTTGGCACGAGCTTAAGATGAAACTCGACTGCAGTGACGAACGATGTTGGGTAAACGAGATCGACAACAAGAATTTGCGCACGCAAATAAAAAACCAACTGTTTGCGCCAGAACACCCTCCCGAATGGGTCAAAAATAAAAACGAGTGGTTAAGTAACTATGACATTAATGCAGTCATGAAGCAGTACGAAGAGAAAGACAAAACATTCGAATATTTAGCAACAACCCCCGTCGATTACGATTATATCGTCGACAAATCTGCAAACACCTGTTACGAGGAGGCTCTTTGCAAATTCAACTTGAAACCCTCGATGGCAGCAGGAAAAAATAAATTTGCCGCGGTTTTTAATTTAGATAAACACAATGAGAATGGGTCGCACTGGATCTCGCTTTTCATCAACGCGCAACTCAAAATTATCATGTTTTTCGACAGTGCAAATGGTAAGATCCCACCCGAGATATCGCGATTTATTAAAAAAGTGAAGCAACAAGGCCTTGAGACCGGGATCAAGTTTAAATTCCTGCGCAATGAGAAGCAACACCAGCGCGGGAACACGGAGTGCGGAGTGTATGCGATCCATTTTATCGTAGAGATGTTGAACAACGCAAACCGAGCGATCGAGCTGTTTTTGAATGGCTATATTCCGGATAACAAGATTGAAAAGTATCGGAAGATTTATTTCAACGCACCTGAAAAAGTGAATTTAAATTGATAATATATTATAGTTATATAATATATCATATACATGGGAACACGGCGACACAACAAGAGGGGGAAAAATAATAAAACCAAACGAAACAAGAAGAAGGGTGGAAATCCCTATGGTATTATTCCGACAGTTACATATAACACGGCGAATAACGAGATGGTGCGATTTGTAGCGCCGGGCCTACTTGACAGACAGGCGTATGCCGACCGTAACCGCATATACCCGTTGACCGATAGTTCGAGTTGGTTCGATTTCGATAAAATCCATGATCGTACTCGCGCATTTTTTACGATGCCTGGGTCGCAGACAAACGATCCGGTGAAAGTGCGTGAGGTGAAAATCGCGATAAATTCGGATGAAGACATTGCGAAAATGAGTGTGTTGAATAAATTGATAAGGCGGTACAACATGATAAAAAACATGTATTACAGAAAAAATAAAATGTTGGGTGAGCGTATGAGCGGAGGAGGAGGCGCGAGGTCGCCGACGAATTACAAATTCGACGAATTGACAGATTTTCTTAGTCCGAAAGAGAAGGAGATTGCGAAAAGTTTGTTTGACAGCAAAGTGTTTGATAATGTGGTGCAGACGTATAGACAGCCGATTTCGCAGGTGAAGATAGAACAAGATTCATTGATACGTAAAAACGAGATTTTGAAGAAAGAGTTAGAGGAGCTCACGAAGCCACCGCCGAAACCGAAACCACAGGACGGACCATCACAAACTACAGCTAAAATAGAAAATGAACTTCAAGAACAAATTAGACAAAATCCACAACTTTGGGAAGTTATTCGAAATGAGCTGGGAATTCCTGCTGTCACACCTCCTAATAACGAAGAATTAGTCAGAGTCCAAACTGAACTTGAGAAAAAACAAAAGGAAATTGAAGAAAATTATAATAAACGAGTTGAATTGGAAAAAGAGTTATTGCAAGCCCAAAACGAGTTGAACACAGCAAATTTAGCGTTAGCATCTGTTAGTAGTACTGTTGCAAGTGGTGCAAGTGGTTCAACTGTGCCTAGTAGTACTGT
>Ga0315901_10008680_pt1 | contig 11778 bp, 9 predicted proteins | sample LakEriMetagenome_10_FD_203761 | JGI IMG/M metagenome (GOLD analysis project Ga0315901, IMG submission 203761) | Freshwater fungal communities from buoy surface, Lake Erie, Ohio, United States - Buoy 2 MA116 | ecosystem: Environmental > Aquatic > Freshwater > Lake | place: USA: Lake Erie, Ohio...
CATCGTGGAGGCCAAACCGCTGCTCAACCGCAAGGCGTGCCCGTGGATCAAGGACTGAGAGCAGCGAAGCGATCATCTCGTGATCGATCTGTTCGAGGACGATTTCCTCGGGGCCAGGAAGTGAATCCGGGAGGATGTCAACGAGTTCGTTGGAATCGTCTTCACCGATGGTCCGATCAAGAGAGGTCGGCGTGGTCAGGCGGTGGAGCCAGGCATTCTCAGAATCGAGCTGGTCGCCGTCGCCTGACACCTGGCGAAGAGCGGCGCGCAGACCGGCTGATCGGTCGCCGGGGAGACGAACGAGGCTGGCCTTTTGGTCGAGTGCTCGACCGATTGCCTGACGGATCCAGAATGTCGCATAGGTCGAGAATTTGAATCCCTTGCGCCAATCAAACTTGTCGACGGCGTGCTCAAGGCCGATATTCCCTTCTTGGATGAGATCGAGGAGCTCCATGCCCGGGGGCAGGGGATAGCGGCGAGCAACGCTCACGACCAATCGAAGGTTGGCGCGAATGAAACGGTCCTTCGCTACCGCAGCAGCACGGACTTCGGATTTCAGGGCGACAGATCGCTCGCCATTCTCGAGACGTGCCGCGGCGGCAACGCCTTTTTCAATGGTCTGTGAAAGCTCGCGCTCTTCGAGCGCGGTGAGGAGGGGGACGAGACCGATTTCGTTGAGGTACTGGCCGACTGAATCGCTCATAGCGGGGACTCCTAAATGGTGCCGATGCTGCCACCGACGGGCTTGTTCCGGATCGAAATCCTGAACACGTCGTTTCGGGGGGAAATGACAATGGTGTAACCGCACGGAGGGGTGGGGGTGTTCCCTCAGAGTTGCGTGACATGTGTCACCGCTCTGCGCCGACCGACGGGAATTTCGTCCTTGACCGACCGTACACTCTTCTGAATGCCTCCTGTTCGTCGCGGTCTCGGGATTCTCGGCGGAACATTTGACCCACCTCATATCGGCCATATCGCAGCTGCAGTTGAGGTCCGTTCCGCCCTTCATCTCGAGCGTGTGCTTCTCATGGTCGCCAACGATCCTTGGCAAAAGACCGGTACGAGGCCGTTATCAGAGGCCTCCGATCGTTTCGCAATGGTCAATGCAGCGGTTCAAGGCATTGAAGGACTCGAAGCCAGCAGTCTCGAAATTGATCGGGGAGGAGTGACCTACTCGATCGACACCCTGCAATTTCTGCGAGTTTCTGCTCCTGATCAGCAACTGTTTCTGATCGTAGGTTCCGACGCTGCAACCAATTTGCACACGTGGCATCGCTACGAAGAACTGCAAGATCTCGCGACTTTGGTCATTGTTGATCGCGACGGCGAGATCGATGCCGAGCCGCCTTCGGGTTGGTCGGCAGTAAAGGTTTCAATCCCTCGTCTCGATATCTCGTCGAGCGCACTGCGTGATCGTGTTCGTTCCGGTCGACCACTCGAGCCCTTTGTTGGAGGCCCTGTCATCAATGAGATTCGGTCTCGTGGGCTGTACGGTTTGGCCGACTCATGACGCCCGACCTTCCACTTCCACCTTCATCTGGAACACCGTCGTCTGGCGATGATTTCGACTTCTCTGCGCTCGTGGCGGAACACAACGAGACCGCTGCCGCGAAGAAGACCCAGGGTCGTCGGGGCAAGGAATCAGGTGGGGGATCGGCACGGGCTGATGCTCCCGAAGCTGGCCTCGGAGCGGGTACGAAAGCGCCGAATCTCGCCCCTGGCTCCGATCCAGTAACCGGATCTCGATGGTGGCGTTTCGGATACCCAGCACTCGTCGGTGTCTTCCTTTTCGCGGTGCTTCCGGTGCTCGTGTTCTTCGGTCTTCGGGTCATCCTGGACAGTTCCGACGGCCAATTGGTCAAACGAGTCACTGATCCTGCAGCTCCCGGTTATGAAGCGGTTGTCGAAAAGACGCCCACCGCGATTGGTGCGGTGATTGCGCCTGATGGAACTCTCGACTCTGCCGTTGTCTTTGCGTTGACTTCGGACTCGTCGGGAGGCGTTCTGCTTATTCCTTCCACGCTTGGGATACCGACCAACTTCGGGATGCTTCCGTTGTCCGAATTTTGGAAGGCGGAAGGTATCGATGCAGTAGCCGCCGGAGTTGGGAAAGTCCTAAACCTCAATTTCAACGAAAGCTTCGCTATCGAATCAAGTGAATGGGCCACGTTGATCGGACCGTATGCCCCGATCACTTTCAACAGCCCAGATGCAGTCCGGGACTCAAAAGATGCGGTCGTCTTCCCCAAAGGAACCGTCACGCTGAAGGCTGATCAGGTTGCTTCGTTCCTCACGAGCAAGAGCCCGAAGGACAACGATGTCAATCGCTTGATTCGCCAGGAACTCTTTTGGAAAGCGTGGTTGGCGAAGGTGAAGTCGGCGAGCGCGCCGTTCCCTGGAACCACCGCTTCGGGCTTGGGTCGTTTCGTTGCTTCGGTGGCACGTGGTCAGTTGAGCATTTCTTCACTTCCGGTCGTCCCTGTTGCAACGGGTTCGCCGGTGCCCGGTGGTGGCCCGATGGTGACCTCGCAAGAGTCGGCAGCTCTCGACGCCGTGGCAGCGATCGTTCCCTTCCCTGATGGAGCGCCAGGGGCTCGTCCTCGTCTTCGTGTCCTCGATGGAACAGGCCAACTCAGTAATGGGATTAACGCCGCGATTATTTTGAATGCTGCCGGCGGTCAGGTCGACGTCATCGGAAATGCGAAGTCGTTCGGCCAAGCAACCACACAAATCATCTACTTCGACGGAACGTCCGAGGCGACTGCGCAAAAGATGCAGATCGCATTGACGATGGGCGAACTTGTCGCAAGTAAACAATCGAACTCAGGTGCTGACATGACTGTCATTCTCGGCGAGGACTTCCTCGAAAAATTCGGACCCACGAGTGGCTCATCCGGTTTGCCATCGTCGTCAACGTCTACCGTCAGTTCCATGACTTCAACAACGGTTCGCAAGTGAATCCCGGCGAGGAGTCTCAACTCCATCTTGAGATTGCGCGTGCAGCGAAGAGGAAGACCGATGCCGACACCGTGATTCTCGATGTCGGTGACGTCCTCTCAATCACCGGATGGTTTGTGATCACCTCCGGTACAAGTAACCGTCAGGTTCGAGCGATCGCAGCGGGCATCGAAGAAGATGTCTTTTTGGCCGGAGGTCTGAAGCCCATTCGGGTTGAGGGGCTCGACGACGGAACTTGGGTGCTCGTTGATTACGGCGATGTCATCGTTCACATCTTCGACGAAGAAACCCGAGCGTTCTACGACCTCGAGCGTCTCTGGCGCGACGTGCCGGTTCTTGAATGGCAAACCGACGAGGCGTAACGCACCGAGCGTTGCCAAACTGAGCTGAAAATCGCAAATGCCCGTGACTCATTGTCACGGGCATTGTCACGGGCATTCATCTTTTCGGAGTGGAGCTAAGGGGAATTGAACCCCTGACCTCTTCCATGCCATGGAAGCGCTCTACCAACTGAGCTATAGCCCCGAATGGATTCCGAACTGTACCGGCAGCCACCAAGTCAGCAAAATCGGAAACAAGCGGGAACGGCGTGCGTTGCATGTGAATGTACGCCTCGTGAGTGAAGGGCCGAGGTCGGTGCGTCGCCTACCATCGGCCCCCATGGTCGATGGCTACGAACCCCCCGTTCTCGAGGCGAAGTGGCAGGAGCGTTGGGCGACCGACGGCTTCTACAACGTCGATAACGACGATCCTCGACCCCATTGGTACACGCTCTGCATGTATCCGTATCCGAGCGGTGCGGCTCATATGGGGCATGTTCGTAACTACACCTTTGGTGATCTCATCGTTCGCTACCGAACAATGAACGGTTACGCCGTACTTTCGCCGATGGGCTTCGACAGTTTCGGGCTTCCTGCGGAGAACGCGGCGATCAAGACTGGTCGCCACCCCCGAGAGTTCACCGATGAACGCATCGAGATGCTTCGCAGTTCAATTCTGCGAATTGGCGCTGTCTATGACTGGCGTCGGCAAGTCACCAGTCATTCGGTTGAGTACCAAAAGTGGACGCAATGGATCTTCCTGAAGTTCCTCGAAGCGGGTTTGGCCTATCGCCGCAATGCGCCAGTGAATTGGTGTCCGGGTTGTCAGACGGTTCTTGCGAACGAGCAGGTCAACGCCGACGGCACCTGCGATCGTTCTGGTGACATTGTCGAAAAGCGTGATCTTGAGCAGTGGTTTTTCAAGATCACCGATTACGCCCAGCAACTCCTTGACGATCTCGATGATCTTGATTGGCCGGAGCGGGTCAAGATCATGCAGCGCAACTGGATCGGACGTTCGGAAGGCGCCGAATTCTCGATGCAGGTTGTCGACGCTGATGGGACGCCACACCCCTCGGGCGTGAAGGTCGACGTCTTTACGACTCGTCCCGACACAAGTTTCGGTATGACCTATTCGGTAATGGCGCCTGAACATCCACTTGTCGATGTAGTGGTGGCCGATGATCGCCGCGATGAAGTCGCTGCGTTCGTGGCGAGTGCACGAAAGGCGAGCGATGTCGAGCGAATGTCCTCGGAAGGTGCTCTCGACAAGCGAGGAGTCTTTACAGGCTCCTACGTCCTCAATCCATTTACGAAGTTACCGGTTCCGTTGTTCCTCGCCGACTATGTACTCATGGGTTATGGAACAGGCGCCATCATGGCGGTTCCGGCTGAGGATCAGCGCGACTGGGACTTCGCGAAGGCTCACAACCTTCCGATTGTTCGCACCATCGAACCTCCGTCCGATTTCGATGGAGAAGCGTTCATCGGCGATGGCGTTCACATCAACAGCGGCTTCCTTGACGGACTAGGCAAAGAGGAAGGAATCGCTGCAGCAATCGCGTTCCTCGAATCCGAAGGCATCGGCACTGGCACGATCAACTTTCGCTTACGCGATTGGCTCGTAAGTCGTCAACGCTTTTGGGGCTGTCCGATCCCGATCATTAACTGCGACAAGTGCGGAATGGTTCCGGTGCCCGAGGCCGACCTTCCGGTTTTGGCTCCAGACGATGTCGAGTTCCTTCCAACCGGCGAGTCTCCGCTTCGCCTTCACGCAGGGTTCTTTGAGACAACCTGTCCGACATGTGGGGGACCAGCTCACCGCGAGACAGACACGATGGACACGTTCGTTGATTCGTCCTGGTACTACTTGCGATTCTGCGATCCGTGGAACGACGAGCAGCCGTTTTCCTCTGAAGCTGTCAAATCATGGATGCCGGTCGACCAGTACATCGGTGGAGTTGAGCACGCGATCTTGCACTTGATGTACGCCCGTTTCTTTACCAAAGCTCTCAGCGACCTCGGTGTTGCTCCAGCGAACCTGCGCGAACCATTCACTCGACTGTTCACACAGGGAATGATTCGACTTGATGGCGACAAAATGTCGAAGTCGAAGGGAAATCTGGTCGCCCCAGAAGAGATTCTCGACACCGATGGCGCAGATGCACTTCGTCTCGCTCATCTGTTCGTTGGTCCGCCACAAGATGACGTTGATTGGGAAGGCGTTGGCATTGAAGGATGCTCACGGTTCCTGCATCGCGTGTGGCGAATCGCTCTGGGTGATGTCGGTGTTGCATCGGTGGAGCGCGATGCAAACGATGACGACATTGAACTGGAGCGACGCTCAAATCGCCTCATTGTGAAAGTCACCGACGACTATGAACGGTGGGCGTACAACACCACGGTTGCGGCTTTTATGGAGTTCACGAATGAGCTCTATCGCTACGTCAAGATCGATGGCGGGCCGCGTAAGGAAACGCTTGATCTCGCAATCGATACGTTGCTTCTTTTGATGGCCCCGATGGCGCCACATGTCACCGCGGAACTCCGCGAGCGTCGCCATGGTGACGATGTTCATCGTTTGCCGTGGCCGGTCGCTGATGAGTCGATGCTCGCTGTCGACACCGTCACGATGGTTGTGCAGGTCAACGGCAAAGTTCGCGATCGAATTGAGGTTCCTTCAGGGATCGATGCGGCAACAGCAGAATCGGTTGCTTTGTCGAGTGAGAAGGTTCAGGCACACCTCAACGGCAAGCCGGCGCGCAAGGTGATTTGTAAACCACCAAATTTGGTGAATCTCGTCGCGGGCTAGCAACGAGCGAATCGTCAGTCTTGTTCGCGTAAGAACTGTTCGAGCTCGGCCATGAGATCGTCTCCCATCGGGAGCGGGTCTTCTATTGCGACCTGTGAATCGGCCTGCGCCTCGAGCTGACGAACCATCTCGATATGTTCGTCGCTATTGGCGACGAGCTCGTCGAGACGCACGCGAGATGTACGCGCATCTTCGACGAGTGAGCCAAGGTTGAAGTTCAGCCCGGCGATAGTCCGCAGTCCTTCGACAAGTGCCAGGGCTCCGGCCGGATAGGGCATACCGGCGGCGTAATGGGGAATCTGTGCCCAGAGTCCTGTTGCTTGGAGTCCGGATGCGGCACAGGCGAGTTCTATGGCCGCGTTTATTCCAGCTGGCACATCCATACGTCCACTGACGCTTCCGACGCGTTGGGCCATCTCGGCGTCGGTTGCGGTGGTCACGATTTGGGTCGGCCGAGTGTGGGGGACCGGCGCGGGATACGCGCCTAATCCGAAAACTGCAGAGACCTCGAACTGGTGTGACAGATCAACGACGGCATCAGCAAAGGCCATCCAGTGATGATCGGGTTCTGCTCCGACGAGGAAGAGAACCGAGGCGCCATCTGCATCGAATCCGGCCCGGAGTTCAATGGTTGGCCATGTGAGGCCCGTATTGATTCCATCGAGAAGGTGCATCGTTGGTCGTCGTGATCGATGGTCGATCAGTGAGTCAGCGTCGAATCGGGCGACAGTCACTGTTTCGAGATTTTCAAGGAGTGTGCCGAACGCGTTCGTAGCGGCAAGCCCTGCGTCGATCCACCCGTCGAGACCCAGCAGAAGAGTCGGGGAGTCGAGCTCGGGGCTTTCGATCAGTTCGTAAAGATCAGACACGTGCTCCGCCGATCTGCCCGTCGAATGCAGCCAGCCCGGCAATGGCAAGGCGCTGCACTGGTGAGGCTCCTGAATCAGCGTCGGTGGATTGATCTCCCATAGCCCCAGAACGGTAGCGAACGAGAACGCCCTGCAGAATGCAGGCGAGCTTCCAGTAACCCAGGGCGACGAAATAGCCGATTTCGCTCGCGTCGCGATTGGTCAATTCTTCGTAACTAGCGAGCAACTCCGAACGACTAGGGAAGCCTTCGAGTGCTGTTGCTGAACCCTCGATAACGACATACGAGTCATTGGCTTCCGCCCAATAGACGAACATGAACCCGAGATCGGCGAGCGGGTCACCGAGCGTGCACAGTTCCCAGTCGAGGACAGCAATGACGTTGCCATCGTTGTCGACGATGCAGTTGTCGAGGCGATAATCGCCGTGCACGATTGTTGCTGGCCCCTGTTCCGGGATGGCTGCCGAAAGACGGCTGTGAAGCTCTGTCATCTCAGGAACTTCAGTGTCTTTGGTTGATTCCCACTGTCGCTGCCATCGAGAGAGTTGGCGTTCGACGTAGGACTCTTTGCGTCCAAGATCTCCAAGACCGATCGCATCAACGTCAATATCGTGGATCGTTGCGAGAACGCTGATGAGCGAACGACCAGCGTTTGCGCGGGCAGCGACACTAAGGGCGGATCCGGCTTCGGTGTTTCGTGCGATCACACCGTCGACAAAATCCATGACGTAAAAGGGTGCCTCGTTGACAGCAACGTCATCGCAAAATCCAACGACCGGTGGCACCGGAACGGCTGTGTTGCTGAGTGCGGTGATGATCCGAACCTCGCGACCCATGTCGTGGGCAGTAGCAAGCACGTGCCCAAGCGGCGGTCGGCGAAGAACCCAACGCCGCCCACTTGCGTCGCTCACGGTGTAGGTGAGGTTGGAGAGACCTCCGGTGATGAGCTGGAACTGAAGCGGTTCGGCGAGTGTCGGTACGCGTTCAAGCATCCATTGGGTGATATTTGCAGCGTTAATGCCTGCAATGTCGCTTGAGGGGGTCACGGCAACTCCGGGCTCAGGATGACGACACGCTACCGGCGGGGTCGCTGGCCCCGCTTCTTGGTGAGCGGCCGTATCCTTCAGCCTGTGATTATCGACGTAACTGACGAAACCCTTGAAGCCGAGGTCCTCAACCGCTCAATGACGACCCCGGTCGTCGTCGATCTGTGGGCCCCTTGGTGCGGTCCTTGTAAGACGCTCGGTCCAATGATCGAGGCCGCTGTCGCTGCGACGGAAGGTCGAGTCGTTCTTGCGAAGATCAATGTCGATGAAAATCCGGCTTCCTCGCAGGCATTCAAGGTGCAGAGCATTCCGGCTGTGTTCGCCATCTCTGGTGGAAAGATCGTTGATCAATTCGTTGGTGCGTTGCCAGAAGAAAAGATCATCGAGTTCGTCAATGGTCTCGTCGCCCCTGCAGAACCATCAGCTGTCGATGTCTTGCGCGAGCAAGGAGACGAGGAATCCCTTCGTCAGGCACTTGCGATCGAACCAGACAACTCTGACGTGATTATTGATCTCGCTGAGCTTCTTGCTGGCGAGAATCGCGGTGATGAAGCGCTCGAGTTACTTGCACGTATTCCGGAAACTGCCGAGACGCGTCGGATCGCTGCATACGTCCGAAGTGGTGCTGGCATCAGTTCGACCGAGCAGATTGAAGAGCGCCTCGAGTCGTTGCTCCTTGATGTGAAAACGAACGATGACGCTCGTCAAGAGTTCATTGATCTGCTTGAACTTCTGGGTCCTGAAGACCCCCGCACTGGCTCTTGGCGCAAGCGACTCACCACAACGTTGTTCTAAGTACGTCAACACTGCTCAAAGTACGTCGGCTCACTTCGCTGGGCTGAATGGCTCTTCCTTTGATGTCGGTAGGTGAATAGCCTCCGGAATCTTCCTCCTTCGTTTCGTCTCTGCGCGTCGGTAGAGAGGGGGAGATCTCATGGCTGATCGTCCACCGCTGTCATCAGATTCACCAGATTCAACAGATTCATCAGAGTCAGACTTTTCAGCACGGGCCCTTGGCCATCTGCGGAAGGGTGCGCCGTCACCGTCTGCGGCATCGAACACTTGGGCTACGTCCCTTCGATGGCTGAGTCGACAGAGATCGTCTGTCAGTGTTCGAGTTGGTGGTGGCGTGGCAGCGGTGGTGCTCATCGCTCTGCTGTGTGCGGTGGTTCTGGTGCGCTCTTCGCAGTCGGCGAATCTGTCCGTCGCTTCTGAATCGAGTGTGGGTTCGGGACCTTCGTCAACCACCACATCCGCCCCTGGAGTGGTGATCGATGTTGGAGGAGCCGTGCGCCAGCCGGGTGTGTATCGCCTGGCGTTGGGGTCGCGTGTCGTCGATGCACTTGAGGTAGCGGGGGGTCCCGCCGAGGACATCGATCTCGAACAGATCAATCTCGCATCGACAATTAATGATGGGCAACGAGTGTGGTTCACCCGAAAGGGTGAACTGCCACCGGTTGGCGTCGTTGGTTCCTCCCCGCCTTCGGGAGGGACTGATTCGGGAGTCCCGCTGGATCTCAACACCGCAACGCTTGAGCAACTTGATTCGCTTAGCGGAATCGGGCCGGCAACAGCGAAGGCAATTGTCGATCGCCGAAAGGAACTCGGAAAATTTCGTTCGGTTGATGATCTTCTTACGGTGAAGGGGATAGGACCAACAAAGCTCGACAGCTTCCGAAGTGACGTTGTGGTTCGGTGAATGAGGCGACCTTCGAACTGGTTCCGGCGCTTCGAGATCATGGACTGTTGCCGATCGCACTGGATTCGCAATTTTCCTACCTACTTTGCAGCAGCGTGCTGGAGTGGTTCGCTGCACCCAATCAAGGCGCCGATGGCAGTAGGGGTCATCGCTCTTTGCGCAGGAGTTCTGAGCCGCCGGCGAGTTCTCGTTCTCGTACTCGGCGGAGTTTCAGTCGCCGTTCTGTCGTTCAATGCACGCGAAGGGTTGCGGCCGGTGCAAGCTCGTGAATGGGCAGGAGACCTTCGGCTCGTTTCTGATCCAAAGATGTTTCCCGGACGTGTCGTTGCCGATGCCGATACCGAACTTGGGCGAGTCCAACTCACAGCGACTGGTCGCGCCGCATCGGTAGTCGGGCAAGCCTCAGCCGGTCGCTCACTGCGTGTTCGAGGAACGCTAGGAAATCTCGCGCATCCTGAGCGAGTTGCGTATCGACATGTGCGCATGGCGCTATCGGCTTCGGAAGCATCGCTTGAGAGCGGAACCGAACTCTGGCGAATTCCTGTTGACCTCGTGCGCGGAGCGATTCTTCGCGGCGCGCAGGTGCTACCGGAGGATCAGAGGCCTCTCTACACGGGGTTTGTGATTGGAGATGACCGAGGAAGTCGCGATGAAGTTGTGCAGGCGTTCAAGGATTCCGGGCTTTCTCACCTTCTTGTGGTGTCCGGCCAGAACGTTGTCTTCCTGCTCGCCGTTGCAACACCCCTCGCCTCACGACTCGGGCGCCGTTCGAAGGTCGCCGCACTGCTGTCGGTGTTACTTCTGTTTGCTGCGGTCACTCGCTTCGAGCCGTCAGTACTTCGCGCTACTGCCATGGCGATGCTGGCCGTCGCGGGAACCGCGTCGGGTCGGCCAGTCACAACCCTGCGAAGAATCGCGATTGCAGTCGCACTACTGATCTTGGTCGATCCGCTCCTGGTCGAATCTCTCGGATTCCGCCTGTCGGTGGCCGCAACTATTGGCATCGCTCTGTTGGCTTCAGGCATTGCTCGTCGGCTGAGAGGTCCCGAGTGGTTGAAGCGTGTGCTGTCGATCACCATCGCTGCCCAAGTTGCCGTTGCATCGATCATCATTCCGGTAGCGGGACCGTTGCCACTCGCGTCGCTACCCGCAAATGTTCTTGCCGAACCGATCGCCGGATTTGTGATGATGTGGGGATCAACGGTTGGTGTTGTCGCAGGACTCATCGGAGGATGGCCAGCTGCGGTTCTCCAAGCGCCTGTGAGGCTGGGAGTTTGGTGGATTATGAGAGTGGCCGAGAGTTTTTCGGATCTTCCTCTCCCGCGGCTGTCGCTGCCGGTGATCATCGGAATCGCGCTCAGCGCATGGCTCCTACTTCGCGTCCATTCCTCTTGGTGTCGAAGTCGCAGAACGCTGCTGAGGCAGGTGTCGGCCGGTTAGGGTCGCGACGTGTTCTTGGACCTGGGTACCACTCGATTCGACATTACGTACCGAGCAATCGTGATGGGGATTCTCAATAGGACCCCTGACTCGTTCTACGACCAAGGTTCCTATTTCGAGTTCGAGGATTTCCTCCGTAAAGCCGAGCAATTAGTGAACGAAGGTGCTGATTTTCTTGATGTGGGCGGCGTCAAGGCTGGTCCCGGTGACGAAGTCAATGAACAGGAAGAGCTCGATCGTGTTGTTCCGGCGATCGAGGCACTTCGAAGTCGGTTCGACCTCCCGCTGTCGGTGGACACGTGGCGAGCGTCGGTTGCGAAATCCTGTTTCGAAGCGGGCGCCTGTATCGGAAACGACATCAGCGGCTTCGCTGACCCCGACTATCTCGACGTTTGTTCCGCAGCTGGCGCTTCGGTCGTCGCTACCCATATTCGTTTAGCGCCGCGTGTTCCCGATCCTGACCCTCAGTACGACGACGTCGTACTCGCTGTCTGTGAATTTCTGGCCGACCGCGCTGAGCGGGCACGTTCGGCCGGTATCCCTCGCGAACGAATCATGGTCGACGCTGGACTTGATCTGGGTAAGTCCGAGGAGCAATCAAAGATTCTTCTTCGATCATCTGATGCCCTGACCTC
>Ga0315901_10008685_pt1 | contig 11774 bp, 9 predicted proteins | sample LakEriMetagenome_10_FD_203761 | JGI IMG/M metagenome (GOLD analysis project Ga0315901, IMG submission 203761) | Freshwater fungal communities from buoy surface, Lake Erie, Ohio, United States - Buoy 2 MA116 | ecosystem: Environmental > Aquatic > Freshwater > Lake | place: USA: Lake Erie, Ohio...
ATTCGGACCGCAGCTTGTCAACATGCTGGTGAAGTCTGAAGATGCGGCCAAGTACCTCGCCGACAAGTTCGGCGTACCGGAGCGGCTCCTGCGTTCCGACAAGGAGAGAGCGCAACTGATTCAGCAGTTGACGCAAGTGCAAGGGATGATGAATGAAAACCCCGCAGCAGGGCCGCCTCGGGCCTGACGGCGTCATTAGAACACCCGATCAGGAAGACAAGCTGAACAAGCTTTTTGCGGCAACCTTCTCCTCGGAAGCGGGGAAGGAAGTGCTTCGCCATCTTCGTCAGATCACGATTGAGTCGGTGTCGGGTCCGAACATCGGCGGCAATGAGCTGTTCCACCGTGAGGGACAGCGATATATCGTCGGACTTATAGAGCAACGGATCGGGAGAGGTCACAATGTCTGATAGCCTTATCAGCACGCAAGGTACTGAATCTACTCAGGAAAATACGGAATCGACGGCTGCTGCCGCCGAGTCGCGTCCTGAGTGGCTGCCGGAAAAGTTCTGGGTCGAGAACCGTCCTGCCTACGAGCTTCTTGCCAAGAGCTACGGCGAGCTTGAGACGAAGTTCCGCTCGAAGGAAGACGATCTTCGTGATCGTCTGATTGAGGAGCTTTCAAAGGAAGCTCTTTCGGAGCGCCCCGAGTCTCCCGATAAGTACGAGCTTCCTGCCTTCGAGGGCATTGATACGCAGGAGATCGCGCAGCATCCGATAACGAAGTGGTGGTCGGAGTTCGCCTTCGAGAACGGCTACGATAATGAGACGTTCCAGAAGGGCATCGAGATGTATCTCCAAGCCCGTATGGGCGATGCTCCGAATCCCGAAGCCGAAATGAAGTCGCTTGGCGACAACGCCAAAGCTCGCACGGAAGCGGTCGGACTCTGGGTCGGCAAGAACTTCCAGTCTGATGAGATTGATGTCATCGAACGCATCTGCACCACGGCTGCCGGGGTGAAGGTCATGGAGCGCATCATGAAGATGATGAATGACTCCGGTGACGAGAGCATCCTGCGACCGGGCATGGCTGAAGAGACGACCGAGGCCGACATCAACAAGATGATGCAGGATCGTCGCTATTGGTCCCCGACTGATCGCGATCCGGCCTACATCCAGAAGGTCGAGAAGTTCTTCCAGAAGAAGTACGGCACTTCTGCATGAAGGTCCGGTATTTCGCCAAGGACGACTTTGATCGCTGCCTTGAGCTTGGACAGATGATGCACGAGGAGTCCGACTTCCGCGTGCATCCCTTCTGCCCCGAAAAGGTAGTGACTCTCGCAACCCTTTGTCTTAGCTCGGAAAACTTTGTCTGCTTCGTCGCTGAGACGGAGCAAGACATCGTCGGGATGTTCGTGGGCCTTGCGGGCGACCACTACTTCTCCGAGGCCAAGTACGCTTCCGACATGTTGCTGTATGTAGAACCTCGGTATCGAGGATCATCGGCAGCGATTCGGTTGATGTCGGCCTTCGAGGACTGGGCAGTAGAGCAGGGTTGCCACGAGATCAGGGTAGGTGCTGCGACAGGCATTGAGCCTGAAAGATCGGACCGCTTCTTCAAGGGTATTGGGTACACGCCCTCGGGTATCCAGTATTTGAAGGCTATCGGTCCATTGAGCGCTGCACACTGAAAAGCGAATTGTCCGATCATAAGGCCCGCGCCGTCCAGACGAGCCCCGCATGGGATAACTCACCCTCTGGTTGGAATCGGACAACCTTCGAACCCGAAGCGAAACTGAAACATGAAAGGACTGCATCATGGCTGTGACCATTGATCAGGCGTTCATCAGGCAGTTCGAGTCCGAAGTCCACATGGCTTATCAGCGCATGGGCTCGAAACTGCGCGGCACTGTCCGTTTCAAGGGCAGCGTCAACGGCAAGTCTACGACCTTCCAGAAGGTTGGCACGGGCGCTGCCGCCACGAAGTCCCGTCACGGCAACCTGCCCGTGATGAACATCGACCACTCGAACGTCGAGTGCAACCTCGCCGACTACTACGCCTCGGACTACGTTGATAAGCTCGACGAGCTCAAGATCAACATCGACGAGCGTCAGGTGGTTGCGCAGAACGCTGCCTACGCTCTTGGCCGCAAGTCGGACGACCTGGTCATCACGTCGCTTGACTCGACCTCGAACACCATCACCGAGTCGAGCACGGACGGTCTGACTCAGACCAAGATCAACACCGTGTTCGAGTATTTCGGCGCGAACGACGTTCCCGACGACGGCGAACGTTACTTCGTCATCAGCCCCGCGGGCTGGGTCGATCTCCTCGGCATCTCGGCCTTCTCTGACGCCGACTTCGTTGGCGCTGACGACCTGCCCTACAAGGGCGGCATGGTCGCCAAGCGTTGGCTCGGCTTCATGTGGATGACGCACTCGGGCCTCCCGGTCGCCTCCACGATCCGTAAGTGCTTCGCTTACCACCGTTCGTCCACGGGCCTCGCGTCCGGTCAGGACGTGACGACGGAAGTGAACTACATTCCGGAAAAGGCTGCTCACCTCGTCACTGCCATGATGTCGCAGGGCTCTGTGCTCATCGACACCCGTGGCGTGTATGAAGTCCAGATCAAGGAGTAATCCACCATGGCTCTTGTTGCTGCTGATCTTGTTAAGGTCGCTGGTGGTGCTCGTCAGGTGTGGCACTACACCTCGGCTGACGGTGTCGCTACGGTTGCCGGTTCCGGCTACTTCAACGACGTGACTGCCAATCTCCGTCAGTGGGACACGATCCTTGTGGTCGGTTCCACGGGTGGTACGGCGACTGTCGACGTTCTTGTCGTCACCTCGGCGACGGCTGCTTCGACCGTCACTACGACGAACGGCACCTAATTGGTTGGCCGCGTCCCTGCGGCTCTCTCCCCGTAGGGGCGACGTGCGAGGGCGGGAGGGTGACGAGACTCTCCCGCCCTCTTTCTTTAGGGAAGGATAGAACGTGGCCATCACGGACATCGACATCTGCGCTCGGGCGCTGATTTTGATCGGAGCGAATCCGATCACGTCGTTTGAAGATGGGACGACTGAAGCCACGGTCGCCGCAAACCTCTATGAAGATACGGTGCGTGATATGCTCACGCGCTACAGGTGGCGTTTCGCAAGCGGCCAGACGCAACTTTCTCGACTGACGGATGCTCCCACCTCGCGGTGGGATGCTGCATATCAGGCCCCTGCCGATATGCTCATGCTGCATGTCGTGACGGTCAACGACAATCCAATTGCGTATGATCGCTATCAGGATTTGATCTACTGCAATGCCACGACGGAAGATGTGGTGGTCGCTGACTACACGTTCCGTGCGAATGAGGAACTCTGGTCGCCGGGCTTCATCACGGCCATCGAGTACCAGCTTGCCTCGATCTTCGCCTATTCCGTTGCCGCTCAGACCGACCTCTCCGACCTGATGGAGAAGCGTGCGCTGCGGCAGATGACGATTGCTCGCAACATCGACTCGCAGAGCCAAACCACGCGGCGTCTGAATGTGCAGAGGTATCATCAGCTTCGCACGACCATTCGGGGGTGACGCATGGGCGTGAAGCTTGCGCAGACGAACTTCTCTTCCGGTGAACTCGATCCCCTGATGGATATGCGCCACGACACGGGCGCGTATCAGAACGGGGCTCGTAAGCTGCGCAACATTGCCCTACTCAATCAGGGAGGCGGCACTCGCCGTCCTGGGACCGAGCATCTGAATACCCTGACGGGTCGCTCGCGTCTGATCCCATTCGAGTTCTCGTCTTCCGAGCGATACATCTTCGCGCTGTCCAACACTCAGCTGAAGGTGTTCAGCACGTCGGGCACCCTGCTCCAGACGCTCACGGCTCCGTGGACGACCGCGATGCTGTTCGAGCTAACCTTCACTCAGGCTGCTGACGTGATGGTCATCTGCTACCCGACGATGAAGACCCAGATCATCCGTCGTACCGCAGCGGACACGTTTACGATTGCCGACTTCGCCTTTGATTCGAGCATCAACTCGAACAAGGTGTATCAGCCCTACTACAAGTACGCCGCCGATACGGTCACGCTCTCTGCAAGCGGGACGACCGGAAGTGTGACTCTGACGACTAGCGCCAGCTACTTCGTCGCCGGGCATGTCGGAATGCGCATTCGGTGGTTCGGCGTTGAGATTGAGATTACTGCCGTTACGAACGGCACCACTGCCACGGGCACCGTTAAAGGTACGCTTGAAGGCACCTATGATCTTGATCCGTTCAAGACGGAGCATTCCAGTTCGACGATCATCGTCACCCATGTGGCGCACGGTCTTACCACCGGACAATCGATCACGATTTCGGGGGCGAACACCACTGGTGGTATCAGCAACAACCAGATCAACGGGACTCGGACGATCACCGTGATCGACGACAATCACTACTCGATTGTCGCGGGCGGCAATGCCAGCACGTCGGAAGACGGTGGCGGGACCAACGTGAAGTTCACGGGCAACAATATCCCGACCCGCAACTGGGACGAGCCCGCCTTCTCCGTGGTCTCTGGCTATCCCGGTGCTGTCAGCTTCCACGAGGCGCGTCTGTGGTTCGGTGGTTCCTACTCGCAGCCTGACGGTCTGTGGGCCTCGAAGATCAATCAGTTCTTCAACTTCGATGTGGGCGAAGGACTCGACAACGAGTCGATTCAAGTCACGGTCGGCTCCGATGACATCTCGTCGGTGAGGCATCTCGTTTCGAACCGCCACCTTCAGGTGTTCACGGCCACGTCCGAGTTCTATGTGCCGCGTGTTCCGAACAACACGATTACGCCGAGCAACATTTCGATCTCTCGCCAGACGCCTTACGGGTGCAGCGCCCTGAGCCCGCAGCCCTTCGACGGCGCGACGGTCTACCTTCAGGCGAGCCAGAAGGTCGTGCGCGAGTTTCTGTATACGGATACGGAACAGGCTTACAACTCGCCCGCGCTGTCGATGCTGGCCGAGCACCTGATTCTTACACCGCACGACATGGCCGTATCCTACGGCACTGCCAAGAGCGGCGAGCAGTATCTGCTGGTCGTGAACAACGATGGCTCTCTGGCCGTCTTCCATTCTGCCCGAGCCGAGAAGCTGGCCGGATGGACGCTGTGGACGACGAAGGGTTCCGGCTCCGAGACTGCCAAGTTCGATTCGGTGATGACCATCGGCGAGCGCATCTACGTCTCGGTGCAGCGCAACAGCAGCTATCACCTCGAACGCTTTGCCGAAGAAGACCTTGACTCGACTCTTGATGGGTCGAAGACGTTCACCGCAAGCCCGGCTACTACGGGTTGGGCTATCGGCTCGATCTATGCGAACAAGACGGTGTCAGTCGTTTCCGGCAACTACTATCTTGGCGACTTCACCGCCTCGGCGGGTGGAGAGATCGTGCTGAATAACGCGGTCACGAGCATCCGTGTCGGGTATAACTACATCCCCGAGATCGAGACGCTGCCCGTGCATCTTCAGCTTGCCGATGGCGTTTACACCGGAAGGCCGAAGCGCATTGCACGAGTGATCCTCGGCCTGAACTCTACTCTGTCGGTCAGCGTTGCGGGCAATCGCCTCATCATCCGTCAGGTGCGAGACGACTTTTCGAACGCCCCGAACCCCGTTACCGGTAAGCGGGAGTTCTTCTTGCTCGGCTACAATCGTGATGCGACCATTACCGTGACGCAGACGGAGCCTCTGCCGATGCGCGTCCTTGGTCTTGCGATGGAGGTATCGGCCTAATGTGTGTCTCCGTTCTTGTTGCCAGCACCCTCATCAGCGCGGCTGGTCAGGCTATCCAAGCATCCCAGGCATCTGCTGCGGCTGAAGCTGAAGCGGATTACAGGAACTATCAGCTTGGCGTTCAGAACGAGCAGCTCGCCGAAGATCGCAAGCTGACCGAGCTTCAGGCACTCGAAGCCGAAAGCCAGCGTCGTGATCGTGCCCGCGAAATCCGCGCAGCTAACGAAGCCTTCACGGCTGGATCGGGCGTAGGCGAAAGCCGTTCGTTCCTTCAGGGCGCTGGCGCTGCGGGCGAACAGGCTCTTCGCAAGGACATCACGAACATCCGCTTGCAAGGTTCGGTTGCTACCGGGCGCATCACCGATCAGATCGGCGTGAATCGTGTCGAGGCTCAGTTTGCTCGTGACCGTGCGTCGATGATCGGGCAGCAAGCTCGCACCGGAGCCGTGATCGGTACGCTGACGTCTGCTGCTTCGAATGCGTATCGCTATACGCAGTACAAGACCAAGTGAGGTAGGCCGTGGCTATTCAACGTGATCGTGAACAGATCGGTGTCCAGCCGAGCGGTCGCCTGATCCGCGAGTTCCGTACCGAGCTTCCCGAGCCTACGACTGGAGCGCTTGTCTCGCGCTTTGGCAGTGCCGTGGGTGAAGTCGGCGAAGGCATGATGAAGCAGGAGGCCGACAAGGCCGCAAAGGAAGCGATTGCCGCCGCTCCTGTAAAGGACGTAAACGGCAACTACGTTGCGCCGCCTCCGCCCGAGACGTTTGGTCCTTATGCCGCGAAGATTTATTCCGAGGCAGTCGACACTCGCTATAAGAACAACGTCTTTCAGGACTTCCAGACTAAGCTGAACGAGATTGCTGCTGCGAATCAGAGCGATCCTGTTCGCTCATTCGAGCTCATGAATGCTCATGCTCGCGGCGTTCTGAAGGGCATCGATCAGCGGTTTGCGCCTGATCTGGAAGCCAACTTCACTCGCGAAGTGAACGAGCGTCAGCGCGGCATTCTGAATCTGAATGCGTCTCGCGAGCGTGAGGCTACGGTTCAGGACTTGAAGGTTCAGCTTGTTCGGTACAACGAGCAAGCGATGGATGCATGGTCCCGTTCTGCGGGCAATCCTGAGATGGAGGCTGAAGCTCGTCGGCTTCAGACTGAGGCGCTCAACACGCAGCGTCGACTCGTCCAGTTAGGCGCTGACACTAACATGAGCGTGCAGCAGCTTGAGGCTACGCAGCGCTCGAACCAGTATGCCGGAACCCTCATCTCTGCTTTCAACCGTGCTATCGAGGAAGGCTCTCTGACGCCGGAAGCTCTGGCCGATGCCCACATGATCTCGCAGGGTCTTGGCGGCAAGAAGTCGGTCACTATCGGTGGCATGACCTTCTCTGCCGATGACGTGCTTCGTGAGATTTCTGATCCGCGCATTCGCCAGATGCTCGGCTCGCGAATCAACACGATCCGTACCGATCTGTCTCAGAGCTTTGTTCGCGATACTGCGACGGAAAATGCCCGGCGCATCAACGACTACCACGACCGCAACCCCGGTGCTGCGGGTTTCCCGGCCAACACGACAGCGGAGCAACAGCGTTACGCCGTAGAGACGTGGGCTCAGACCAACAATGTGAATCCGTTCACGCCTGAAGGCTATCAGGTCATCGTCAGCCGCTATGGCGCGGTGCCTGATAAGTTCTACAATCAGGTTTTCTCCAACATCACCATGAAGACGCCTGAGCAGCTTGAGCGCCTTCGTCCGCTCTGGAGCGCGATGGGCAGCACGATCCTTCGCGACGGCTCGCGTGCCAACACGCAGAGCATGGCGCTGGATGCGAAGGACGATGCCTTCATGTGGTGGTACACCACCCTGCGTGGCAACAATGAGGGCATGGACCCTGTTGCTGCTGCGGAGGCCGCTCGTAAGAATGTCGAGCGTGGGATGACGCGCATCTCGGAAGAGAGTGCAAACGATATCCTGATGAAGCAGTTTCGTCTGCGTCAGGGTAATCAGGCCACGGTCACGAACCTCTACGACAAGTTCAAGAGCACGACCGATATCGATCTGACGACGATGAGCGATGACTCTCGTCGTTATATCCTTTCGACGGCTGCCGCTTTTGTCGCGAGCGACATGCCGCTCGATGAGGCGCTTGATCGTGCAGGCCGCCACTTCAAGACGAACTTTGAAGCGAACCCCTACACTCTGACTTATGGCGTCAAGGGCAAGGGCGGTTTCACTGAGAGGGCAACAAATCCTCCTGCGCTTCCGTCTGCTGATGGTACGTCGAGCTATGACTACCTGAAGCCCCTCGTCGGTACGGCGATCAAGGAGATGGCCGATCCGAATCAGATGGGCTTTAAGCTCGATGGTCTCGAAGTCGGCAAGAACGTGTGGCTGAAGCCTGTCGGCACCAGCATTGCGAATCCTGCGTATCAGCTTTGGTACTATGAGAAGGGTGGAGTCCAAGTACCCATCAAGACCCGTGACAACACCATCGTCACGATGTTCATTGGCAACTACATCAAGGCGCAGGACGAATATGCTCGCGCCTCGGTTGTCGAAATGGAAAGGACTCGTCGCGAGTCTCTCTCACAGCTGAACATTGGAGAGCTTGCCGGCGCACCCCCAAGCGCCATGGGCGATTCCTTTGTGCCTGGTCAAGCAGCCGAGGCCATGGGCACTCAGCCTCCGCAGAGGGCTGCTCCTGCCCCTCAGACGCCCGCCTCTTCCATGGAAGGCTTTGTGGCGACGGAGGGTCTCGAGATCAGCGGGCAAGCTCCTGTTGCCGCTCCTGCTGCTCCCGGTAAGCCTCCGCTCTATATCGTTCCTCGTGCCGAGCATGTCATGCCTCCTCCGATGATTCGGAAGATGTTGCAGCGCAACGAGGATACGATTGAACTGCGCTCGATCCCGAAGGGTCCGCAGCGTCGAAGCGAAGCGGCCGGCATGGTTCAGGCGGCTTCGTTCGGTGGTGAGAGTGGTCCTGCTCCCACGACGATTAATCGTGCAATGCAGTTCCTTGGCGTTAACGAACAGAATGGCAGGGCCACGCTGACGGCCTTCTTCCAGAAGACCATCGGTGAGGCTGTTGATCCTGTGAATACGCCGTGGTGTGCAACCTTCGCCAACGCCATTCTGCGTGAGACCGGATACCTCGGCACCAACTCGAAGTTTGCTCGCTCCTTCCTTGCCTATGGCGAAACGCCCGAGACGCCGTCCAATGGCGACATCGTGGTGCTGCGTCGTGGTAGAAGCGAAGTCAGCGGCCATGTCGGATTCTTCATGGGCTATGAAGAACGCGGTGGCCAGCGGTACGTTCGTGTCCTTGGCGGCAACCAGAGCAATGCTGTAACTGAGCAACTGTTCCCGGCCAGCGAAGTGCTGGGGATTCGTCGCCCGGTGAAGTTGCAGGAAGCCCGCAATCTGCCGGGGGTCGAGGGTACAACTTTCGCGCAGTTCAATGAGGATGTGGGCTGATGCCGTCATTCGATGAAGTCCTGCTCTCGGAAGCCAATGCGATGCGAGCGGAGGGTCTCGACCCGACCGAGGGTGCGTTCACGCCCCTCATGCCTCGCGTCATGGACAATCGGCTGCCGAACAGCTTCGTCGATAACATTTATGATAGCATCTCGGTCCAGCCTTTCTGGCTGCTGACCAAAGAGGTCATGGACTCGAACTATCCGCCCGAGCCTGACTATGATCCTCTCGCTGCCGAGAATATCAAGGGCTACGAGTTCTATGCGTCCTATCTGCGTGAGGCTCGCTCACGCGCTCATGCCGATTCGATCAAGCGTCGGATCGATACGATTGGCGAAACCAAGAAGCGGCTTGAGGAAGATTCGGGAATCGCTGAAGAGCTGATTGCCGAGTTCGCGAACCCGATCAACTACCTGCCTTTCGGTGCCGTTCGCACGGGCGTAGGCTTTGCTCGCGGTGCCGTCCGTGGTGCTGGTGCCTTTGCGCCTGTGGTGCTCGCGGAAGAAGGTCTTCGCTCTCAGGTTGACCCGACCGCAACTAGGGAAGAACTGCTGACCAATGTGGCCACTGGCGTGGTTCTTGGTGGTCTGATCGGTGGCGGCATTGGAGTCATTGGCGGCAATACCGGACTCGCTCGCGTTGCGAAGGAGTACGATACCTTCCAGCGTGCGATGGATGGTGCGCCTGTTCCGACCCGTGACGTGCCTGTCGAGCCGGGTGCATTCGTTGCCGAGCCGACGAACGTGCCTACCGGGGTTGCCCCTGCGTTCGGTCTGGAGCGTATAACGAACCGCGTTACGGGCTATCGCCGTCTCATCTCGTACAACATTCGCGCACTCGAAGACCTCGCCAACGGCATGGTCGGAGAGTTCGATCTGATGTTCAATCGGAACAAGGTCGGACCTGACGGTACCGCTCCCCTTCCGACGCAGCGGTCTGCTTGGCTTGAGTCTGGCATGTGGCGTGGCATGGCCGCAGACACGCTCAAAAAGCTCGACGCGATCTATAACGAATACCTGGGCGGTGGTGCTGCTCCGACGACGATTGCCAACGTCAACATCCCGGTCACGATGCAGCGTGTCGGTCAGGCGTTCGGCATGCGTCCGTCCGATGGCAAGATGACCTACAACGACTTCATGGATGCGATCTTCCGCGCCCATAAGCAGGATGGCGTGAAGGCCGATGATCCCTTCGTCGGCAGGGCTGCCTCGGTGGTCCGTGAGTTCTTCGACAAGGCTCGTGATGAGGGCGTGAAGACGGGCTTCCTCTTCAACCAGCGATTCGCTGCTGGGGCGTTTGCCAAGTACTCTGAGAGGGCTGCTCGCTTTCGGGGTGAAATCGAGAAACTTCAGGCCAAAGACCTTCTAACCGACAAAGAGCGCGTGAAGCTCGGGCTTCTTGTGCAGTCATTTGCAAACGCGCAGAGCAATGCCAAACGCTATTCGTTGGCTAGAATGTCTGAGCAGCGGCAGACCTTAGGTGCCGCACCTATGCCGCGCACCCGCGTCGACATGATCCCTGCGAATGATGGGATTATGCCGCGCCGCGCTGAAGAGGCCGGCATTGGTCAACCCCCTGCTGCGAATCAGATTCTTCAACGCTTCGTAAATACGGACACCCAATTCAATCCGGCGAATGACGGACGAATTGTTATTGACGCTTTTGCCGACAATAGGAGTCTGGAAGAGGCTGCGCTTCTTTACAAGACTGGCAAGCCTTTTGTTGCTGATTCTTTCCACGGGACCACTTACATCTTTGATCGTTTCGACCCTGAGTTTTTGGGTCAAACCACCTATGCTGCATCTGCAAAAGAAGCATTTTTTTCTGCTCGTTCCACGAAGACGGCTGAATTCTATTCCAATATTGACAATCCTGATCTTAATACCATTGATCAAGATATAAAGAAGACGCTTCAGCAAAGCATTGGCAAGTCTCCATTGGCATTTGCTGCACATGCCAGAGACCTTGCTTCTGAGTTCCCCATTTTTTTTAAAAATCAGGACGCAGAAAGAACGTTTTGGAGTATGACTGCTGACGCTCAAAAATATGAAGACCTTTCTCAGTATATCTCTTTTAGGTACATGAATCCGGAGGAAGGCCCGCTTCCCGATGCTTTTTCTAAAAAGTATATGTATAACAATATGTTAATCCCTGAGTTTGAAGTTGACGTACTCAATGGCACGTTTGATCCTGAAGGGGATCAGATGCTCATTGAGCTGCGGAATACAGTGCTCGATATTCGTCAGTCTGTTAATAGGTTTGACATTAACTCTATTGAGGGCGTGGAAGTTGATGAGATACCTTTGCCCGAGTCAAACATTCATATGCTTCGAATCCGAATGGACAATCCTCTTGTCCACGACTATCAGGGCGAAAGATATCGTGATATTAGTTATTTAAGCTTAATTAAAAAAGCTAAGGAAGGGGGGCATGATGGCGTAGTCATGCTCAACACATATGATGGCGGTGGAAAAGACATCATCTATGCTGTCTTTGATCCCGAAAAAATGCGTGCGCGTTTTGATGCTGAGGCTTATGAAGCTACTCGGCGCACTGCTCGCATTGGTCAAAGCCGCCCTTTGAATATGCCTGATCCTG
>Ga0315901_10008688_pt1 | contig 11772 bp, 4 predicted proteins | sample LakEriMetagenome_10_FD_203761 | JGI IMG/M metagenome (GOLD analysis project Ga0315901, IMG submission 203761) | Freshwater fungal communities from buoy surface, Lake Erie, Ohio, United States - Buoy 2 MA116 | ecosystem: Environmental > Aquatic > Freshwater > Lake | place: USA: Lake Erie, Ohio...
TCGTTTGAGTTGTTATATGCTTCGGAAGCGATCGTGGGTTGCTTGCACGATGATGGAACCATCGATTTGGAGTTCTCCAATTTGGTAGTTGCGCCAACCGGAGAAACAGGAGCCAATGCAGGAGGTTACGCGGTTTATCGCGCTCGACTGCACGAAGGAATTACACCCGACAGTACGTTTTATCACGACATGCACGTGGTGTATGATATGAATACCGCCGCGGGCGACACCGTATTTCACACGATATACGATTGTTCGCGATTGGCGCATGTTATTGGTGAAGAAGAGTACTGCGAAGGGGACACCGTTGTATTGCGTGCCGATCAGGTGTGGATTGAGTCGTATGAATGGTTGGTTGGCGATAGTTTATTGAGTACAGAAAATGAACTTCGCATTCCGCTCACAGAGGGTTTTTACAATATCGTTTGCAATTTTAGCAACCCCGTATGCGCGGTATGCGAACATGCTCCTGTGCACGTGTCTGCGTTGCCGCAAGGATCGGTACTTGCAGAAGGAGACATATTGTATTCGCTGAGTTCAGATTCATGCCAATGGTACTTTAACCAGCAACCCATTCCGGGGGCTACACAAGCGCAGTACACACAAACAGCTGATGGCGTTTATCAAGTATACTGGACCAATGAACAAGGTTGTAGCGCATGGAGTGAGCCGATGTTGGTGAATGGAGTGACGAATTCCATGCAGCTCGTGTCGGTGTATCCAAATCCGGCCGACACTCGTGTGCAACTTGATTTACCGACAGGCGCATATCGTGTGATGGTGAGTGACATGAGTGGGCGCATTGTTCATGAGGAACCCAACTTCGCTCGTTTCAATACGCTCGACGTATCAGCGTTGCCAAGCGGTACTTACTCCATCGAAGCTAAGGGTGGAAGTGTTGTGTACCGCACTGTTCTCTTGATTCAGTAGGCACGTGCAATCGTAACCCGGCTCGTTCTGAGAATTCGGGTGTTTTTTCCGAGAATTCGTAAGCGGCAAGTATCTCAAATTCCATTTTCTCATTCTTCTGACCCGATTGCTAAGTTGCATCGAGAAGGGGTTCTCTATCGTTTCATTTTCGTTTTGGAAATCGATGCACAACTAATCATCGATGCACAAAATCGAATTAACCAACCCTCTTCTATCCATGAAACGGTCCATTATGTTTTTCTCAGCCCTTGCTCTTATCGCTTGTGTATTCAGCTCTTGCTCCTCTACCCAAGCTGTTTTGTACAAGAAGCAAATGAGAGTTTCTGACAGCACTTGTATTTGGGCGAACTGAATACATCATCCATTCATCGAACTATAATTCCATTCATATGAAAACCAAGAATTTCAACCCAACGCTACGTGCCATTACCCGATGTGTTTCGGTGTTCATTGTGTTGTTGTTTCAACGCACTGAACTAGCCGCGCAATTGCCTGACCATGTATCTCCAGCCGGACTGCAAGGCTGGTATAATTTCGAATCCGGAACACAGGATTTATCGATGTTCCAACGTCATGCTTCGCCCTTTGCGGCGCAGTCGGCCCCCGATCGTTTCGATGCACCCAACAACGCTTATTACTTCAACGGCCAGAACAGTTTGATAGAAATTGAACACCATCTATCGCACAACAGCTTGCCGTTTACGATTTCGCTGTGGATGAAGCCGGACGGAATAGACGGAGGAGGTCCGCTTATTTCGAAGGGAACGCAAGGATTTGAACAAGGATGGAAGATGGAAGTTATACGTGGCGGCAACGACGGTGACGCCATACGCCCAAGTTATGCGTTGCAAAGCGCCGACATGAATGAAGCATGTGAGTGCGGTTGTCAAGGTGTGTTTGAGGGCGAGGGTGATTGTGGTTCCGGTATCAATTATACCGGTAACATTTTCGATGATCAATGGCACTTGGTGACGTTTGTTGTCGATGATGTGGAGGGAAGACTTTATTTGGATGGAGAACTCGTTACACAGCAGCTGTGGGCAGGAGATCCAACCGGTATATACAACACCAACAACATTGTGATAGGCGCATTCCGCAACAACGATGGTCCGTGGGATTTTTTCAATGGGTTTATCGATGATGTGGGCATATGGAGCAGAGCGTTGGATGCTAACGAAGTTGCTGCGCTTTTTACGGAGGAGCCGTTGCCGTTGCAGTGCAACATGTTTGATCCGGTGATTTATGAAAATATTGTGGGTCATTGGCCTTTTTGCGGCAACGCAGAAGATGAAAGCTCCAATGATTTTCATGGAGTGATTGCAGGAGCAGAGCTCACCGAAGATGCTATGGGGAATGCTGAGTCGGCCTATCATTTTGATAACACGAGTATCGAGTTGCCGGTAGAAGTGAACTGGCTTAATGGAGATTTTACGATTCACCTGGAATCGCGTATGCTTGAGTTTGCGGATGAATATCCGACCATCGTCTCTTGCGCAGGCCTTACCATTCAATACGCCACAACGTGTGAGCCGTATTGCCTGAATGTCTATTTAAGAGGTGATGGATATGAGTTTGGGCACATGGCCATACCGATTGATTTTGATCAATGGAACACCATTACGGTGAAGCGTGAAGGACAACTGTTTTTCCTGTACTTGAATGGAATTGCGTTGAACATCGTTGAAATAGACCCCAATGCAGTTGCGCTGAGCGATACACACATGACGTTGGGTTATACCGGTTCTGTTTTGGAGGGTTATGAAGGTGAGTTGGATAATGTGGCCATGTGGACTCGTTCGTTGACGGATGTTGAGATTTGGGATATCTCGGATGCGTCGGGATTCATCGTGTTTGGTTGCACCGACCCCTCGGCTTGCAATTATGAACCACTCGCAACGATGGAAGATTGGAGTTGTGGTTATATGAGCGGCCCATGCAACGACGGAAACCCCAACACGATTAATGACACATTCAATGAGTTGTGTGATTGCGAAGGAATGTGGGGAGATTGGGAAGAGGGATGTACCGATCCTATGGCATGTAATTTTGATTGGTTGGCATTGGTCGATGACGGCACATGTCTTTATCCGGGATCCATTTGCACGGATGGAGACTCCACAACAACCAATACACTGTTGAACTGGTGGTGTGAGTGTGTTGAACAGGTGAACTGCAATGATCCTTGGGCATATAACTTCTTTCCGAATGCTATCGGAACCGACGATTGCCTTTACGCTGCAGAGATCATCACGTTCGAAGATGTGAATGCCAATGGGATGTGGGATCCAAATGAAACAACATTGGCTAATTGGCCTCTTGCAATTTTTGGTAACGAGAGTTTGATATACACAGATCAATTTGGGTATGTGTGGACCGCGCTAATCTCTCTTAATGGTGAACCTGTTGCCAGTGACAGTATATATGACGAGTGGCATAACACCACTCCATTGGCTATTACTACTGACTGGGGTTGGCCAGTTGGTGTATGGGGCTTTGTGAATACAAACCCCGAGGGTGTTTCAGTAAACATTTCACAACACATGGGATGGCCGCCGATTATTCATTGTGATTCAGGATTGGATGTAGGTGCTTACATTACCAATACAGGTTCAGAACCCGTGAATGCGGTGGTTACCATTACGTGCAGCGATACACTGCAATACGCCCCGAATACAACTCCGGCGATTGTGTCCTTGAGCGCCGATACGCTGGTGATTGATCACATTTCCTCATACAACTTTGAGTTGGCATCCTTTCATATAGATAGTCCGGGAATGGAGTTTCTCGATGATTTCTTCGACATCACGATCTGTGTTTCGGTTTTTGATTCGGCAGGAAATGCGGTCAGCGATACTTGCTTTCTTTACAGCACCTGGGTGGCTTGTTCGTACGACCCGAATGATTTAACAGCCTATTCACCCGGTCATTATGAACCCCATTTTTTACCTGCGGGCGAACGAGTGATGTTCCGTGTTAGATTCCAAAACACCGGAAATTATTTTGCAGAAGACGTGTTGATTCGCGATGTTCTCGATCCTGCGGTATGGGACATTTCAACCTTTGAGCCCGCTATGGCAAGCGTCGGCGGTGTTGCATACGAAGGTGTGCAGTCGAACCTCAATCCGCTGACAGGTGAAGTCTCGTTTTTATTCGACGGCATCCAATTGCCCGACAGCAGCATGTCGCAAGAGTTGTCGCAGGGTTTTGTAACGTTCTACGTGAACATTCGAAATGAATTGACGCATGGAACCGAACTGAGCAATACCGCCGAAATCTATTTCGATAACAATCCGGCTATTGTTACAAATACCACCCAGCACACCGTGTTTGATTGTTCAACACTGAATGGTTTGCCTGCTGAAGTGGAGCTTTGTGAAGGCGAGTCGCTGGACTTGAATGCTTCGCAACCTTGGGTAGATAGTTACGATTGGAATGTGGCCGGAGAGAATTACAACTCATCGGAGTTGAACGTGGATGCGTTGGGTATTGGAGAGCATTCTGTAACTCTTCAGCTAACAAACCCAATGTGTGTTGTCGATTATGAAACTACCGCGCGAGTGATTGCTGTTCCTGATAATACTGTAGACATTAACGGCTCACTGCTGTCGGTGAATTCGGGTGATAGTTGGCAGTGGTACTTCGAAGGCAGTTTGCTTTCGGGCGAAGAAGGACCAACGTTGCAGGTGCAAGAGGAAGGCGTTTATACGGTGTTGATTTCGCAGTCGGGTGCTTGCGAGAGCACGGGCACTGCGCGGTACATCGCGAGTGGATTGGCAGAGCAGAGTGCAATGGAGTTAGCCTATTGGCCCAATCCGATGCAACAGTCGTGCAGGTTGCACTTGCCGGATGCGCGGGGTGTGTTGAAGCTCTACGATGCGTTTGGTCAATTGGTTCGTGAGGAGGATGTAAAAGGACCCGAGCACGTGCTGCAGCGCGGCGAATTGGCCTCAGGGTTTTATCAGCTGGTGGTGCATGTGCACGGCGATGTTTACCATGCAAAGCTCATAATTGAATGATGTTGGTTGCGGCGGCTCGAATGGGCCGCCGCAACTCATTTGATATTTAAGCTGATTGCTTAATTAAATACATATAGATTTGTATGTTTTTCACTAATCTCTACTACATAATATCATGAAAGTCGTTTATGCTTGTTGGCTGCTAGTGTGCAGTCTTTTCATTACACGGGGGTTGTATGCGCAGGAAGCGTATGTTCCTACCGATAGCCTGCGGATATGGTATTCGTTTATTAATTCAGACCAACCGGAGTTCGCAGATAATCCCACAACACTCTCGAGCGGTAACAACTCAGGGTTCGCTATTAATCGATTGGGCGACACAAATCATGCGGCTTCATTCGGGCAGACAACCTCAAATGTCTCTGCCAATATGCCTGCATCAAACTTGAATTTTGTATCCAGTGGGCCTGACGGTTTAGCTCTGTCAGTCCACTTTTGGTTCTCGGCAAATTTTGGCGAGGAGCGTGGTATGATTGCTAACTGTTTTGATTACACCGGAACATACGGTGGTTGGAAAATTGAATGGCAAAAACAGCAAGACGGCTCTACAGAATTGAGTGCATATTATAGAAACGCTACTGTTGATTCTTGCACAGCAATCGCAGTTATTCCGGAATTTGATTATTGGTGGCATTCGGCTACAATCGTTATTGATGATTTAGGCGTTACCATTTATATAGACGGAATAGCATCAGGTAATGGTGTATGGGATAATGGTGAGGGCCTAATCACAAGCATATTTACGTCGCCATTGTATATCGGAAACACACCGTCTCCCCAAACAGAAAGCACTCGCTTTAATGGTCGTATTGATGAGTTTGGAATATGGGGAAAGGCCCTAACGGTGGAAGAAATTACAAACTTGAACTCTGTTCCGGCAACTGCCGGTTGCAACAATAGCAACGCATGCAATTACGTGGATAACGTTGCTGTCATTGAATACGATGGAAGTTGCTCATTTGAGTGTGTGGGTTGCACGGATCCCTATTCATGTAATTTCGATCAGAATGCTACAATCAGTGACATCGAAAGCTGTGAATACAATTGCATCATCGATACGATTTATCTGTGTGCATTTTTAGACTTGAATCAGAATGGTGTTTATGATGAATCAGAAACAGCGCTTCAGAATTGGCCTATTGAATTTTCGGGTCCTGACTCTGCCACGGTGCTCACCAATGAGGATGGCTACTTTATGTTGCCCGTTGCTCCCGGTCAATACAGTTTTGAGTTTATTACGTCCGCTAATGGAGCGGCTGATTGGATCAACCCTCTCATTAGTCCCAACACGCCGGATATCCAATCTCTTTTGTTTCCAAGCAATACGGACACCTTGTATTTCAGTTTTGCTCCGGATCCGTCGATTGCAGCTTCAGCCACAGCAAGTGTTGTAGAAGGTTTTTCAGTCTCTTACAATTGCCAAACAGGCTATACAAGTGGTTTGTTTATTCAGAATACAGGAAGTGAAGTTTTAAATGGTGTTATAACACTCGATTGTGACTTGGGTTTTACTCCAGGCCCCGATTCATCCGAAACAATAGGCCCCGATTTAATTGCTCCGGGACATTGTGAGTGGTATGTGCAGGGTTTTATGCCAGGAAGCGAAAGGGTATTCGCTTTCCATGTGCTTGCGGATACGTCGGTGATAGAAGACTATAGTTTCAACTTCACTATTGATTTAGTAGACGGGGCCTCTAATACAGCGTTGAATGAAGTCATTTCAAACACGATTGAAGTGGATTGCGATGAGTTGGGAGATGGTGTAATTACAGCCGATCCCGAGGGTTTCTTTGAACCTCATTTTGTGTTACCCGGTGAGCCTGTGTTGTATCGTGTAGCTTTTCAAAACAACACAACCGATACCATTCAACGTGCTGATGTGTCGATAAACTTCAACAGTCAGCGATTCAATTTGAATACGGTCGATATTCTGTATGTTTCCCAGTACTATGTGGGTTGTTTGCATGATGACGGAACATTGGCTTTGAGCATTGAGGGGTCGGAAATACCGCCATCTTCTATTGACACCGTTGGCTCTGTAGTATTCATGTTGGTAGCCGCAACACTTCGTAGTGATTTGCAGCCGGGAGACTTGATTGATGTAGATCCTATCGTCCTTCTCGATGGAGATTCGATATCTATAGAACGATATCGACATACAATCTTCGACTGTGAAAGCTTCACGGGGCCAGAGTATTTTACGGAGGGAAATCCGATCTACTCGAACGGTGTTTTGACCCAAACAATCTTTCAAGATGATAGCACGAATTTCTCCCTGGATCTTGCTCCCGCAAATCCTTACGCTGATTCGTACTTGTGGATTTTGAATGGCGATACATTGAGTAGCGAGTCATCCATAGACCTAGAGACGTTTGGCAATGATGAAATTTCAGATCTATCACAATTGGAGTTGGAAATAGGAAATAGTCTTTGCAGTGAAGTATTCCAATTCGATTTGAGTATTGGACTCGAGGACCTAGATGAGAATGCGACAATCAATGTGTATCCCAATCCATTTAATGAAACTTGTACTTTCCTATTGCCACAAAGACATCTTGATGTGGTGATGTATGATGGCTTGGGCAGACCCGTTAGACAATGGGTGAACTGTGCTGATAGCCTGCGAATCGATAGAGAGGGCCTAAAGCCAGGTTGCTACCACATGGTTGCTCGAAATGGAAATCAAGCGTATTCGGTGTCCGTGATTATTGAATAGTACATCAAAAGTCTCCCCCCAAAAGCCGGCCATAGTGCCGGCTTTTTTTATAACCGTAGCTTTTTTATGAGAATTCGGGCACGCGTTGTACGATTCCAATCGATTTCTAACCGTTTGCGCCCACTCACGAAGTTGACTTCATAACGGAGGTATGTGCGGCCAACCTTTGTCACGGATTTACACAGAGATCCATTACCAAAACAACAACTTCAATAACCAACCAAAAACAAATTACCATGAAAAAGGCCATCCAATTCTTCGCAGCAGTCGTTATCCTCAGCATTGCATTTTCTTCTTGTACATCACACCAAGGCTTGGGCTATCAAAACCACTTGCGCAACAAAAAGAAAACATGCCTTCACAGTGACTTCGGTTGCGGCTGGGCTAATAAGGGTCAGCGCTAATCAAACTACATCGAGCTTCAATACCTAACCAAATCTTCAATAACCAACCTAAAACAAATCACCATGAAAAAGGCCATCCAATTCTTCGCAGCAGCAGCTATCCTCAGCATTGCATTTTCTTCTTGCACATCACACCAGGGCTTGGGCTATCAAAATCACTTGCGCAACAAAAAGAGCACCTGTATGAATAGTGACTTCGGTTGCGGCTGGGCCAACAAGGGTCAGCGTTAATCCTTAGCAATTCACTGTCTAATCACTCTCTATGAAGCGCTTCTCCTTCTTTCTCCTTTCATCGTGCATCGTTGTGTTAACGGCTTCGTGCAGCACACAGAGAATGGCATGTGGTCGACAGCAAGAGCAACACACCTCACTCTTGTTGTATCAAACACCGCAATGCCAATGGAAGAACCAAAAAAGTGAAACTCACCGGGAGAACGCTCCAATCAATCACTACTGCCATGAAAAGAAATAACCTGAGAACTTGCCTTACTGTTTGCACGGCTGCAATCATCATTGCTTGCACATTGGGTTCTTGCGCAGGCCCGAGCTACGCGAAATACGCCTATCGAAAGGGCCGCTCGAAGCACGCAGTCCATACCTTGTTCAAACAACCCGCTAATCCGCAATGGGAAACGTTTTCGCGCCGCAGTCCTATCGATTAACGAAACACTACACGCTGAATCGCCGTGTGCGCGTCGTTCTTGAGCACAACGGTATAAAGTCCTGCCGCTTGCTTCTCAATTGGAAGCAAGTGTTTTCCGGGTGATAGAATACCCTCGTGCAGTGTCTTTACCAACGCTCCTTGCGTATTGTACATCAGGATAGAAACGCGCTCAGAGGTTTGTTGAAACACATCGAGCGTCATACCATCTTCTGAAGGGTTGGGATATACATTGTAGAAAAAGATGGGCTTCGCCTCTGTTACACCGTTTGCTGTAAGCGCGGTGATATTGATGTCGTCGAGATAGAGGTTGTTTCCGCCGTAACTCGTGAATTCAAACTTAACACGGAAGCGATCGGTAAACCAGCTTGAATTAATCAGTTCAATTTCTTCTGTTTCCCAGTCGTCGATACTCGCCGGAACGAAGAAAGTATTGGTTGCATCTGCCGTTGGCAAATTGGTGAGTCCTTTGTGCAACTTGCGCTGACTCCAAGTAAGTCCGCAATCGGAAGAAGCGCTGATGCGCAAGCGGTCGTCGGTTTCGTTTACGCGGTTGGCCCACGCCCATTTGTAAGAAATGTATGCGGCCTGGGCTTGTGATAGATCGATGGTAGCCGTATAAAACTCATCTGTATTTCCTTCATCTATATTGAAGTTGCGCAGACGAAGTGATTTGGTTCCGCTGTAAAATGTGTTGGGTGTTACTTCCCACGTTTCGTCGTTGTTGATGTTGTTCGTAATCCACTGTCCGGGCCAATCGCCTTCAAAGCCTTCCTGCACAGGAGCCGCAAGCATGGCGTTGGTGAGCACGCGAACAAAAGCGGTTTGCGTAGCGCTCAATTCTTGAGTGCCGTTGCTTACTGTAAGCGACACGTTGTACACGCCAGGTTCGTTGTAAGTGTGTACGGGATTTTTATGCACCAAAGGATCGTTTCCGCTTACGGTTTGTCCGTCGCCAAAATCCCACGTCCACGATACCACATTGTGATACGATTCGTCGAAGAATGTCACCGCGTCGCCCGCGCATACGGTGAACTGTGAAGATGTGAATGATGCAATACAAAGCGGCGGATTCAATACGCCGGTCTCTTCAAGGTTGGCTTGCGTCCACAGCTGATTGCGTTGCGCCGTGTTGCTTTGCAGTGCTGCTCGCATGCGCGTTCCTTGTCCTTGGGTAAACATGCGGCTGCAGTACGAATACTCCATGTAGTTCTGCACATTGTCTTGCGCGCTGCCACAAGATGCTCCGTTAATGTTACAACTGGTCCAACCGATGGTGTTGGGTGTGTCGGTCACGTTATCGTCGAAATCGCAATTACTGGCTTCGCCGGGCGAATTGGTGGGCCCCCACGTGTGGTACAAGTTCAGCCAGTGTCCTATTTCGTGTGTGAGTGTGCGTGAGCGAATGGGCGAGCTGGTGCCTATGGAGCCCACATAATCGCTGCGCATAACGATACCATCTTCGAGCGCGCCCCAATTGCCATTGACGTCACCGGGAAGGTTGGTGAACCCTGCAATACCGCTGCCTATTTCGGCGCATACCCATATGTTGAGGTAGCTGTTACGAGGCCAATACGACAAGGCCTTCATATCTGAATTGGTGCCATCATTCGTGAGTGGACTTACTATGCGATTAACACCGCTGTGGCAATTGCCATCGGGGTCGATGGTAGCCAAGCGAAACTCGATGTAGGTGTCGGCCGCAATGTCGTCGAAAGCATCAACTATATCGGCTGTATCCGCATTGAGTTTGCGGAAATCACGATTGAGGATGTTGATGGCGTCGTTAACTTGTTCCTGGTCGATGTTCTCGTTTCCGTTTTCGTGGATGATATGAAAAACCACGGGAATGATATACACTTGATTGTTTCCCCCGCGCTGACCTTCCTGTTCCTGTGTGAAACGCTCCAGCTCACGCGTATCCCGTTCGCAGGCAGCCTGAGCATGTGGGTGGCGCGCAAATAGGCGCTCACGAGCTGCGGTTTGTCCGCAGAAGAACGTTTCGTGCTGCTGAGCTGTTGCTTGCAGAGCTAGAAAGGAAAGGAGTACGAGGTAAATGTTTTTCATGGATTCGTAGGAACGTGTGTCAAAAGTACGATGAGGACGTCTAGACAGATACAGATAACAAACGCAATCCCCTAACTCTTGGGTGTTTTGCGGTTTCTGTGCGTACTTTTGCAGCCCGTTTGAATATACCCATGAGTCAGAAGCACATACGTAATTTTTGCATCATCGCACACATCGACCACGGCAAGAGCACCTTGGCCGACCGTTTATTGCAGGTTACCAAAACCGTTGATGAGCGCAAACTCGTTGCACAAACGCTCGATGATATGGATCTGGAGCGCGAAAAGGGCATTACCATCAAGGCTCACGCTATTCAGATGAACTACACCTACAAGGGTGAAAAGTATGTGCTGAACCTCATCGATACTCCCGGCCACGTTGACTTCTCCTACGAGGTGTCGCGTTCGATTGCGGCGTGTGAAGGTGCGCTACTCATTGTGGACTCAACCCAGGGTATTCAGGCGCAAACCATCTCGAATTTGTACTTGGCTCTTGAGCACGACTTGCACATCATTCCGATTCTGAACAAACTCGATTTACCAAACGCTGAACCGGAAGTAGTAAAAGACCAAATTGTCGATCTCATTGGTTGCGATCGCGATGAAATCATTCACGCTTCAGGAAAGACTGGTCAGGGGGTTGATGATATTCTGGCCGCAATATGTGAGCGTATCCCTTCACCACAAGGTGACCCGAACGCCCCTCTGCAAGCGATGATCTTCGACTCTGTGTTCAACTCGTTCCGCGGAATCATTGCGTACTACCGAATGAAAAACGGTGTGCTTCGCAAAGGCGACAAGGTAAAGTTCATGAACCTCGATACGGTGTATGCGGCAGATGAAGTGGGTATCATGGGCCTTACGCTGCAACCGCGCGATGAAGTGCGCGCAGGCGACATCGGATACATCATCTCAGGAATTAAGAAGGCAACGGAAGTAAAAGTGGGTGATACCATCACACACCTCGAAAATCCGTGCA
>Ga0315901_10008699_pt1 | contig 11765 bp, 11 predicted proteins | sample LakEriMetagenome_10_FD_203761 | JGI IMG/M metagenome (GOLD analysis project Ga0315901, IMG submission 203761) | Freshwater fungal communities from buoy surface, Lake Erie, Ohio, United States - Buoy 2 MA116 | ecosystem: Environmental > Aquatic > Freshwater > Lake | place: USA: Lake Erie, Ohio...
TGAGTGTCTGGAGGCGTTCGTGTTCCTCCTGCAGTGCCAGCACGAGAGCTGCCGCCGCGGTGACGGCGTTGCGGCCGAGATGCGGATTCGCCGAGTGCGCCGCCTCGCCCCTCACGACAATCTCCAGGGCAACGGCACCCTTGTGGCCGTGGACAGGGGCGCACATGGTGGGTTCGGCAACGATGACCTCGTCCGGGCGCAGTCCCTTCTGCTCGGCCCACCTGCGGAACCGGCGGGCACCGATCATCCCACCGGCTTCCTCCGACACGGAGCCGACAACGAGCAGGTTCGGACGCGGGCGCCGGCCCCGGGCCCGCGCGCTCTCGAGGACAGACATCATCACCCCGAGCGACGCCTTCGTGTCGACCGAGCCCCGTCCGTAGACACGGCCGTCGGCGATGCGGCCGTCGAAGGGGTCGCCTTCGCAGTGCTCGACGGTGACGGTGTCGGTGTGGACATCCAGAACCACCCAACGGTCCTCTGACCCTTCCCAGATGCCGTAGACGTTCGGGCGGCCCTCGGCGACGGTGTCCAGCTCGACCGAGTCGGCCCCGAGGTCACCGAAATACTCGGCGAGGGAGTGCGCCATCCGCTGCTCGCCTGGTTCGCCCGCCCGCGGACCGGCATGCAACGGGTTCACGCTGGGGATCTGCACGAGACGGCTCACCCACGTTGCGACGTTCTCGCTCCCTGCCCCCACGCGCGACATCTTGGCACACGTTTCCACCGTCGGCCGGGCGAACGCGTAGCTAGCGATTCTCGCGGCGTCCGACCAGTCGGCTGTGGTGTCCGTCGGTCTGCTGACGCGCACGAATTGACATCACCCCGACCCGCACTCAGTGGGGAGTTCTGTGCCTAGGCACTGCGGGACTGGATGTGCACAATCATTCGGAGGCAGCAATTGCTGCCGACTCAACCGGAGGTCCCGAAGTGAACAACCACACATCCAGGCTGCGCAGAATCACAGCATTGTTGACGATTGCGGCAGGAATGCTCACAATCACGCCCCATGTCGTGGGTGCAGCCGCGCCGACGGTCAACTACGACGACGGGGCATTCGTCCGGCTGGTCGGAAACCCCGCTGACGGCACGGCGAAATTCCAGTACGGCTGGGCGGGTTCCTCGCCGTCGTCGGCGGCGGCCGGCTACTGGGTGGGGCTGTATGGCGTGACGAACAGCCACTATGAGTGGGCCTTCGACACCGGTCCCACTGACCAGCCCGACCGACTGCTGAGGAATGCCCTCCCGACCGCCGACCTAGCGAACGGGGAGTACAAAGCGGTGTTCTTCGTGCGGGCAACTTACGGTCCGGCGACGAATATCGCCGAGATCGAGCTCCCGTTTGTCGTGAGTAACTCAGGGATGTGATGCCGGGCAGAGGCTGCGTTGAGCAGCGGTGGAGCTGGGAGATTTCCCACCCTCCCTTGTGGCTACTGGCTCAGAAGGCGGTTTCGAGGCTTGTTACGCCTACGGGTTACGCCGAAACACCACCACACGCGCTGAGATGGCCGGAGAGCTGCGATCACTTCCTCCACTGTGCCACAGAGTGCCGGGCCGTCAAAGGACTCCACTCGGTGTCGTGGTGGCCGGTCCACGGGGCGTCAGGTGCGACCTGAGACGATCCGGATTTTCACACCTCCGACGATTCCCATCCATCCAGGGTCGAATGGGAATCAGTTCTACGCACAGACTGCTTGAATGGCGGCGATGATGTGATGACCTTGGAGGACACTAAGTCCCGCAACGGCCAGGCATCCGGTTAGTACGACGGTCAAGTGCATCGGATGAGTGTGATTTGTTCCTGACCTCAACCATCGAACTCGTGCGGACACTGCCGAGGACGTGATACCGAGCGAACCTGTCGGATTCCAGTGCCCGAGCGCAGCCTTCGACAATGCAGACACAACGGTGTGCGTGTCGCCGCAGTCGCGTTTGGCTGCAGCGTCGGCGATTCGTTCAAGAGCGAACTCAAGTTGCCGTTTCACCGGTATCAAGATCGGGTTGAGGACAACACAAGCACGTGCAACCAGGAGCCAGAGGTCGTGACGGCCGTCGATGTGTGCCTGCTCGTGGCGTAGTACCGCGTCAAGTTCCGCAGGCGAAAGCGAAGAGATGAGCCCATCAGAGATAACAATCCCAGGGCGACGTCCTGGGATTGCATACGCAAAACGACGCGGATCAGGAAGTGTGACGACACCGCCGGGATGGAGACCCCAAAGCTTCCTTTGGGCAACCAGCATCTGAATCAGCTTCACCACGACAACAGACGAGAGCAATGACGCGATAACCCCGACAGAACTTCCGCGCACAACGTGTACCCCGTCGAGGTGCAGCCAGGAATGGAGACGGGAACCGATGAGCGGAAGGGCAACTATTGCCTGCATCGAAAGGTGCAACAGCAATGCCAGAGTGGCAACAGCCAGGGAAAGCAGCAGAGCAATCGCTGCTCGTCGAGAGGCGACGGGTGTCATCGGGGCCAACAGCGGTGCAATCACGACAGCGAGGACTGACGCACACAGCAACGGCAGGGTGAGCAGGATCATCGCCTGTCATTCTCTGCGAGCATTCGACGGAGTGCCTCACGGTCGCGGCGCGACAACTTCCCTACGAAACCAACCAGAAGCGCACGCTGGTTGGGGGAACCGTCGAGAACGGCAAGCATCTGCTCCGCATACCAGTCTTCACGAGAGAGGGTCGGCCGGTATGCGAACGCTCGCCCCATGGGTACCCGAGTGACCGTGCCCTTCTCAACGAGTCGTGTCAGCACCGTTGCGACACTCGTGTAAGCAAGGTCTGCACCGAGTGCCTCTCGCACATCGGATGGCTGCAATGCTTCCTCGACATCCCAAAGGACATTGAGAACATCACGTTCGAGTTCGCCATCAGCACGCCTGCCCATGGAATGAGCATACCGGACGATAAGGTTCATGTCTTACACCTTGTAGTAGATCTCTTTCACCATGACCCGGCACCTGATTCGCTTTCTCCTCTTCATCGCGACAGCTCTCGCTGTTTCAACCGCTGGCGCCGGTACGGCGCTCGCGCACAACAAGCAGATCTCCAGTAGTCCCGCCGACGGCGAGATCCTGACCGCGGCACCGGCGCAGTGGATTATCACATTCGACAAAACTGTCCCCCTTGCATCGGCATCCGGTGAAATCGTGAAGTCAGATGGCATGCGCGTCCCCCTCGCCGCACCCCAACAAGGCCAGACCGACAACGTCGTCGCATTCAACCTTCCGGGCGACCTCACCGGGTCTGTGACGGCACGTTGGCGGCTCGTGGGCACGGACGGACATGTCATTTCAGGGCGAATACGATTCTCGGTCCAGGCCCCCGCAATCGTGGCCCCGACTGTCCCATCGCCTACGACGACGGAGCTGTCGTCCGTCACTGGTGGTACAACTTCAGTGCCATCAAATCCTCCGACCACTGATGTCCAATCGATCACGGACGTGTCAAGCGGGTTCGATGACGGGCGATTGTCCGTACCTGAACCTGCACGCGCGGCGCTCAGATTTGCGAACTACCTCGCTTTCTACATCCTTGGGGGCCTCTTTTTCGCGGAGTGGTACCTTGCCGTTGGTTCGATACGGGTTCCGCTCGGAGGGCGCCTCGTTCGTTACGCGTCGTGGATACTCCTTTCATCGTCGGCTCTGCAAACGTTGGTGTTCGTGGACGACATTCGGGCATCTGGCTCGAACTGGATCACCGGTTTCCTCGACGCACTGGGGACGACGCCAGGCTCGATGTTGATCATGAAGACTGCAATCTGCGCTCTGAATGTTGCAATGACGAGAGAGGTCTTGCGCGAGGGTTTCCTCGACCCCGTCAGGTCGCGTCTGTTTCTCGTCACCGGACTGATGTACATGGTGACCCTGGCTTACGGAGGACATTCCCGCTCGCAGGCAGCTCCGTGGCTGGGCATCCCCGCCGATGTCGCTCACATGGCTGCCTCCGCAGTTTGGCTCGGCGGTCTGTGTGCATTCGTGTTCGTTGTCGTGCCGCACGTGGACGACGAACGTGCTGTCGCCGGTTTCGATCGATTCGGTTACGCAGCAGAACGAGCGGTCGCCGTCCTGGTTGTGACAGGAGTTATTCAGTCGTTACGCCTACACGCGAACCCGTTCAGTGTTTTCACCAACTCGCACGGACTCTTGCTGGTCGCGAAACTGTCCCTTGTTGCTTTCGTTCTTCGTCTTGCAGCACAGAACAGGAGACGGCTTCTTGGACGAAGCAGGCGAGTGTCGGACTCGTCTGCGCGATTGAAGAGCGCACTCATACGGTCCTCGCTTGTCGAGCTCGGTCTGGGTGCGACGATTATCGCCGTCACTGCTGTGATGGTGGCATCCGCCCCGACTTGACATGTATCCCTGGGACGATAAACTACTACACGTTGTCGTAGATCAACAAGAGGAGCACCCCCAATGAAGAAGACACTTTCCCTTATGGCAGTCGCACTTGTTGCAGTCCTTGCCGCATGCGGCTCGAATAGTTCGGACACCGCCGGGGGTTCAGACGCGACTACAGCCTCAACGACAGCAACGAACACATTCAACAATGCTGATGTGATGTTCGCCCAGATGATGATCCCTCACCACGAGCAAGCAATCGAAATGTCCGACATGGCTCTTGATCCGACGATGGGCGCCAGCGAAGAAATCCTCGACCTCGCGACACAGATCAAGGACGCTCAGGACCCTGAGATCACTCAGATGAAGAATCTGCTCATGGCCTGGAACAAGCCGGAAGCAGCCGATAGCGGAATGGATCACTCATCGATGATGAGCGGAATGATGTCATCGGACGAGATGGCTGAACTCGGCAAGAAGATGGGCAAGGACTTCGATGTTGCTTGGGCAGAAGCGATGATCGCCCACCATGAGGGAGCGATCGAGATGGCAAACACGGTTCTTGACGACGGCACCAATGCGGACATTCGTGCACTCGCCCAGGCGGTCATCAAGGGCCAACAGGCAGAAATCGAAACGCTCCGAAGCCTGGTCGCCGCCGCCAAGTAGTTGGCGGCCAGCAATCAGGCGGTGGGCTATTTTGCCCTTCAACGGTGATGGCTATCTGAGGAACGTCAAGTTTTGTTGATGCTGCCCTCGGGCGTGTCACCCAAGCTCAATAGAACTTCTACTTGTAGCCCGGGCAGACCAAGCCTGGCACCCTCGCGTCTGTTTCTCGTCACCGGACTGATGTACATGGTGACCCTGGCTTACGGAGGACATTCCCGCTCGCAGGCAGCTCCGTGGCTGGGCATCCCCGCCGATGTCGCTCACATGGCTGCCTCCGCAGTTTGGCTCGGCGGTCTGTGTGCATTCGTGTTCGTTGTCGTGCCGCACGTGGACGACGAACGTGCTGTCGCCGGTTTCGATCGATTCGGTTACGCAGCAGAACGAGCGGTCGCCGTCCTGGTTGTGACAGGAGTTATTCAGTCGTTACGCCTACACGCGAACCCGTTCAGTGTTTTCACCAACTCGCACGGACTCTTGCTGGTCGCGAAACTGTCCCTTGTTGCTTTCGTTCTTCGTCTTGCAGCACAGAACAGGAGACGGCTTCTTGGACGAAGCAGGCGAGTGTCGGACTCGTCTGCGCGATTGAAGAGCGCACTCATACGGTCCTCGCTTGTCGAGCTCGGTCTGGGTGCGACGATTATCGCCGTCACTGCTGTGATGGTGGCATCCGCCCCGACTTGACATGTATCCCTGGGACGATAAACTACTACACGTTGTCGTAGATCAACAAGAGGAGCACCCCCAATGAAGAAGACACTTTCCCTTATGGCAGTCGCACTTGTTGCAGTCCTTGCCGCATGCGGCTCGAATAGTTCGGACACCGCCGGGGGTTCAGACGCGACTACAGCCTCAACGACAGCAACGAACACATTCAACAATGCTGATGTGATGTTCGCCCAGATGATGATCCCTCACCACGAGCAAGCAATCGAAATGTCCGACATGGCTCTTGATCCGACGATGGGCGCCAGCGAAGAAATCCTCGACCTCGCGACACAGATCAAGGACGCTCAGGACCCTGAGATCACTCAGATGAAGAATCTGCTCATGGCCTGGAACAAGCCGGAAGCAGCCGATAGCGGAATGGATCACTCATCGATGATGAGCGGAATGATGTCATCGGACGAGATGGCTGAACTCGGCAAGAAGATGGGCAAGGACTTCGATGTTGCTTGGGCAGAAGCGATGATCGCCCACCATGAGGGAGCGATCGAGATGGCAAACACGGTTCTTGACGACGGCACCAATGCGGACATTCGTGCACTCGCCCAGGCGGTCATCAAGGGCCAACAGGCAGAAATCGAAACGCTCCGAAGCCTGGTCGCCGCCGCCAAGTAGTTGGCGGCCAGCAATCAGGCGGTGGGCTATTTTGCCCTTCAACGGTGATGGCTATCTGAGGAACGTCAAGTTTTGTTGATGCTGCCCTCGGGCGTGTCACCCAAGCTCAATAGAACTTCTACTTGTAGCCCGGGCAGACCAAGCCTGGCACCCTCTCGTCTGAGACTTCATAGAACTGAAACGCACGAGACGGTCCGCCGTCTGACCAAAGTGCGCGGCCGACGTTTGTGCCGACCAGGTCACTGGCTTGGAATGTTCCTGCACTGAGGATCGCCTCGGCTTGATGCCGATCACCACAGCGAAGTGCGAAGCGATCGTTGAGCAGTGTTCGTGTTCCGATGTCGATGACGTCGTTGGTGGGGCGTTGTGTGCAGAGGATCGCTGTGCATCCGACGGCTCTACCGAGGCTCACGTATCGACGTAGTAACTCCTCGGCGCGTGCGCGCTCCTTCGCAGTGCCACCTGCAGCAAGTTCAGCCCACTCATCAACTACGAGCACGGTCCACGGAAACTGCTCGCTTGCTGGCAGCGTCGCAGAGCGTGTAGTCGAGAGATACGTCGTGCGACGCGTGATCTCGATGTGAAGTGCTTCGAGAAGCTCGATGGTGTCTGCTGCTTCGTTGCCGAGGACCAGGCCAGCGAGACGGTCTTGCCACAGTGCGAGTTCGACGCGTTTTGGATCGATGCCAAAGAGTGCGACGTTACGCGACGCACTGAGATGAGCGAGGAAAACGCGGAGCGCATTTGACTTACCGGATCCTGGGATGCCGCCAACGAGGATGTGATGACCGTAGAACGAGCCCGATACAACGCCGCCATCGTCATTGACGCCGAGGGCAAATGGGCGCATCGGATCCAGGGGTAGGCCTACTGGGTGGTGGAAATCAGGCAGCGTTACGTTTCCGATGTCGCGCGTAAAGTCGATGAGCACGCTGATGCGATCAGCGCGAGTTACTGATGGTTGCACGCGAACTCGGGCTGCTCCGTATGCGACAGCCAGCGCGTCAGCCGAACGTTCAACCACCGAGAACGTACAGGGAGGCGCGAGCCTCAATGCGACCTCGACACCGAGTGCGGTTTTCTTCACCTTGACAATGGATGTTCCGAGCAGCCCGAGTTCGCGTGCAACTGTTGGCCAAGTCCCTCGAAGTGGGAGCCGTTGTCGTAGCCAGGTGTCGACGATCATCGGGTGGCTTTGGTTTCGCTTTCGATGCCGTCGGCGCGCAGGGTTACACCGTGCCGATCGCGTCCAGATGCGTCGCGGATGGTCCAAGTAGAAAGTGTCAGGTTGAGGAAGCGAACGGTCTGTCCTTTGGTGACGCCTTCGACGGGTCCGGGAAGCGTCACCGTGGTGGTGGGATCGACTGCGTCTGTGGTTCCCGAGAGCAATACCGGCAGGCGGTACATTGTGCGGCCATCCTTGTCTGTGCGTGGTTCATTTGTGCCGTAGATGAGCACGGGCCGGGCTTCGCCGGTGACGAGTGCGGCGATCTTGGTCTGGTCGATGGGAAGTTTCATAGGTCCTCCAGGGGGTATCCGCCGAGGCCGTTTGCCTTGGCTGACTTTCACTGTGCGGGCGCTTCGCTCCATCGCAAGAGGGAAGTGTGATGAGTATCCCCACGGGATCAAGGCGGGACGCCTTCGGCGTCCCGCTGCTGGAACAGCGGTGTGCCCGGCACACCTCACGGGGCCCTGCTTGGGCCCCTGCCGGCGGCCGGGATGCTCGGGTGACGTAGCTGAGACGAGTGCGGACAGCACGATGAGCCCCTCTCGGGGCTCGGTCACGTTCAGGAGCGCGTATCAGTTACGGCGGACTGACGCCGGAAGTTGCTAAGGAAGTCGGAAGCCGCGGAGTATCTCTCAGGCGTTCCCAAGACACAACGAGGTATGGCGGAAGTGTCGGCTTTTTTGCGTTCACCCACATCTCGCGTCGCGCGCGAACTTCGCGAAACGTGCAGCCCCAGGTTCGTGACTTCGAAAGCACGTGTCCCCGAAACCCCCAGCCTTCTTCTGCGCGTCGATGTCGTCGGCAGACGCGTGACTTGGTGCCCGGACCCTGGTAGTTCACGCGCACGGTTACGCAGTTGATCTCTCCTGTAACCGTGTTCACGATGTCTGTGATGATGTCTGAGTGATCCGCACCGAAGGTGCAGTCGTGGAATGTGTGACCGCACTTCAGACCCTTGTCGGCTGCATCCGTCATTCGTTCGTTGTGCGTGTAGTTTCGCGCTGCGCCTCGTCCAGTTTCCTTCAGCGAATAGTTCACAACCTTGACGAGATACGCGATCGCTTTGCCCGGGGTATCGCCCGTGATGACTTCAGCCTTGCACTGAGGCCCCCACGTCCAGCCGCCCGACGATGCTGCCGCGATCTGACGACCGGTTCGAGGGTTGATACCGCCGCGTACAACGAGGCGGAGTGTCGGCTTGGGAACACATCCGAGAACGAGTGCGTGGATGTGAATAAGCCCGCGAGTTTGGAACTCGACAACTCGCACGACTTCCATCTTGCGACGCAGCACGCGTGACAACTTCTGCATCGTCACCGCAAACAGACGTGAAGCGTTCGCGTTGAACGACGCCGCCGCCGCGTAGTTGTACGTCGACGGGTCGAGTGGTGTTCCGATCACGCGGTCGTTCTCTGCGTGGTACTTCCGACACGCGCAACGACGCGTCTTGCCGTTCTCTGAGATGCGTCGCGAGTGTGTCTTGCCGAACACGTCCGCACCAGGTGCAGTGAGTGTGATCATCGTGACCAACTTGGGCAGGTTCGTTACACGATCAAACAGACCTGAGCGGATGACTTGGAAGGCGTCGCCGCGATAAAGCGCGGAACACGACGGACACCGATCAGCGATGCGAGTTCCGCATCGTTTGACGTGTTCTGTCGAGCGAGAAGAACCGTCGCGGGTGTCGGTCACCGTGCGGCGAAGGGTGACCGGGCGTGAGCAGAAACCAACTGCCGGGCTGAGGGGAGATGTAGTGCTCACGAGTGCTAACCGTCGGGGGTTTGCCTCGTCTGTCAATGGGGTGAAATAAGGCCGTGATTTCCTCAGTGTTTTCGCACCTAACCTGACCAAGAAGCGAACTAAGTTGCTCGTGTGGCCGGACAGAACCGCAAACACCCTGAACTTGCCGGGAGACACACCAGGCAACGCAACGCGGTTCAGCCGCGGCGCACACCGTTGTCTCGTTCGATCGAACCGCTGATGCGGGGCACAACGTTCGGAGATGCCGGTGCCTTCCGGGGCATCGATGATCAAACTGTTGCGCAACTCCGTGGCAGTGATCAGATTGCGGCTGCCACGATCAGACGACTACTGACCGCACGTAGTTTGCGAAGCGGCGTTGAGGAGTGGTGCATCTGGATGGTCGAACTGGCACCGTCGCAAGTCAGTCGTTCGCCGTTTCTTGATGAACGAGTGCGAAGCGTGATGCGCGCTCGAAAGGACGACACACCGCCGTGGTTTCCCGCTCGGATCCGCCAACCCGAAGTGCCCTACTTCGCGTTCCGCAACGTTCTTCCTGCTGGATGCCAGTATCTCGCGTTCGGCCGGTACAACCCCGACATCATCGCTGACGACACCGTCGTCGTGCTTAGCTCCGATGATGCGATGGTGACCGCAGCGATCCTGTCGTCGCGCATCTTCCGGGTGTGGGCGGAGATCGCGGGGGCGCGGCGCCCCAACGGAGACATTCAGATCGGTGCCCAGTCAGTTCATAACACGTTCCCGTGCCCTCCGCTGTCGAAGCGTCAGCAGGTTGCGATCGAGGACGCGTTCGAAGATGTGCTGACTGCGCGCCGCTACGCAGATGCGGCGTCGCTTGACGAGATGTACCGACGTGAACTACCGCGGCCGTTGCAGAAGGCGCACGATGATCTTGATGCTGCGGTCGGTCGAGTGTTCGGTGTCAAGCCCTCGATGACCGATGCCGATGTCGCAGACATCTTGATGGAGCGTTACCGCACGCTCACTTCTTCCGACGCCGCGTGAATGTCGCACCGTAGGTTGCCATCGCGGGAACTTGCTGGCGTTCCATCACCTTTGAGTAGTAGTAGCCGATTGCATCGGAATCGTGGCCAAGCACGGAATACACCACGTTGAGAGGTGTCGGCGGATCGGTTGCCGCGAGACGCGATGCGGTGACGTGTCGGTTGATGTGCCCGCGCCAGTAGGGGAGCCCGTGGCGGTCGAGTACGCGGTGCCAGTCAAGGTTGTCGGCGTTGAGAGTGTAGAAACTGCCGTTCGGGCGGAGGAATACGAGATCCTCGAAACCTTTGCGCGGCTTCCAGTTCTTCTTGTCGCGTCGGTGGGCGTCCTGGTTCTTCTTGTGTTGGCGAAGCGCAGAGATCCACGGCTCGGACAGGGCGATCTTGCGTTCCTTTCCAGTCTTGGTCGCTTTCAGGTACCAACTGCCGTCGTCGTGTCGCGCGAGCTGCCCGCGGACGGTCAACATCGGGTTCTTACCGTTGAGGCCAGTGATGTCGCTCCACCGCAGACCGAGACGTTCCGCTCGGCGTAACCCGAGGAACTGCATCAGCCAGCGGCAGTATTCCGGGTCGTCATCGGCGACGAGCCGGTCGAGAAGCGTGTCGGCGAGGGCGGAGTATTTGTCGACGTCGATCTTGGCTCGCTTCACCTTCGGAGCCGCGACCGATCGCAGGGGGTTGTGGTCGATGTAGTTGTGGACCTCCGCGTATGTGAGGAACTTCGACAGCGCCCGGTAGACGTTCAGTTGTGAGGAGTTCGACAGCAGCGGCCCCCTGTCGATGCCGTCACGAACATCGCGCTTCTTCGGGAGTGTTTCTGAGAACAGCAGTGCAAGGCGACGCTTGTCGATCCGGTTCACCTTGATGTCGCCGAGATAGGGCAGCAAGTGGTTCTCGAAATACCCTCGGTACTTGCCGGCCACGATGTCAGAGATGTCGCCCTTGCCGACCTCGTCGATCCAGGCCTCGAACAGCTGGGCCACCGTCGGCATGACTCCCTTGGGGATCCCCTTGACGTGCTCGCGACCCCGGCTGCGACCAGCCAGGAACGCCTCCTTGTTGTGTTCGAGGTTCCGCAGCGCGATCGACTGGGTCGGGCCGCTGCCGGTGATGCGCTTGCGGGCGAACCCCGCTTGGCGGCGGTCCTCGGGGATGTCCCAGGACGCCTCCCAGTAGGTGACCTCGTAGGTGCGCCCCGTGCGCGGGTCACGGCGGGTGCGGGTCTTGGTGTAGAGACCGCCGCCGTTTCGGGGACGGCGCTGCGGTGTCGTCTTGCGTGTCGCCATGACCTCACCGTAGTCGGTTACGCCGCCGTGTTACGCCAAACACGCCTCACAGAGCCCTTACTAAGCAGGGAAAACCCAGCAAAAGCAAGGTTGGTGGAGCTGGGGGGAATCGAACCCCCGTCCATCAGGC
>Ga0315901_10008701_pt1 | contig 11765 bp, 16 predicted proteins | sample LakEriMetagenome_10_FD_203761 | JGI IMG/M metagenome (GOLD analysis project Ga0315901, IMG submission 203761) | Freshwater fungal communities from buoy surface, Lake Erie, Ohio, United States - Buoy 2 MA116 | ecosystem: Environmental > Aquatic > Freshwater > Lake | place: USA: Lake Erie, Ohio...
TACTTACGCCGGCGGTATAAGGGATGTAAGCAAGCCCAATGCCGTTAGCCTCTAGCCAATCCACATCAAAGTTCATTTGTTTTAGATAATCTTTGCGTAACCAGTCTGTTCCGATTACTACTAGATCTGGCATTACGGATTTGATAGCCGGCTTACTATCTGCGCCACCGGTGTTCGGGATAACCCTATCAACATACCGACACGCGGCTAAGACGTGAAGTCGCTCGGTATAACTCATTACCGGCGGCTTGCCTTTATAGGCTTCGATGAACTCATCGGTGTTTAGCGATACAACTACTTCGCCTAATTGGGAACAGCGTCTTAAAAACTCAGCGTGACCCAGATGAAATAAATCAAAGGTTCCGCCGGTGTAAATCCTCAATCCCATCGGTTCTCTCTCCGCCTATCTAGCCGCCAGCCCCATACTGTATTGTCGTTGCTTATGGTCTTAGCGTAATGGACTTGCTGGTTTCGCTGAAAAGTGGCGGCGTTGCGATCTTGATAGCCGCTGTTTAGGGTTGAGCTGTTATCGTGATGGACTACCGCATCTATCGTGTGAAACGGCACTTTGAAGTGTTTTAGCCGGCGCTCATAATCGTCATCGTCAAAGTAGATCGGGTAAAAGATTTCATCCCATAAACCGGCCTTAGAAACGGCCGTAGCGGTCGGAATAACGCAAGACCAAGCCGGGGATACCCTGACGAAATTGAAGGCGTCTAATCGCCTCTCAGAGGCTATTTTGGCTAAAGCACCCGGCTCGAACCAACTGTCATCGTTCGGCAGAACCCAGTAATCGGCGTATGGGGTTGATTTGATAATTAGATTCCAAGCGCCATTAGCGCCTAGCCCATAAGGAACTTCTATGTGCCATAAGTTTTCTACGCAGTCCGGCTTGCTAGGTGACCAACTTTTAGTGCCGCTGTTATTGACTATGACTAGGTGTTCGATCGGATAATCAAGTGAATTTAGTAGCCGTTGAGCTAAGTCAAACCGGCTAAGAACCGCGAACCCAACTACCGGGATAGAAGTTTTTTGAGTGTCGGCATCCACGCTTCAAACCAAACTTTCTCGACATCGAAGTCTTTAGCGAACTCACGAGCAACTTCGCTTCTGCCTTTACCATTGTTATACGCTATTTCTAAGGCATTTACTATTGACGGCACTTTCGGGATCTGCCACCAAGCCTTTTGAGCGCTATCCCATTGAGGTTGCCCATCCACTAACCAACCGTCACTAGCTACCAGATCTTCACTAGCCGCCCATCCAGATCCGATAACTCTAGTTCCGCAAGATTGCGCTTCCATAGTTGGCACACCAAATCCCTCTCCCATACTTGGCGCTAGCAAAACATCCATACCCGAATAAAGTGAGGCCATCATTTCATCGCTCACGCCGTATCGGTAATCGCGAGGATCCGGGAACATTACATCGTCTTTAGATAATCCACAGGCCGAGATAAGTTCGAGCAAGTTCCAACCCGAAGCAAACCCTAGTGGTTCAGTATGTAGATACAAAACTGCGTCCGGGTGTTTTTGTTTGAAAATAGAGAAAGCCAGAATGTTCTCACTATAAGACTTTCTATGAACCATACCGCTTGCCTTATTCGCCGCGACCATTCCGACTACAAACTTATCTTTAGAAGCAAAGTATTCTTCTATGTTCTGTCCGTTAGGCAATTCAGTTCGGGGCTTGAAAACTTTAGTGTCTATGCCGTGCGGTATGTAGGAGTGGTCAATACCTTTTTGCGTAAGCAATTTAGATCCGTTCGGTGCCATAGTTAGCGGATGAACATTCGGCCGTTGTAGCCACGCTTCAACTAGTGGCGGAAGTGTTATGTGGTCAATCGGCACCCAACTAGCAATCTGCCTTATGTCGGCAAACTTAGGTGAATTGAATACCCAAACATCAAACAGGGTAATCATTAGGTCTTTTAGATCGGGATGCTGACTGGCCCAATGTAAGTGATCACCGGGCGCAACATCGTTGCTATAACCATCGAAGCCGCGAGGGAAATGCGGCACTTTTCCGTAAGGGGTATTTAGATCCTCAAAGCGGCCATCTAATCCATAGTTACTTAGCGCGGCTACTTCTAATCCGTGACGCTTCAAGCGTTCGACTACGAGCTTTGATTGAACTCCGTAGCCAGTAGGCACTCCGGGACTATTAGACCAAAAGGTAACAGCGCCGGATAGTTTCTCATTTTTGCGTGGGTCATTTGTGGGCATAGCCACAGCATAGCAAAAAAGAAACCCGGAGAGAGCTACCCACACACAAGCTCTCTCCGGGAGTTTTATTCTTTAGGGATTAGCTAGCCGCACCCTTGAAGAACTTCACGTGACCGCTGTGGGTCAGGTTTCCATCTACGCGCATTAGCACGCGGAAGGTAGTTACATCGGTGTTGAAAGCGTAGTCCGCAGACTGAGCGATCTGGAGACCGCCGGCCATACGAACCTTGTAGCTTGGTAGGTGACCGAAGATCACAGACTTCGCGTTGGTCGCGGTGTCTGCCATCGCAGGGTTTTCTACTACGCGGAAACCAGCAAAGGTGTCTGGCTGTCCAACGCCAACTTGGTATAGGTAGTTACCAGCGGTGTCTTTGAGCTTGCGCATCTTTCCTAGTGAGGATCCGTTGAGCATAAAGCCAACACCCGGTAGTCTGCGAGCCGCGCCGTCTAGAGAGTAGGCGAGGTCGATTAGGTTGTCAGCGGTAAATGCGCCGGATACTCCGGTGCCACCAACTAGAGCAGAACCAGCGGCAGTTACTAGACCGGTTGGCTCAACTGTTCCAGTTCCTAGAGTTAGACCGGTGTTTACAGCGTAACCCAATCCGTTACCAGCTTGCTCAGCGATTAGAGCGGAGATGTCGAAGCCGGCATCTGCGATCAGTTCGTTAGCAACCTGAACTAGGAATGAATACTTGTAAGCACCTAGAGTGATTGAGCTGAAAGTAGGCTCAGACTCAGCGATCGCTGAACCCTGACCCTTGATGGTTGCGGTGCTGTAAGCAGTAAGAGTTGGGATGGTTAGTGACTCACCGGAAGTTGTGTTGATGATTTCCGAAGTGTCTAGCATTGGTCCAACTAGGCGAGCAACAGAGAACACCTGGTCATAGAAAGACTTTGGAACTGTGTTGTCGGTTGATACAAGTGTTCTCTTCTCGAAAGTAGCACTACGCATTTCACCGGTGGCGATTGCGCGTAGGATCTCCGAGTCAGAGCGAACCTGCTGTGGTGCTGGGGTAGCGGTTGCGCTTGCCTCAGCTAGAGCGCGTGAGCGCTCCTCGTTACGCTGTGCTACTGCGATCGCCTCATCAGCGGCAGTAATGTCAGCTTCAATGCGTTGAATTTTCTCAACTTCATCCGCACGAAGTCCGCGCTTTTCGCCCTCAGCTAGGTCAATGACCTCGCGGATCTGCGATGTTAGGTTTGCGCGGAGTTCCTGCTGTGCCTTTACAAAAGACATAGGTTTTCTCCTTAGTGATTATTTGGGATTTGCCGCCGCGCTGACGCAAGCGAACACCGACAGAGCTAACTCACTTTCGGCTGTGTTTTAGTTTAGCAGAGTAACTGATGGTGAAAGCACGAAAGCCACCGGGGAGACAATCCGGTGGCTTCCGCTTCGGGTCGGCGGTTTATTTGGGGGAAGAAAGGCCGCCTAAGTTTTTAGTCCGCATTTTGAACCTTGGTTATGAAGTCATAAACATCGTCCGGCCGGATCGCCCAAAGTTTTAGGGAATCCGCAAAGGCATCGGCGCTAGCGTAATCTAAGCAAAATTGCTCAGGGTTTAGTTTCTCGCCGTATTCCTCATCGCTGTATCCGATTATGTCTAGAAATGCCCAATACGGCGTTCCGGTTTTATGGTCATAATTCAACGACCAATCCACCAGTTCCGCTATGGGTTGCGCCCACTCCGGCGCGTTTTCGATTACTTCGTGTAGCTCGACTACTTTTCCGTCCATTATCCTTGTCCTTTCTTTCGGCCTAGGTAAGTAGCGCTCGGCATTGCTTCTTTAGGGATCGCCAAGCCATCCATTCGCCTCGGCTCATCATAAACTCATCGAAATTGCCTGACCAACTATCGGCTTCCTGATAGAGTTCCCGGATCTCAGCTTCGGTTGCTTCGATAATTACCGCGCCGTCTTTGCGCGTGGATTTTGCCTCACTTATTTTCCGGTAAATAGCCATACCCTCAGCTTCATCTATGTCGCGTGACCATAGTTCGCGTAGGTAGATTTCATTGGCTATCGTGGCGGAGATTTTTACTTTCTTCATTAGACTTCCTGCCCTTTCTGCTTTAGTGCTATTTCGATTGACCTTGCGCGGCCTAGTTGTGCGATTGCTTCGCGGCGCTTAGCGTATGCTAGATCGCGATTGCCGGTGGCCATATAAGTTTCTCCTAGCTTTGTGTATAGCTTGACTAATTCGCGTGCTTCTTTTAGTTCGGCTTGTAGGGTTTTGATCGCGGTCATTAGTTACCGGCCTTTTGCTCAAACTCAATCTTCACGATCTTTTGAGTTCCGTGAAAATAAGATACATTGGCCAGCGCGTCTGCCTGATTGCTAGCGTATCCGCCAAAGGTTGTTAGTGATCCATCTTCGTTTTGAATAGTTATTTGGTAGTTCATCTTTTGGTCCTTTCTGATTATCGCTTATGCGATAATTTTGCCGTTCTCTACTAGGCGATAAGTGAATGAAACTTTTTGAGCGCCGTTTCTGTTAGCGTGGGTAATTACTTGATAAGCGACTCGGATCTCGCGTCCTTGAGCGGTTAGATCCTTAGCCTTTAGGATTGCCTCGGTTTTTGTCATTTTTTGCCTTTCTTCCTTAGGATCTATTATACCGGTTTTTAGCCTTTTCACCTAATTTAGACTACTTTTAGGCGGAAGTTATCAAATCGTTATTTTCCCCAAGATCCCCGAATTGACGAGCCTAGAAAGGCTAAACCCGGCCGGTAGAAAGGAATAAGATCCGGCCGGGTCGCGAGCTGTTGTCTTTTAGCGGAGTTCGCTAGCTTTGGTTACTCGCGTTTCATTAGCGGATCGCGGCTCGTTGGTCGAATCGGCCTTGCCCTCGTTAGAAGACTTTTCGTCTAGCTTTGCGATCGCAGTTGCCCACTCATCCGCTAGCTCAACCACGAACCCAGTTTCGGGGTTGCCAGCTACGGCGAGAATAGTTGCTTTGATTTGTTCTTTAGTTGCCATTGTTTTCACCAATCAGTTTGAGCTTTGCTTTCATTAGTTCTAGCATCTCAACATCTCCATCGGTAGCCGGTGCTTCTGGCTTTAGAGTTTGGGTTGGTGCTAGTTCGTCAATTACTTTTCTGAGCAGTTGCGCATCGTCAGTTGATAGTTCCGAGCCGCTTTCTAGTTTCAAAACAGCATCGGCCAACTGATCACTATCTACTGCCGCACGAGCCGCAACCTTATCTAGGCCACGAACAGAAGTTGTGCCGGCGGTAGCAGAATACGCAGGAAACGCCACGATACTTACTTCGTGAAGCCTTACGGACTTTAGTGTTCGGATACGGCCATCGGAACTCCACTCATCGCCGCCGTCCGGAACTGAGAAGCCGAAAGACATTGAATCAATGTCACCACGCTTTAGCAATACGGAAGCATCGCGGCCAGTAGTTGTATCTGGTAACTGCGCTCTAACGCGTAGGCCATAGTTATCTTCTTCCAAAGTCAAAGTGCCGGCGCGAGTAGATCCCAGAACCTCACCGGTTTCGTGGTTCCAAAGTAGCTTTATGTCGTTACGGCCGCGCTTTAGCGATCGCGTAAAGGCACCGGGCGCAATACGCTCAATAAAAGGCAGGGGTTCAGAATCCGAATTGAATACAGCGGCGTATCCCTCAAAGGTCATACCGCTTCCGTCCTCGCGGATTTCAAAAGATCCCGGTGTGGTGCGGATCTCTATCTTGGACATACTCTCTCCTTTCGCGCTAGTTAGTGCGCGATTTTGTTCTTCTAGTCTAGTAACAACTCCGTCTGCGTAATCGAGTGCGCGTTGCGCGGCTCTCTTACTTGGCCCACTTCCCCAAAGCAAATGTGCTACGACACCAGCGCTAGGATAATTGTCTGAATTAGGATCGGCATCGGGACTGTCAAGATCAACCAAATGACGAGCGATCCAAGCGCGAAGCCTAACCCACTTATCAGCAGTAACAGAACCGCTGGCCATAGCTCTAGCTTCGCGAATAGTGCGCGGAACCAACCCATCTCCACCTAGTCCTTCCTCGTAATAGCGCAAGCCTTGTCTAGCGGCGGCTCGCATATACGCCGGTGGCGATAGATCTACTTGACGAGTTTCTTCAAAATCGTCATCATCTTCGTCATCCGGTTCGTCCATCGGTTCGGGTAATTCGTCAATCCTAGTTAGCGTTGAAAACTTATGAGCTACTAATACATCTGTATCTTCCCAACCGCCACCATCTACCGGTCGGTAAATCTGAATTAGTGCGGCAGGATCGTCAGGAGTTCCGGTTACGGAAACAGAAGTTCCGGGAACATCTATTGTGCCGTCAGTTACGATCTCTTGAATTTCGCCTCTAGCGCGGCCGCCTGACGAGTTCCAAGAAACATAATCGCCTACACGCAAGTCACCGGGTTTGGCTCTTTCACCACCCGGCTCAATGCCCTCAGCAATAGATACTGCGATCATCTGGTCAATCGCATCTTGCTTAGTCGCGTGGCAAGCTAGCAGTTCGCCATCTTCTTTGATCGTTGCCCAAGCCGAGCAATCTGGGTGACTATCGGTTATGTAATAAGGCATTAGATCGTCTGCCTTAGCCAGTTGATGGTGTGACCGGTCTTGCCCGAAACTGCGTATAGCTGTTCCAATGGCGCTAGATCGAATTGGATCATTTCCAACTTTTGTAATCCAAAGCCGGTGGTAGTTGTTACTGCTGTTCCACCTAAATAGACCGCATCCGTATTATCAACATTTGAAATAGTTATGCGTGTCGGATTAGTTGATACGCCATCTAGAGCAGTAGCAACAGTTCCGATTGAAACTTGACCAGAAGTAATCATTAGTTCCCCTCATAAAGTGAAGTTGGGTCGGTCGGATCTAGTAACGCCAGCTGTTGTAGCTGAGTGCTTGGAATACCCGTGTGGCCAATCTCAGGTAGTCCTAGTGCGCTCAATACTTCTTCCGGCTTGTAACCAACTTGAACTAGCTTGGCCGCCATACTCACGCGCTTGTCTTGCTGGTTGATTGTGCTTGCTTCAACATTGACATTTGCTAGTGGCACACGAACAGTATCAGCGGATGGATCAGGGATAATACGCAGATCCTCTAGCCGGCGAACATCGTTGATAGTTAGGAAGCCACTTTGTAGGCCGGTGCTGTATGCGCTCATACGGCTATTTATGTCGGCACGAAGTAGGCCGTCTATGTTGAACCTTAGAAACGCGTCAGCGCCATTAGGCGATAGTGCTAGTAACGGCGAAAGCGCATCTTCTAGTTTTTGAATAATTGGACGCAATCCGTGAGTTACCCACGCTAGGTTGTTCTGCTCTACGCTGGCGTAGCTGTTAGTTCCGGGCAATCCGAGTAGGTGCGGCGGAACATTGAAAGCACGAGCCACATCTTCAACTGCCATACGGCGCGAATCTATGAACTGCGCCTGATCGTTGTTTACACTTGTTTCTTTATACTTTGCGCCGCTAGTTAGAACACCGGTCTTGTGAGCTTTGCCCCAACCCTTGTGTCTAGCGTCAAAAGATTGAGCTAGTTCGCGAGCTTGCTCAGCAGTTAGCTCATCTGGAAATTCGATAATTCCCTGAGTAGTCGCACCTTGTCCGAAGAACTTTGCGGCATACATTTCTAATGCCATCGCCAAACCAAAGTTTTCTTTCAAAGACTCTACGCGGCTAAGTCCGCGCAAGTATCCGGGTCTAACTACATCCGGAATGTGGATAACTTCGTCTGGCGTTAGTGGCTTGTTTTCACCCTCAACCATAAAGCGAACTTGGCCATAGGCTTCGCGCTTGATTTCTACTTTGTTTGGATTTAGAACAGTTAGATTGACTACTTGACCGCGCCGCGTGAATACGCGAATAAAAGCGTTGCCGTCAATCAAAAGACTTACGATCGCTTGGCCATAAAAGCTAGCGCGAGTGGTGTCAATGTCTGGCTTATACACCCAGTCCGGTCTTGGGCGCATAGGGAATCGGTTGCCGTTGGCGCGAACATAAGCGTCTAGCGGCAGGGTGGAAATTGTGTCGCTAATTAGAGATACAGCTGAGAAGATCGCGTTGATACGGAAAGCAGTTTCCGAGTTGATCTTGGTTGCGGAAGCGCTAGCAAAATCTATGTCATCGCCAGAGGCAAACATAGTTTGATAGCTAATTGCCCTTTTCTCAAATAAATCTCTAAGCATTATTTCCGCTCCAAACTAATCCCAATAAGAACTGCCAAAATACCGGCTACGATTATTCCGGCCGGTGGGTAAATCAGACCGACACCCAAAGCGATCGCTGTCGCACCGGTGGCTTGTAAAATGGTCGCTATCATAATTTCCTAAATGTAGAACTGCGGCACTTTTGGCGGTTCTACGATCTCCTTCATCTGTAAAGCGCGGTCTAAAGCTATGATACCAGCTACCGCCGCGTCAATCTTTCGTGGGCTGTGTCTATGCTCTTTGACTATGCGTGGGCCATACTGATCCACTTTGACTACCGCGTTAGATAAGTGCCTAGTCATAACAGGGTTGCCATCGTGTTCTATTTTCTTTTCTACTACGGCTTCATAAAATTTTTGACAAGCCGGCACCATACGGCGAGCGCTAGTGCTAGGCCACTCAACAATCGGGATACCCTTTTCCATTAGAACGGCCATAGATCGTTGCCAGCGGAAAGGGTCACAAGCGACTTCCCGAACATTGTATTTTGAGCAGAAGTCCATAATTACTGCTTCAACATCTAGCGTATCCACGCGCCAAGTATCCGGATCGCTAGGTTGTTTCTCCCAGACTTTCACCATAAACATATACGGCAACTCATCTTCGTTAGCCGGAACTGTTGAGCCGACAACAACTGTGCAGTCACCATTGAACGAACCATCGAAACCAAGTATGTATTCGGCGTCAGGGTCTAGCTCTCGTGGCGCGGCTAGGTTTTCCCAGTTAGTCGCATTGAGCCAAGCGTTCTGTGAGCTCACCCATTGATTACAGCGCTTAGTTCTAAATTCGGCTTCCGGCGTTCGCCTAGCCATACTCTCAAAATCTTCAATGTTGTTTAGATCGCCATACCCAGGATTTGCCACCGCCCAAGTTTCCGGGTCTAGGTGATCGGCTTCTTCCGGCGCTTCCCACCACGCCATATAGAAACTTGGATCTACGGCTTCGCCACGCGCAACTTTTTGACCGTATTGGTAAAGCGAATAAGCCACGCTATCTTGACCAGTCGTATCGGTTTTCACACCAGCGGTCGTAATCGAAAGCAACATCGGCTCCCGACGCGCACCCATACCTAGCGCCATAACATCAAACAACTCACGATTAGGCGCGGCGTGTAGCTCGTCAAACACCACGAAAGTAGGCGATAGACCCTCTTTTGAATAGGCTTCCGCGCTAAGAACGCGGTAGATAGATCCGGTTGATACCACTTCGATAGCATCGCGGTAAGTCTTGACTAGCTCGTTTAGATCCGGATTGTTTTCAACTATGCGCTTAGCGTCAGCAAACACGATACGCGCCTGTTCCTTTTCCGCCGCACAAGAATAAACTTCACCACCATCGTCACCTAGAAATAGTGACCACAAGGCCAAGTTAGATCCGAGAGCGCTTTTGCCATTTTTTCGGGGCATTCCTATAAGTGCGGTTCTATGGATTAGCCGGTTATTTTGGTCAGTCGCAAACACATCGTGAAGTAATTGTTTTTGCCAATCGCGCAAAACTAACTGGCTACCAGATCGGCCGGCAACTGTATCTTTAGTTACTAGGCCGTAATTATTTATGAACGCGATTACCTGTTCTGCGCGAGTTAGGCCGCCATCCTCAACTGGCGTAACCCACTTCGGCGGCCATCCTTTGTTCATTGGTTCATCTGCTTTAGTTCGGCCAGCTTGCTTTGGCGTTTGACTTCGGCTAATCCTAGACGCGCACGATCCGCCGGTGATAATCCAAGCAAGGCTAGGTTGCTTTGGATTTGCTTTTCTAGTTCGCGTAATCCGGCGCGGAGTTTAGGCCGGTCACCGGTGCGATCCTGAAAAACTAGGTTTCTCAAAATACTTCTTTCGTCTATCATTTCGGCGGTCATCATCATAAGTTCTATGTCGGCCTTTGGAGAGATCCAATTCATACCGACAGTCCAAGTGCGTTCCCAAAAATCTAATCCCATTTTGCCTAGCGGCCTCAGCGGTTCCGGAACACGATCGGCGGCCTCTAACGGAACGACCTCACGCGAATCCGGTAAAGCGCGTTTGCCGGGATTGCCCAACCTGCGCTTTTCCTCTATCGGTTTTGGCGGCCTACCTTTTACCATCGGTCAGCCTAATTTCGCGGTATTGAGTTTTCTTGTTTTCTTTTTCAACAACAAAATCTGGGTAAGTCGCTAATAGGTAATTGACTGCTTGTTCGTTGAGCGCTTGCCTATCTAGTGATTGTAAGCCACCCTTTTGCGCTCTAATACCGCCGCCGTAGCTAGTTATACCTGAGCTAACTGCGCAAACATCATCGAATCTTAGGACTGTTCCATCGGCCAAAAATCTTTCAATAGATCGCTCGTAATCTTGCTTTACCGGAGAGCGCAAAATCTCAGCGTGTTTATTTATAGATCCGAAGAATTGGCCAATAATAAAAGTGAGGCCAGTTGTTAGTTTAGTTTTTAGGAAGAACGGATTAGCCACCGGATAAATACCCCAAAGGGTGCTACCGACTTGCGAAGCAAATCCAAACGCGTCAGTTATCCAGCCATCAAGATCTTCGATTGGCGCTAGCGTCTTATCATCAACCTTGCGGCCTAGATACCGGAGATCGTCATCGGCTCTAACTAGCGGCTGATTATCTGGATAGAAATTAGTTATGCGATTGTGATTAGCCGTCACACCTTTTTCACTAGGCACTATCTCAGCGTAAAGGCCACTATCTACTGAGCTTTTGTAAGTTTCTACTTGGCTAGGCTCAACGAATACTCGAACGCGGTCTTTACTTATACCGGCTTCTGCTAAATACAGCAGGGTTTTTTGACCGATGGTTTCGGCTCGTTCGTGTGACGGTATTGCTATTTCGTATTTCATTATTTCCTAGTGTGGGTAGGTTTGCTAATTCACTATACGCGTATCACCATTAGATCGGCCAGTTTTGATCTTTTCTTTGATTAGTGTTAGATCGTCATCCACCATACCGGCTTCTCTTTCGGCGCGGCGCTTGCGAGCTTCGCCTACTTCGACCGCGTAAGTGTGGCAGTCTTTCATACCGCGCTTTGCGTAGAACACGATTGAGTAGCGGTATCCATCTTTTGTTCTTGGCTTTAGCGGCGTAACGCCGTGAACATAGGCATAGCCGTTGAACCAAAGTGCGTATCCATCGCGGCAGTTGATAGTGATGTCGTATTCCGGCATATGTAGATTTCCGCCATCCATACCGCGCCTGATAACTGGCATAGCTGACCAAGTATCAAAGTTAGATCCGTCCCGGTGATAAGGCAAGGCTGAGCTTTGGTTGATCACGCCGGAAGTCCATAGAGCATCTTCGGTCATACGCCACTCCGGTAGAACTTGCGATACTTCTTGAAAGTCGTGTTCAAAAACTTCTGGTAACTG
>Ga0315901_10008704_pt1 | contig 11762 bp, 9 predicted proteins | sample LakEriMetagenome_10_FD_203761 | JGI IMG/M metagenome (GOLD analysis project Ga0315901, IMG submission 203761) | Freshwater fungal communities from buoy surface, Lake Erie, Ohio, United States - Buoy 2 MA116 | ecosystem: Environmental > Aquatic > Freshwater > Lake | place: USA: Lake Erie, Ohio...
CGCGCGGCCCACCACGTCGGTGAAGGTGCCGCCTCTGTCGATCCAGAACTGCCAGCGGGCGGCGGGAGTGTTCATCGGGGTCATGTTCAGGCTGGGTGGGTCGGATGGATCGGAAGGCTCGGATTGGCAGGCGGATTGTCTGGTGGCGAGGTACGGGCCTCGACGAAGTGCAGGTTCAGGGCAGCCCGTTGGCTGGCGCAGAAGCCGGCAACGCTGCCCGGAGCAAGGCCATCCGCTCGTTGAGCAGGCTCACGATGTCGTGCACCGGCAGCCCGGTGGCCTCACGCAGCGCTTGAGCGTAAGGCGGCAGGTTGGTGCACTCCAGCACCAAGGCCTGCAGTCCGGGCTCGCGAGCCAGCAGTCGCTGTCCGGCAGCCAGCACCTGCTCGCGGGCGTCGGCCTCGTCGAGCTCGGGTCGGTCCTCGAGCAGCGTTCGGTGCAGCGGCGAGCCGGGGGCAATGCCCTCCACGGGCGTGGCAGGGTCCGCGCCCACGGCCTCGAAGTGGGCCGGTGTCAGCGAATCGGCCTCGATGGTGATCACGCCACAGCGAAGTGGCGCCAACTCGGGCAGTTTCAGCAGTGCGGAGCTCCACACGGGCACCGGCAGCGCCTGCTGGAGCTGGCGCTGCCAGCGCGCGAGAAAACCGCAGCTCGTCGACAGCGCAAGAGCACCCTCCCCGACCAGCTGCCGTCCGGCGGCCACGAAGGCCTGCAACAGCGCCTCGTCGTCGGCCGGCCCCCGCACCACGCGCCGGGGCGCGGCACCCTGGACGATGCGACGGCGCACCGGAAAAGCGAAGCTGGCCGGGTGACCGATGTCACCTGGCGGCCGCGGAAAGCGGGTCTGCAACATCAGGAGGCCGAGCATGGGAAGGCCGATCTTCGCCGATGTGCACGCCGCCTCCACAGCGACTTGCGGGAAAGTCCGGGGCGGACAAGTCCCGAGAGGCCTCTATGCTTGCCAGCTTTGCTGCCACTCTTCGGGAGTCTTCCATGAAGCTGAACCTTCCATTGCTCACTGCAGCCGCCGCCCTGGCGCTGTCGGCCACCGTTCAGGCCCAGACCAAGTGGGACCTGCCGGCCGCCTACCCCGCCACGAACTTCCACACGGTGAACCTGCAGCAGTTCGCTGACGAGGTCGAAAAGGGTTCAGGCGGCAAGCTCAAGATCACTGTGCACGCCAACGCCTCGCTGTTCAAGGCGCCCGAGATCAAGCGCGCCGTTCAGGGCGGTCAGGCCCAGATTGGCGAAGTGCTGCTGGTGAACTTCCAGAACGAGTGGCCCATCTTCGGCGCCGACGGCATTCCCTTCCTGGCCGACAGCTACGACGAGGCGATGAAGCTGTGGAGGGTGCAAAAGCCGATGCTGGAGAAGAAGCTCGCCGAGCAGGGCATGATGGTGTTGTACGCCGTGCCCTGGCCGCCGCAGGGCGTGTACTCCAAGAAGCCGCTGAACAGCGCGGCTGACCTGCGGGGCATGAAGTGGCGGGCCTACAGCCCGTCCACGGCCCGCATCGCCGAACTGGTGGGTGCACAGCCGGTGACCGTGCAGGCCGCTGAGGTGAGCCAGGCCTTTGCCACGGGGGTGACCGAGAGCATGATGAGCTCGGGCTCCACCGGTGCCGATGCCAAGCTGCACGAGCACGTGAAGTTCTGGTACGACACCCAGGCCTGGCTGCCGAAGAACGCCGTGTTGGTGAACCGCGCAGCTTTCAACGCGCTGGACAAGGGCACGCAAGACGCCATGCTCAAGGCCGCCGCGGATGCGGAAGTGCGGGGGCTGGCGGCCAGCAAGAAGGCCAACGGCGATTCGCTGGCGGTGCTCAAGGCCGGCGGCATGCAGATCCTGCCGCCCTCAGCCCAACTGAAGACCGACATGAAGAAGGTGGGCGACACGCTGCTCAAGGAGTGGCTGGACAAGGCTGGTCCCGAGGGCAAGCAGCTGGTCGACGCCTTCCTGAAGTGATGAGCCGGCCCCGCTGCAACACCCTTGCGGGGTTGTCGTGGCGGGCCGACCACCGGCAGTCCGACAAGACTTGATGCGCCGCTTCCTGGATGCCCTGTACGACGGCGCCGCCTGGCTGGCGGCGTTGTTCATGGTGGGTCTGCTGTCCATGGTGCTGCTGGGCATCGTGAGCCGCTTGTTGCACTTTCACGTGCCCGGCACAGACGCCTATGCCGGCTACATGATGGCTGGCGCGGGTTTTCTGGCCCTGGCTCACACGCTCAAACGCGGCGAGCACATCCGTGTGACCTTGCTGCTGTCCGTCCTGAAGGGGACTGCGCGCCGTGGCATCGAGATCTGGGCCTTGGGCGCAGCCGTGCTGCTGGCCGGCCTGTCGGCCTGGTACAGCTGCCGATTGAGCTGGCAGTCGCACCTCTTCCATGACATCTCCACCTCCAATGACGCCACGCCGCTGTGGATCCCCCAGCTGTCCATGGCGGTGGGCAACGTCATCCTGCTGATCGCCTTCATCGACGAGTTTGTGCTGGAACTGCGCGGCCAGCGCCAACAGCCGAGCGGCGACGAATCGCTGCACAACGAGTAACCCCCGCCCCACATCTGCCGCGCTCCATGTCAGACATCGGCATCACCCTTGTGCTCGTGGCGGCCCTGTTCCTCATCCTGGGCAGTGGGGTGTGGATCGGCTTGACGCTCACCGGCGTGGCCTGGATCGGCATGCAGCTGTTCAGCGCGCGCCCGGCGGGTGACGCCATGGCGGTGACGATCTGGGGGTCCTCCTCCAGCTGGACACTCACCGCCCTGCCCCTGTTCGTGTGGATGGGGGAGATCTTGTTCCGAACGCGCCTGAGCCAGGACATGTTCCGCGGCCTGGCGCCCTGGATGCAGTCGCTACCCGGGCGGCTGCTGCACGTCAACGTGGTGGGTTGCGCCATCTTCGCCGCAGTGTCGGGGTCGAGTGCGGCCACCTGCGCCACCATCGGCAAGATGAGCCTGCCGGAATTGAAGGCCCGCGGCTACCCGGATGGCATCTCCATCGGTTCCCTGGCCGGTGCCGGCACGCTGGGCCTGCTGATACCGCCGTCCATCATCATGATCGTCTACGGCGTGACGGCCGAGGTGTCCATCGCGCAGCTGTTCATCGCTGGCGTGTTGCCCGGCATCCTGCTGGCCGCCCTGTTCTCGGGCTACCTGATGGTCTGGGCCTGGCGGAACCCGGGCTTGGTGCCGCCCGCCGACACATCCATGAGCTTGGGAGAGAAGCTGCGCGAGTCCCGCCATCTCATCCCCGTGGTGCTGCTCATCATGGCAGTGCTGGGCAGCATCTACACCGGCATCGCCACGGCCACCGAGGCCGCCGCCGTGGGGGTGGTGGGCTCGCTGGCCATCTCCGCGGCACAGGGCTCGTTGAACTGGCAGACATTCAAAGAGTCCCTGCTGGGCGGCACGCGCCTGTACTGCATGATCGCGCTCATCCTGGCCGGCGCCGCGTTTCTGACGCTGAGCATGGGCTACATCGGGCTCCCGCGACACCTGGCCGAGTGGATTGCCGCCCTCGGCTTGAGCAAGTTTGAACTGCTGCTGGTGCTGATGGTGTTCTACGTGATGCTGGGGTGCTTCCTGGACGGCATCTCGATGGTGGTGTTGACCATGGGCGTGATCTTGCCCACCGTGCAGAAGGCTGGCATCGACCCGCTGTGGTTCGGCATCTTCATCGTGCTGGTGGTAGAGATGGCACAGATCACGCCGCCAGTGGGCTTCAACCTCTTTGTGCTGCAGGGCATGACGCGCAGGGAGATCGGATGGATCGCCAAGGTCACGCTGCCCTTCTTCTTCCGGATGATCGCGGCGGTGGGGTTGATTTATTGGATCCCGGAGATCGTGACGTTCCTGCCCGAGCAGATGAAGCGATGAGCCGGCCGCACGGGCGCCTGAAGGCTGCAGGGGCCTTTGGCTCAAGGATAGCCAAGTCTTCGCTAACATAGGCGGTATGTTGCCGTGCCGCAATCTCCCCTGATGTCCGACCTTTCCGAGCCGCCCACCAGCGCGGTGCCGCAGGTCCAGGGCGCCGAGGCGCGGCCTTTCGGCAAGGCTTCTCAATGGCCAGCCCCTCCTCAGGAAGGCTACCCCACCCGAACAGGCGTGGATGAACAGGAGCCCTGCGAGCTGGTGGGCCCCACAGGTGGAGCCACCCGCGTCAAGCTGATTGAGTTCGACTTGGCCATGGGCTCGGTGCAGTTGCAGGCCCCGCAGGCCCGCAAGCCCATCGCCATCCGCTTCGATCAGTTTCAGCGGCTGGTGCTGTTGACACCGGTCTCGCCGCTGCCGGCCACCGGCAGGCAGGTGAAGAAGTTCCGGCCCGAGGCTTACCACGTCACCCACAAGTCGGGGCAGAGCTCCAGCGGGCTGACCCTGGGCACGGTAGAGCTGCCGGCCGGCCTGTTCCTCTTCGAGCCCATCGACGAACAGGCTTCGGTCCGCCGCGTCTTCATCCCCAGAGGCAGCATCGCTCGTCTGGACTTTGGAGTCGATGCTGAGGCGCACATGGCGCAGGCGGTCACGCCCGACGCCACCAGCCCCGCCGAAGCCACCTCGTCGGCACCCGCGGCAGTGATGCCGGCGCCAACCACAGCGGCGGAGCCCGTTCGCGCAGGACAGCCCAGCACGCGTGCGACCCAGGTCGCCGAGATTCTCTCGGAGCACCCGGCCACCACCCCGCAAGAGCTTGAAGAAGGCATCGCCCGCCAGGCTCGCATGCCCATCGTGCGGCTGGGCGAGGCCTTGATGGCCTTGGGCTTCATCGATCAGGCGCAACTGCAGGCGGCGATCGAAGAGCAGCGCCACGACCGCGGCACGCCGATTGGCGAGTTGCTGGTGCGCAAAGGGTTGGTGACACGAGAAGGGCTGCAGACCGCCCTGGCCCGCAAGATGGGCTACCCGGTGGTGGATCTGTCAAGGTTCCCGGCCGACACCGAGGCCTTGGTGCTGATCAACAAGGCGCTGGCCACGCGCGTGCAGGCCATGCCCTTGATGGTGCGCCAAGGCCGCCTGATCGTGGCGGTGGACGATCCGTCCCGTGCCAAGGCGTTGGACGAAGTCGAATTCGCTGCCGGCTGCAAGGTGGTGCCGGTGCTGGCCCTGACGGGCACATTGCCCGACGGCATCGAAAGGGCCTACCAGAAGCTCGGCGCAGAAAGCCTGGAGGCGCGGCTGGCCGAGGCAGAGCGGTCCAGCGGCGAAGTCGATTTCTCAGGCTCCAACGAACTGTTGGCTTCTTTGGAGCAGGACTCCGGGGAAGAGGCTGGTGGCGACGACGGCGGCATAGAGCAGTCCGACAACTCGCTGGTGCGGCTGATCAACTCCATGATCCTGGAGGCCCAGGCGCAGGGGGTGTCCGACATCCACATCGAGAGCCAGCCCGGCCGTCAGAAGGTCAAGATCCGCTTCCGCCGCGATGGCGTGCTCAAGCCCTACCTGGAACTGCCGCACACCTACCGCAGCGCCATGCTCGCGCGCATCAAGATCATGTGCGACCTCGACATCTCCGAGCGTCGCAAGCCGCAAGACGGCAAGATCACCCTGGGCAAGTTTGTCAGCGGCAGCCGGCTCGAGTTGCGGGTGGCCACCATCCCGACCTCGCAGGGCCTCGAAGACGCCGTGCTTCGCCTGTTGTCTTCCGCCAAGCTCATCCCGTTGGATGACCTCGGGATGTCGCCCGACAACCTGGCGCGCGTGAAAGACGTCGTCCAGCGGCCGTACGGCATGTTCCTGTGCGTCGGCCCTACGGGCTCGGGCAAGACGACCACGTTGCACTCGGCCCTGGGCTTCATCAACGGCCCGGACCGCAAGATCTGGACGGCCGAAGACCCGATCGAAATCACCCAGGCCGGACTGCGCCAGGTGCAGGTCAACCCCAAGATCGACTGGACCTTTGCCAAGGCCTTGCGCTCCTTCCTGCGCGCCGACCCTGACGTGATCATGGTGGGCGAAATCCGCGACAAGGAAACCGCCCAGACTGCCATCGAGTCTTCGCTGACGGGTCACTTGGTGCTATCCACGCTGCACACCAACAGCGCACCAGAGACCGTGACCCGCCTGCTGGACATGGGCATGGACCCGTTCAACTTCGGTGATTCGCTGTTGGGTGTGCTGGCGCAGCGCCTGGTGCGCAGGATGTGCCCCCATTGCCGGACCAGCCGTCTTGCCACTGAGGAAGAGATCGGCGAGCTGGTGGGCGACTACCTGAACGCCTTTGCCGAAGCGAAGAACAGGCCCACCGCCGCAACCCTGGTCAGCCAGTGGCTGGAGCGCTTTGGCATGGACCGGCGAGACCCAACACAGCGGGCACCTTCCGGGCAGGGCGTGCTTTTGCACTATGAGAGCAACGGTTGCGAAAAGTGCGGCGGCACGGGGTACCGGGGCCGTGCCGGTATTCACGAGTTGCTGATGGTGACGCGCGAACTGCGCCACCTCATCCAGACGGGCGCCCGGGTCGACGACATACAGCGCACCGCGCTGGCGGGCAGCATGCGCACGCTGCGTCAGGACGGCATCGAGAAGGTGATGTCCGGCATCACCACCATCCACGAGGTGCGGGCCACCACCAACGCCTGAGGCAGGCGCGCTCGGTCAGCAGGGAGGCCAGGCGCAGCGTGAGCCCAACAGGAATTCGCGAGCAGGCCTCAGCGCGCCAGGGCAAGCTCCACCGCACGAGCCGCCATCACCGGGATCATGGCCGCACGGTAAGCCGCCGAAGCATGCAGATCGCTCAGCAGGTCGGCTGCAGGCACACGGCAGGCCCGGGCGGCCTGCGCGCTGAACTCTCGGGAGAGCGCTGCCTCCAGAGCTGGCTCGCGAAACACACAGTCCTTCGCGCCCGTGACGGCCACCCTCACCCCCGAAGCACCCTGCGCCACCATCACCCCCACGAGGGCGAAGCGAGAGGCGGGTTGCTTGAACTTCACGTAGGCGGCACGGCGCAGCTCAGGAAAGCTCACCGCAGTGATGAGTTCACCCGGCTCAAGGGCGGTAGCGTACAAACCGGTGAAGAAGTCATCCCCCGCCACCGAGCGAGTGGTGGTGTGCACCGTGGCACCCAAGGCGAGCACGGCAGCGGGGTAGCACGCCGCGGGGTCTGCATTGGCCAGAGAGCCGCCCAGCGTGCCCATGGACCGCACCATGGGGTCACCAATACCTTCAGCCAGTTCGGCCAGGCCAGGCAAACGCTCGCGCACCAGCGCAGACCGCGCCACGTCGGCATGGCGCGCCATGGCACCCACGCGGAGGGCCCCCTGCTCGGCAGTGATCTCTGCCAAACCGGGCACCGCGCCCAGGTCCACCAGCACCTCCGAGGCCGAGAGCCTGAGCTTCATGGCCTGCACCAGACTTTGGCCACCGGCCAAATAGCGGCTGTCGCCCTGGCAGGCCTCAACCGCTTCCTGCAGGTCAGCGGGGCGTCGATAGTCGAATGCGTACATGGGAAGACCCTCAATTCAGTCGTGGATCAAGAACATCAAACCGCGCAGGAGCGGAAGCCGCAGAACAGATCATCGCGGAATCCCGAGACGAAGCGCCGCGCCTTGACATGGGCGGCACGGGGCACCGTCCAGCAAGAGGCACCACGCAACACCCGGTGCCCGGCTTCGAGGTTCAGGGCCCCAAACCCCGCCACGGCCTGGCCCTCACTGCCGGGGAAGGGGCGCGCGCGCCCCAGCATCCACTCGTGCACATCACCCCAGACAAAGCCCCGAGACCCCGCGGTCGACGCGGCCAGCTCCCACTCGGCCTCGGCGGGCAGGCGTCGCCCGGCCCAGGCGCACCAGGCGTTGGCCTCATGCCAGGTGACGTGTGCAGCCGGCAGCCCCGGGGCGGCACGGCCCAACTGGCCCCAGCGCTCCAGCACCACGCCTGAGCGCAGCTGCTCCACCCCGCGGGGAGAACGCCGGCCCACCTCGCCGATCCATCGCCAGCCCTCGGGCGTCCACCAGGTAGGTTCGTCGTAGCCACCATCCTGGACAAACTCGGCATAACGAGCCCAGGACACCACCTGGGCGTCGATCTCGGTGTCAGGCACCTGCACCGCATGGGCCCAGCGCTCGTTGGGTGGCACCAGCCCTTGCGGGCGCGATCCCAGCTCCACCGTACTGGCAGGCATCCAGACCGGCTGCCGTTGCGGCCTGAGAGGGGGTGACGTCGGCAGGTCCAGCGTCGGATCGTCCGGGCGGAAACCCAACCATTGCGCGGCCACCGCCAGGCGCTCAGCCAGGCGGTCCTCATGGAGCAGCACGAGCCGGAAGGCATGCAGCCCCTCAGCCGTGGCCGGCGCACCGGCCAACAGGTCCAGGCAGATGTCCAGGGTGCGAGCCATGTAGTCCCGGACCTCCTGTGCAGAGGGGCCTTGGCCGTCGCGCCAGTCGGGCAGCCGTTGGGGCGAGAACCAAGCATCCGCCCGCGAGTCCACCGAGGGCAGGCGAGGCGCCGCCTCGTCTGCTGCTTCGCCGCGCAGGCGCTGCACACTGCGCGCTGTCCAGTACTCCTGGAACCAGGCGGCGTGGCCGATCCAACGCAGCGGCACCACCGCATGCCCGTCACCGCCCAGCAGCCGCTCAGAGGATTCGTAGGCCGACAGCCAGCGCAGCGTGCGGTTGCGCGCGTCCATCAGCATCAGCGAGAGGTCATCCCGCCCCGCCTGCCTGGCAGCCTGCGGGTCGTGCAGCGAGGCCGCGCGCACCAGGTGATCAGCAGGCGAGGTGCGCATGGTCCGCCCCTCCAGCCCGCCCGGCCGACTCAGGCCCGCTCGATGCGCGCGTAGGCGCTGTGGTTGTGGATGGACTCGAAGTTCTCCACATCCACCGCGTAACGGCCCACCCGCTCGTCGGCGTCCAGGCGCAACGCCACGTCGCGCACCAGATCCTCCACGAACTTGGGGTTCTCGTAGGCTCGTTCGGTGATCCATTTCTCGTCGGCGCGCTTGAGCATGGGCCAGATCTCGCTCGAAGCGGAGTCTTCGGCAAACCGCACCAGCTCATGCCACTCGATGGGCCGCAGCGGCTCCACCTTCACTGTGACGATGGAGCGCTGGTTGTGCGCGCCGTAGTCAGAGATCTCCTTGGAGCAGGGGCACAAGCTCTTGACCGGCACCGCCACCTGCATCCACACGGTGGTGACGCCGTTCAGGGTCTGAGACACCCAACGGCCCTGGTAATCCAGCAGGCTGGACAGACCGGACACGGGCGCACGCTTGCGCAGGAAGAAACTGAAGTGGGCCTCGATGCGGCCCTCCACGGCGTCCAGCAGCTGCAGCATGGCAGCGTGCCGCTCACGCAGCGTGGCCAAGTCCACAGGCCGGTCCAGTGCGTCCAGCCAGGCCACAAAGCGCGACATGTGGGTGCCCTTGCGATCGGCGGGCAAGGCCACGTCCAGGCTCCACGTGGCTGCAGTGGACTGCGCCACGCCCGCCACCATCACCTGCAGCGGGTAGCGCACGTCCTTGACCCCTACGCGCTGGATGGCCAGACGGCGCTCATCGCGGGAACTCTGGGTGTCAGGGATGTGGAGGGCGTCAGTGAGATTCGTCATGAAGAGCGGAGCATGACACCAAACCGCAGCCGACGGCGTCACTCGGATGAAAAGCGGCGTTCAGCCGCGGTGAATCTGCAGGCGCGTCTTCTCAGGCCGCCGCCGCGGCCAAGGCCGGCTGCGGGCCGAAGCGGCGGACGATGGAAGCCTCGATGCCCGCGGCGTCCAGACCGCACATCGACAGCAGCTTGGCCGGATCGCCGTGCTCGATGAACTCGTCTGGCAGGCCCAGGTGCAGGACAGGCACGATCACACCAGCAGCAGCCAGCGCCTCGGCCACGGCGCTGCCTGCACCCCCCATGAGCGAGCCCTCTTCCACCGTGACGACGGCGTCATGGCTGCGCGCCAGCTCGCAGGCCAGGGCGGCATCCAGGGGCTTGATGAACTTCATATCAGCCACCGTCAGGCCCAAGCGCTCGGCCACCGCCAGGCAGGGGTGCAGCAAGGTGCCGAAAGCCAGGATGGCGATGCGCTGGCCCTGTCGGCGCACCTCGCCCTTGCCCCAGGGCAGTTCAGTCAACGCCGGCTCGATGGGCGCGCCAACACCAGAGCCGCGCGGGTAGCGCACGGCCACGGCGCCCGGGTGGCGGAAAGCGGTGGTCAGCGCCTTGCGGCACTGGTCTTCGTCCGACGGTGCAATCAGGCTGAGGTTGGGCACGCAGCGGATGTAGGCGATGTCGTAGGCGCCTGCATGGGTGGCCCCGTCGGCGCCCACCAGCCCGGCACGGTCCAGCGCGAACATGACTGGCAGGTTCTGGATGGCCACGTCGTGGATCAGCTGGTCATAGCCGCGCTGCAAGAAGGTGGAATAGATGGCCACCACAGGCTTCAGGCCCTCACAGGCGATGCCGGCGGCGAAGGTCACGGCATGCTGCTCGGCAATGCCCACATCGTGGTACCGCTTGGGAAAGCGCTTGTGGAACTCCACCATGCCCGAGCCTTCGCGCATGGCGGGGGTGACGGCCACCAGGCGCTCGTCGGCCTCGGCCATGTCGCACAGCCACTGCCCGAACACCTGTGTGAAGGTGAGCTTGCCAGGCGCGCTCTTCGGGAAGCCTTCGGCCGGGTTGAACTTGCCCGAGGCGGCGTGGTACTTCACCGGGTCGGCCTCGGCAGGCTGGTAGCCGTAGCCCTTCTTGGTCACCACGTGCAGGAACTGCGGGCCCTTTTTGTCACGCAGGTTCTCCAGCGTGGGCACCAGGGCTTCCAGGTCGTGGCCGTCGATGGGGCCCACGTAGTTGAAGCCGAACTCCTCGAAGATGGTGCCGGGCACCACCATGCCCTTGGCATGCTCCTCAAAGCGCCGGGCCAGTTCAAACAGCGGCGGCGCCCCGCGCAGCACGCTCTTGGCGCCCTCGCGCGCCGCGGTGTAGAACTTCCCACTCATCAGCCGGGCGAGGTACTTGTTCAGCGCGCCCACGGGCGGGCTGATCGACATGTCGTTGTCGTTGAGCACGACCAGCATGTCTGGCAGCGCCCCGGCGTGCGGGTCGCCCGCGTTGTTCATGGCCTCGAAGGCCATGCCGGCCGTCATGGCGCCGTCACCGATGATGGCCACCGCCCGGCGGTTCTCGCCCTTGAGTTGCGCGGCGCGGGCCATGCCCAGGGCAGCGGAAATGGAGGTGGAGCTGTGACCGACGCCAAAGGTGTCGTACTCGCTCTCCTCGCGGCGCGGGAAGCCGCTCACGCCCCCGAGCTGGCGCAGCGTGTGCATGCGGTCGCGCCGGCCCGTGAGGATCTTGTGCGGGTAGGTCTGGTGGCCCACGTCCCACACCAGGCGGTCGTAGGGCGTGTTGAACACGTAGTGCAGCGCTACCGTCAGCTCCACGCTGCCCAGGTTGCTGCCGAAGTGCCCGCCGGTCTGGCTGACGGTGTCGACCACCTTCTGCCGGACTTCGTCAGCCACCTGACGCAGTTGAGCGCGCGCCAGCCGACGCAGATCCGCGGGACTGTCGAGGGTGGGAAGCAGTGATGAGGTCATCTGGAAGGCTTGGTGTCTGCGGGCATGGAGCGCCTGACGGCGCCGCAAGGATACGCAGTGTCAATTCTGGCGGTCAATGACCTTGTCAGCGAGCATGGACAAAGCCGCGGCATCGGTCAAGCCCGAGGCCGCTAGGGCTTCATGGGCTTGGCGGTGCAAGTGGCGCGCGTACTGCCGGGCGGGTTCCAGGCCCATGAGCTGCACGTAGGTGGGCTTGTTTTGCTCCTGGTCCTTGCCCGCG
>Ga0315901_10008710_pt1 | contig 11755 bp, 9 predicted proteins | sample LakEriMetagenome_10_FD_203761 | JGI IMG/M metagenome (GOLD analysis project Ga0315901, IMG submission 203761) | Freshwater fungal communities from buoy surface, Lake Erie, Ohio, United States - Buoy 2 MA116 | ecosystem: Environmental > Aquatic > Freshwater > Lake | place: USA: Lake Erie, Ohio...
TCTCGAGGTGGGCGGGCCGATGCCATCCCTCGGGGCGGTCCTTGGTGGCGGCGAGCATCACCGTCGGGTCGTCCATGTCCTGCGCCTCGCCGGAGTACACGATGTCCCAGCGGCGGAACGCCTCACCGCGGCGCAGCGTGAGGTTGCCGACGGCGGGGTCGACCGGGCCGAGCCCGGCGACGACCTCCGGGGTGAGGTCGGTGCGACGCCCGTAGGTGAACGCCACCCGCCCGCCGGGCAGGTACACCGCGTGCAGCGCGTCGGCCCAGCCGTCGTTCGGCCGGAAGCCCATGCGGGTGAACGCGCCCACGCCCGTGCGGGGGTCGACGAAGTTGAAGTAGTAGCTCTCGCTCCACGCCTGGTGGTCGCCCACCGGGTGGAACAGCTCGTCGTTCGGGTCGGGGGCGGCCGCGGTCATGCGTTCCTGTGTACTCGGGCGTCGGCCGCTGCGGCGAGCCGCGGGCGCCCGTCACCCGTCGGGTCGGCCCCGGGCGGACCCTCCGCCGTAGGATCGGCCTCGCCGCACATCGAACGTCTTGGGGGACGCAACATGGCCATCGACTTCACGCTCGCGCCCGAGCACCAGGAGATCCGCGACCGGGTCCGCACCTTCGTGGACGACACGATCAAGCCGGCGGTCGCACCGTTCGGCCACCGCGAGGAGATGGACGACTCGCAGCGCAAGGACTACATCACCACCCTCATCGACCTGCGCAAGCAGGCCGTGAAGGCCGGTCTGTGGCTGCCGCACATGCCGAAGGACTGGGGCGGCATGGGCCTCGGCCACGTCGCGCTGGCGATGGTGCAGGCCGAGGCGGCCAAGACCCGGGTGGGGCCGTGGGTGCTCAACTGCCAGGCCCCCGACGAGGGCAACATGCACACCCTGCTGCACTGGGCCACCGACGAGCAGAAGCAGAAGTACCTCAAGCCGCTCTGCGACGGGGTGAGCTCGTCGTGCTTCGCGATGACCGAGCCCGAGGTGGCCGGCTCGGATCCCACCCTGATCAAGACCCACGCGATCAAGGACGGTGACGAGTGGGTGATCAACGGCCACAAGTGGTTCATCTCCGGCGCCAACCGCGCCCGGTTCGCGATCCTGATCGCGAAGACCGAGCTCGACGTGCCCGAGGGCTCGCGCGGCGGCAACACCGCCTTCATCGTCGACCTGCCCGCCGAGGGCTGGAACAACGTCCGTGAGGTCGAGACGATGCACGGCCCCGGCGGCCACAGCGAGATCGTGATCGAGGACCTCCGCGTGCACGACTCGCAGATCCTGGGCGGTCGCGGCAACGGCCATCGCCTCGGCCAGTACCGCCTCGGCCCGGCCCGCCTGGCGCACTGCATGCGCTGGATCGCCCAGGCCGAGATGGCACTCGACCTGATGGTCGACCGTGCGCTGAAGCGCTACAGCCACGGCAGCATCCTGGCCGAGAAGCAGGGCGTGCAGTGGATGATCGCCGACTCGGCGATGGAGCTGTACCAGTGCAAGCTGATGGTGCTGCACGCCGCCTACAAGATCGACAAGGGCGAGGACTTCCGCACCGAGGTGAGCATGGCCAAGCACTTCGTGGCCAACAGCCTCAACCGGATCATCGACCGTGCGATCCAGGTGCACGGCGCGCTCGGCTACTCCACCGACACCCCGCTCGCGAACATGTTCCAGCACGCCCGCTGGGCCCGCTTCGCCGACGGTGCCGACGAGATCCACCAGATGCGCATCGCCGAGAACACCATCAAGGCCTACACCGACCACGGCACCACCGCCGCGGCGACGGGCGGCCTGCCCGTCTGATCCCCGTCTGATCCCCGCCGGATCCGTCCCGCGGTCGGGTGGTCGGGCGGTCAGGTGCGGACGCTGCGCCGCACCGGGGTCCAGCCCGGTGCGGGCACGCTCGCCCGCAGCAGCTGGGTGTACTCGTGCTGCGGCGCGTCGAGCACCTCGCGCGTCCGGCCGCGCTCGACCACCTGACCGCGGTGCATCACGATCACGTCGTCGGTGATCTGGCGCACGACGGCGAGGTCGTGGCTGATCAGCAGGTACGACACCCCGGTGCGCTCGCGCACGTCGGCGAGCAGGTTCAGCACCTGGGCCTGGATCGACACGTCGAGCGCGGCGACCGACTCGTCGAGGATCAGCAGTCGCGGCTCGGCCGCGAGCGCACGTGCGATCGCGACGCGCTGACGCTGGCCGCCCGACAGCGCTCGCGGGAGCGCGCCGAGCTGGCGCTGGTCGAGCCCGACGAGCTCGCCGAGCTCGGCCACCCGGCGGTCACGCTCCTCGCGGGTACCGCCCCGGTGCAGTGCCAGCACCTCGTCGATGGCCGCCGCACCGCTCTGACGCGGGTCGAGGCTGCTGTACGGGTCCTGGAAGACGATCTGCACCTCGCTCCCCCGCCGCCGCCGCTCCGCAGCACCGCGGGCCGGCGTCGACCGGTCGCGGCCGCAGGCGACGATGGTGCCCGACGTCGGGGCGAGGAGGCCCACCACCATCTTCGCGATCGTGGTCTTGCCCGATCCGCTCTCGCCGACGATCGCCAGCGACCCGCCGGGCGCGATGTCGAACGACACGTCATCCACGGCGACGGTGGGTCCGAACTCCCTGCGGAGCGACCGGACCTGCAGCAGCGCGTCCCCAGCAGCAGTGTCGGCGGACGAGGGAGCCGTGTCAGCCACCGGCCACCTCCGCCTGCAGACGGCCGCGCAGCTCCACGGCGCGGACGCACCGGACGAATCCGTCGTCGAGCGGCGCGAGCGGTGGTCGCTCGCCGCGGCACGCGTCCACGGCGTGCTCGCAGCGGTCGTGGAAGGCGCAACCGGCCGGCGCCTCGTACGCGGAGCGCGGACGGCCGGGGATCGCCCGCAGCCGCCCGACGTCGCCGTCGATGTGCGGGCGGGCGCCGACGAGTCCGGCGGTGTAGGGGTGCAGTGGGTCGTCGTGCAGCAGCACGGATCGGCGCTGCTCGACGATCTGGCCGGCGTACATGACGGCGGTGCGGTCGCACACCGCGCTCGCGAGCTCGAGGTCGTGGGTGATGAAGAGCATCGACATGCCGCGCTCGCGGCGCAGCTGGTCGAGGATCGCCATCACGTCGGCCTGGGTGGTGACGTCGAGCGCCGTGGTGGGCTCGTCGGCCAGCAGCAGGCGCGGCTCGGTGAGCAGCGCGGTCGCGATCATCACGCGCTGCAGCAATCCGCCGGACAGCTCGTGGGGGTGCTGTTCGAGGCGACGTGCCCCGTCGTGGATGCCGACCTCCGCGAGGAGGGTCGTGGCGCGAGCGGCGGCATCGGTGCGCGACACCCCGTGGTTGGTGCGCAGCGCCTCGGTCATGAAGTCGCCGATGCGCCGCACGGGGTTCACGTGGGCGCGCGGGTCCTGGAACACCATCGCCACCTCGGCACGGAACGCTCGAAGCGCCGGCCCCTTCAGCGACCCGACCTCCGAGCCGGCGTACCGCACCGCGCCGTCGGTGCGCGCACCGGGCGGCAGGAGCCGGGCGATCGCACGGGCGGTCATCGACTTGCCCGACCCCGACTCGCCCACCAGTCCGAGCGCCTCGCCGGGGGAGATGGAGAACGACACGTCGTGCAGCACCGTGCGCAGCTCGCCACCCACGGGCAGCTGCACCGACAGGCCGTCCAGCGCGAGCAGCGCGTCACCGGTCATCGCGTCACCGGTCATCGCGTCACCGGTCATCGCGTCACCGGTCATCGCGTCACCGGTCATCGCGTCACCAGGTTGGACCGGTCGGTGAGCCGTTCGCCGAGCAGGTTCACGGCGATCACCACCGCGACGATGCAGAGCCCGGCGCTGAGCGACTCCATCGGGTAGCCCTGCAGCACGCCGCTCTGGCCGGTCGACACCATCACGCCCCAGTCGGCGTTCGGCACCTGCACACCGAGGCCGAGGAACGAGATCGCGGCGAGGTCGACCATCGCGTAGCCGAACAGGATCGCGCCCTGGGCCACGATCAGCGGCAGCAGGTTGCGGGCGAGGTGTCGCACGCAGATCACCCAGGCGCGCAGCCCCTGCACCTCCAGTGCGGCGATGTAGTCCCGCGACCGCTCACGCAGCGCGGCGCTGCGCAGCACGCGGGCGATGTAGGGCGTGTACGCGATCGAGAGCGCGATGGTGGCCGCCGTGAGCCCGGGCTCGATCACGACGCTCGCGAGGATCGCGAGCACGATCGCCGGGAAGGCGAACAGCACGTCGAGCACGGTGGACACCGCGGCGTCGAAGCGACCGCCCTTCCACGCCGACGCGATCGCGATCGTGGTGCCGAACAGCATCGCCAGCAGCACCACCACGAGGGGACCGAGCAGCGACGTGCGGGCACCGACGAGCAGCCTCGACAGCAGGTCGCGACCCTGGGAGTCGAAGCCGAGCAGGTGGTCCTCGAACCGGCCGACGAAGGCGAACGACAGGTTGGTGAGGTCGGGGTCGTGGGGCGCGATCGCCGGACCGATCGCGGCCACGACCGCGGCGAGGAACAGCACGAGCGCGCTGAGGTGTCCGATCACGCCGGTGCCTCGCAGGCCCGGGATCCCGCGCCCGCTGCGCCGCGCGGGCGCGTCGTCCACCCGGGACGGTGCCGTGGGCAGCTCGACGGTGCTCACGACGCCTTCGTCCCGAGCGACACACGCGGGTCGAGCACCGCGTACAGGAAGTCGACCACGGCGTTCACGATCACGAACACGGCCACGATGACGAGCGAGATGCCCTGCACCACCGCCATGTCCTTGGACAGGGCCGCCTGGATGAGGTACGACCCGATGCCGTTGAGCGTGAACGCCCGCTCGACGATCGCCGATGCGGCGAACAGCGACGCCACCGTGATCCCGACGATCGTGGTGATCGGGATCGCCGCGTTGCGCATCACGTGTCGCCGGACGATCAGACGGTACGGGATGCCCCGGCTGATCGCGGTCTGGACGTGCTCTCGCGAGAGCTCCTCGCGCACCGCCGCCCGCGTGATGCGGGCGACGAGCGCGATCGACGAGAACGCGAGCGCCACCGCCGGCAGCGTGAGGTGCCGGATCCGGTCGACGACCCCCTCGCCACCCCCGAGCGCCGGGAACCATCCCAGGTTCACGGCGAACACCGACAGCAGCACGATCGAGGCGACGAAGCTCGGCACGGCGGCGCTCAGCGTGCTGACGACGATGACGACGTTGTCGACCGCACCGCGCTTCAGACCACCGAGCACCCCGAGCGCGATGCCGACGACGACGATGATCACCGACGCGTACAGCACGAGCTGCACCGTCGTGCCGATGCGCTGCCGGATCAGCGTCGACACGTCCTGGCGCAACTGGATCGACACGCCGAGATCACCGGTGAGCGCCGCGCCGAGCCATCGCACGTACCGGACGAGGAACGGATCGTTCAGGTGGTACCGCTCCTCCAGGACGGCGATGGCCTGTGGCGTGGGCGTGCGCCCACCGGTGAGCGCGGCGATCGGATTGCCGGGTGCCAGGTACATGGCCGAGTAGATCGCGAAGCTCGCGACGAACAGGGTCACGACGAGCATGATGAGCCGGCGGAGCACGAACCTCAGCACGTGCGCCTCCCGCACCCGGCGATCCGATCCATCACTGCGACCTCCTGCGCGACCGGCCGGACCTCAGGCCGCGCCCAGGTAGGCGGCCCAGGGCCCGAACATGTACGAGAACGTCGCCGGGGCGCCGGTGATCTCCGAGCTCATGACGAGCACGTTGGTCGGCGCCACGATCGGCACCCACAGCATCTCGTCCATGATGATCGACTGCAGCTCGACCGTCAGTGCCGCCTGCTCGGCCGGGTCCGTGGCCTGGCGGATCTGTGCCACCAGGTCGACCGCCGCCGGGTCGTCGAACCCGTTGTAGGCCTGCGAGCCGTCGGGGGCGACCATCGTGGCGTACAGGCCGATCGGGTCGGCGTAGTTCGGGTAGTTGACGGTGAAGAAGCCGTCGACGCCCTCGCGAGCCGCCGGGTCGATGAAGAAGTTGATGTAGTTCGCCGCGGACACCGACACGAGCTCGGCCTGCATGCCGATCGACTCGAGCGCTCGCTGGAACTCACCGGCCTGCACGTTGATCGAGTTGAGCTCGCTCGACATGCCGAGCCGCACGGTCTGGCCGGTGGCGCCCGCCTCCTCGACGAGACGCTTGGCCTCCTCGAGGTCCGGCTCGCTCACGTCGGGCAGGGCGTTCCAGGCGTCGACGAAGGTCTGCCGCTCGTAGCCCCACGTGCCGGGCACGGCGGTGGCCCGCGCCGGGTACGCCGCACCCTGGTAGAGCACGTCGACCAGACCCTGGCGGTCCAGTGCCATCGACAGGGCCTGACGGACCCGCTTGTCGGCGAGCGCACCGTCGAAGCTCGACACGATGAAGGCGGCGATGCCGTAGCCCGGCCCCTCGTACACGTTCACTGCGTCGCTGTCCCGGAGCTGGTTCAGCGTCGAGAGGACGATCGGGTACGTCCCGTCGATCTCGCCGGTCAGGAGTCCGGAGGTGAGGACGGCCTCGTCGGACACACCGCGGATGGTGATGCTCTGCAGCTGCATCGGCAGGCTGGTGTCCCAGTAGCTGTCGTTGCGGACGAAGGTGAGTCCCTCGCCCACCACCCACGACTCGAGCTGGTACGGGCCGGTGCACATCACACCGCCGGCGGCGGTGGCGAAGTCCACGCCCTGCTCCTCGGTGAAGGCCTGCTGCACGATCGCGCCGACCGGGCCCGAGAGCTCGCCGATGATCGCGTTGTCCTGCACCGTGGTGGTGATGGTGACCTCGAGGTCGCCGGTCGCCTCGATCGTGTCGACGTTGGCGAACACGGCACCGTAGAAGCCACCGAGGTTCGGGTCGCGCTGACGCTCGAGGCTGTACACGACGTCGGCCGCGGTGAGCGGCGTGCCGTCCCAGAAGGTGACGCCCTCGCGCAACGTGATCACGAGCTCGGTGGGCGACACGTACTCGATGCTCGTCGCGAGCCCGGGTGCGATCGTGAGGTCGGGCTGCTGGCGCAGCAGCGACTCACAGGCGATGGCCATCGCGGCGTTGTCGGGGTAGTCGAACACGTAGATCGGGTCGATCGTCGACGTCTCGCGGTACACGGCCCACACGGCGCTCTCGGCCTCGCCCGTGGGCGCCGGCGTGAGGATCGTGCTGGCACCCTCCGGCACGCCGGCCGGACCGTCACCACCGCTGGGCGCCGCGGTCGTGTCGGTCGCTGCGTCGGTGGCGTCCGGCGCGTCGGTGCCGTCGGGTGCGACGGTCTCGTCCGGCCCCGCTGCGGTGGTGTCCGGCGCGGCCGACTCCTCGGTCGCGTCGGTGGCGGTGGGCGGGGCGTCGGCCCCTCCGCACGCGGCCAGTACCGTCGCGACGGCCACACCGATCGCGAGGAGCCCGTTCCTGCGGACTCGTCTCATGGTTCTCCCCCTTGGTCGTGTCGACCGGTCGTGTCCCTCGCGGGCGCGATGCCGAGTGCGTCGAGCACCCGGTCGACGGGCAACGCCGGCGACCGGTGGCCGTCGCGCCCGATCATGGCACCGCCGGGGAGGTGACGATTCGCGACCAGCGCGTTCACCACCGCCTCCTCCACGGACTGCACCACGGCTTCGTACAGGGGATCGATCTGCCCCCACGGCACGAACCGCATCGACTGGTAGGCCTCCGCAGCTGCCGTCTCACCGAGCGGGATGTCGCTCGTGAGCGCGCCGGCGTTGGCCGTCGAGAACGCGAGGAAGATGTCGCCGGAGAAGTGACCGCCGCTGGTGCCGGTGCGGGCGAGGCCGAGCGGCACGCGGCGCGCGAGCGCCGTGCACTGGTGCGGCAGCAGCGGTGCGTCGGTGGCGACGATCACGATCACCGACCCTGCGCCCGACACACCGCCGCGGCGGCGGTCGCGCTCGAACCAGTCGCCCTCGGACATCGGGTCGTCGTCGGCGAGCTGGTCGCCGAGGTGGACGCCGGCGATGGCGAGTTCGTGGCGCGAGCCGAAGTTCGCCTGCACGAAGACGCCGACGACGTACCGGTCGCCGGCGTGGTCCACCACGCGTGACGCCGTCCCCGAGCCGCCCTTGAACCCGTAGCAGTTCATGCCGGTGCCACCGCCGACGGATCCTTCGGCCACGGGTCCGCCGGTGGCGGCGTCGAGCGTGGCCATCGCGATCTCCGGCGTCACGTGGCCGCCGTTGATGTCGTTCAGATAGCCGTCCCAGGTCTCGGCGACGACCGGGAGCACCCAGGCGCTCACCAGGTCGGGACGCCGCTCACCCACCCACCGGACCGCCGCGGTGTGGCACGCCCCCACGGCGTGGGTGTTGGAGATCAGCACGGGCACGTCGAGCGCACCGCTCTCCTCGATCCAGGTGGTGCCGGTCATCTCGCCGTTGCCGTTCAGCGAGTACCAGCCGGCCGCGCACGGCGATCCGAGACCGTCGATCCCGCGCGGCAGGATGGCGGTGACGCCCGTGCGCACCGGTCCGCTGCCGACCACGAGCGGACCGTCACCGTGGATCAGCGTGGTCATGCCGACGGTGAGGCCCGGGACGTCCGTGATCGAGTTCAGCGGCCCGGGCGTGCCACGGAACGGGATGCCGAGCTCTCGCGCTCGTGCCGTCGACGCGCTCACGACGCCCGCCTCCGGGTGCGCTTGGCCGCCCTGGCTCGCACCTCGAGCCCGTCGACGTAGGTGCCGAACAGCAGGTCGAAGACCTCTCGTTCGTAGGCCGCCATGTCGCTCGCCTCGGTGCCGTAGGCGTTGCGGCCGATTTCGAGCTCGCGGGCCTGCACCTCGGCCGACGCGGTGATCGTGGCGGCGCTCATCGCCACGTGGGCGAGCATCATCTCGCCGTACACGCGCACCTGGTTGGTGGCCTCCACCGGGTCGAGCCCGGCCTGCTCGAACAGGCGTCGAGTGACCTCGATCGCCTCGCGTTCGCGCGGGCCACCGGTGAACCGGTACCCGACCTCGGCCACCAGCGCCGGCCGTTCCAGCAGGCCGTCACGCATGGCGACGGCGACCGCGTGCAGGGACTCCCGCCAGTCGGCCGACGGCCGGAACCGCGCCAGGACGTCCGCGTAGGTGCGGTCGAACACGTCGAGCAGGAGCTCCTCCCGGCTGCGGTAGTGCCGGTACAGCGCCGTCGGGTCGGCACCGAGCTCGGCGCCGAGGCGGGTGAGCGTGAGCGGGGTGGTCGGCTCGTCACGCGTGAGTCGATACGCGGCCTCCGCGATCAGCTCCCGCGACAGCGAGGGACGGGCGCGGGCGGTCACCGGCGCGCCACGGCCGCAGCCGTGCTGCGTTCGTCGACACTCCCCATGTCGCCTCCTCCCCGACGCGGCATCGAAGCACACGTCAGTGCCACTGTCAATGACGCTGACACGTTGGTGACGCAGCCGTCACGGAAGGTGTGGGACACGGACGATCAGGCGCGGTCGGCCGCGCGTTCGATCGCGTTGCGGGTGACGCGCGCGACCGCCGGGTCGGCGAGGCCGTACACCCAGTCGGTGCTGCCGATGGTCACCACCTCGCCGCCCGAGGTGCCGTACGGCCGCGACACCACCATCACCGCGTTGCCGTGGCGAACCCGAGCGATCGAGTCCGCGTCCACGCGTCCGAACAGCCGCGACGCGACGAACTCCAGGTCACCCTGGTCGTCGAGCGCGGCGATCGACGACGGGTACTCGCCCATCATCAGGTTCGACGACGGGCAGAAGGCGACGACCTCGATGTCGGCGGGCGTGCCGTCACCACCGGCTGCGACCGGAAGCTGGTACTCGTCGAAGGTGAGCCGGCAGCCGACGGTCTCGTAGCCGACGACGCCGTGGTCGCGGCCGAGCAGGTCGCCGTAGCGCAGCCCGGTCCCCTCGAAGAGCCAGTGGCCGTCGCGGTACACGGTGAAGGCGCCGGCACCGCGCGGGGTGGCCTGCCCGAACCGCGAGTACAGACCCCACGCCGAGCCGGCGCCCAGGATCGACGTCTCGGGCCGCCCGACCACCGGATCGGCCCACATGCCCGTCATCAGCTGCGGCCGCCCGTCGGCCACGACCGGGTCGAGCTCGTGCGCCCGGTACTTCCAGCACGTCATCGCCGCCGAGCGGTGGCCGTCGCCGACCTCACCCGCGCCGTCCGCGTCGTGCTCGTCGTCCTCGAGGCGCACCTGCCAGAACATGGTGTTCCCGGACATCGACACGACGTTGCCGCCGCAGGCGACGAAGCGCTCCACCGCGTCGCGCTGGCCCGCCGACCAGTACTCGTCGTGGCCCACCGACAGCAGCACCTCGTAGCCGTCGAGCAGCTCGGGATGCTCGGCCAGGTCGCTGGAGATCGCCGTGTCGAACGCCAGGCCCTCGCGCTCGGCCCACTCGACGAAGCGGCGCTCGTAGGTGAACCAGCCGGCCGAGCTCATGTAGCCGGGCAGGTCGTGGGCGTGGCGGAAGCGCTGGTACGCCTCGCCGTCGACGTCCGGCTGTTCGCCGAAGCGCACGGGCGGCGCCTTGCGGTCGTCGCGCTCGGTGGGGGTGCGGTCGATCATCCCGCGGCCGAACGGCCGCCGGAACGACACCCGGTGCGCACCGGTGTAGAGGCTGCGACCGCCCCAGTTGTTGTACGCGTTGTACGTGTTCGTCGCGATCACGAGCAGCGCCCGCGCGGTGGGCTCGACCGGGCGCACCACCACGCAGGCGTCACCGACGTCGCGACCGGCCGGGGCACCGTGGGCGCGCAGCCGGACGTGGTGGAAGCCCGACCGCCACTGCGGCCCCGTGGGGATGCGCAGGGACACCGGCCACCCGCAGCCGCGGCTGTCGGCGTCGGCCGGCGTGTCGGGCACCGAGCCGGGCAGATCCGTCGCGGACCAGACGACCTCGCGGGTGGCACCCCAGCGGATCACCTCGACGTCGTAGCGCTCCGTCGTGCAGCGCACGTGCAGGGTGACCTCCTCCCCCGCCACACAGCTGAGCCGCCCGCAGTACGCCTCGACGGCGTCGTGGTGCGTGGGGTCGTCGGACGGATGCGGGATCGGCGCAGTCACACGCGCGACCGTAGGCGCTCCGCCCTGGGCGTGAGCGAGCGACACGTCGTCGCCCGCTCCCGGGACGAGACACGACGATCGGATGTGACACCCTCGTCGTAGGTTGGTGGTGTCGGTTCCATCGCCTGGCTGGCTCATCGCCTGTCGGGCGCGTTCCTTCGGAGCGACCGGATCGGGCCCGTGCGGGTCCCGTGTGCTGGTTCGTGATGCTCGCCTGCGGGGGCGGGGGAAGGGGGTCGGTCGTGCACGCTGGTTCGTCACCACCCGGAGGTGGGTCGTTGCGGTTGGAGCCGCCCGGGTTCGCTGACGTGTCGGATGCGGTGTTGCTCGCGGATGCCGGATCGGTCGAACGTGAACGTCGCATCTGCGAGGGGGTGTTGATCGCGAGGTTGGTGGAGATCGAACGTCGCCGCTTGTACACGGCGAACGGGTGGCGGTGTCTGGCCGGGTGGGGGCGTGGGGTGCACCGCTGGTCCGATGTCGAAGCACGCGCCCGCCGCAACCTCACCCACCTCGTGATCGAGTGCCCCCAGGTGCTCGAGCGGATGCTGTCGGGTCGGTTGGGGGTGGCGCAGGCGCATCTGATCGGCCGCACGTTCCGGGCGCCGCGGGTGGGCCGGTTCGTGCCGTGGTTCATCGACGACCTCCTCGACTCGGCCACCAGCCTCGATGTCGCGGACTTCGAGATGTACCTCAAGGAGTGGAAACGGCTGGTGGATGTCGACGGCCCGGACCCGGCGCGG
>Ga0315901_10008712_pt1 | contig 11754 bp, 8 predicted proteins | sample LakEriMetagenome_10_FD_203761 | JGI IMG/M metagenome (GOLD analysis project Ga0315901, IMG submission 203761) | Freshwater fungal communities from buoy surface, Lake Erie, Ohio, United States - Buoy 2 MA116 | ecosystem: Environmental > Aquatic > Freshwater > Lake | place: USA: Lake Erie, Ohio...
TGGGCATCGAGCCTCCGGTCATCGAGCTGCAGGAAGGGGGCGATACCTTCACCGAGCGGCGCGTCGAAGCGGATCCTCTTGAGCGGGATCTGCTGGCACAGGCACGCGACGTGGTGTGGCGCCGGGGGGTGGAGCCGGGCGAGGCCCAGCCCCGAACGCCCATCCGCGGGGTCCTGCCCGGTTCGTTCAATCCGGTGCATGCCGGTCATCGCCAATTGCAGCAGATTGCCCGGCGAAAATTGCAGGGGGAGGTCGCCTGGGAGATCTCGGTGGTCAATGTCGACAAGCCACCGCTCGACCTGATTACGCTCGAAGAACGGTGTGCCCAGTTCGCCGGGGAACCGGTCGTGCTGACCCGGTCTCCCCTGTTTGCCCAGAAAGCCGCAGTCATGCCGGGGATGGTGTTCGTGGTCGGGGCGGATACCGCAGCCCGACTGGTGGATCCCCGGTACTATGCCGGCGACCCCGAGGCGATGTCCGGTTCCCTGAAGACGATCCGCGACCAGGGATGCCGGTTCCTGGTCGCGGGACGCGTCCAGGACGGGCAGTACGTTTCGCTCGGGCAATTGCCGATTCCGAACGAGTTCCAGGGGTTGTTTGAAGAGATCCCCGCCGAGGAGTTTCGGTGCGATCTCTCGTCTACCGAGTTGCGTCGGCAACGGCAGGCGGCCGACGGGGGCTGACTGGGGACGGGACGCACTCAGCCCGACCTACTGGGCGCTATGGATGTCGGGACGCAGGGATTTCGCGTCACGCAGGTAGACGTGAACGATGTCCTTGAGGGACTTCGTGGTATTGACGTGGAGCAAAACGCGGACGCATTTCTGCAACCGACCCGGAACGGCAATTTCCGAAGCGCACAGCAGGGGGACCAGCTGCAGCCCAATCTCGCGCGCCGCCTCGGCTGGGAAGGTGGCCGTGAGGTCGGGAGTGGTGGTGAACAGGATGGACGCAATGTCCTCGGGGTCGGTGATCTCATTGACCCGCAAGACCTCCTGCAAGAGTTCCCGCGTCGCTTCGAGAACGGCTTCCCGGGTGTTTTCGGAGGCCGTGGTGGCCCCGCGAATCCCCCGAACCCGCCAAGGTTGAGACATGAAATGAGTCCGTCAAAAAGCCAACAGCAAACAGTGTGAGTCGTGGCCGGGGAAACGTCGGCCTGCGTGCAGGCCAACATGGTTCCCTGGATTTCGTCGCGGTTTCCACCGGCCGATTTAAAGCGACCAGCCTTCCCGGACGGGAGGGTGGATCAGGGGGGCCAGGTCGGGATGGTTCCGGGCCGACTGGGATTCGGAGTCCCAGTCCACAGCGGGACCATTCGACTGGGGGCCGGGCCCCATCCACACCGCAAGGTTCCCCAACAGAACGGTTTCTGACAAGGGACCGCCCACCGTCACGAAATCGGACGAGGCGGGAGGCCCGCCGTGAATTGCCTGAATCCACTCTTCGAACAGCCCGGGGGCAGGCTCTGCCGAGGCGGAATGGGCCTCTTTCGTGACCTGATCATGCAACAGAACAAAGTCTTCCGTCAGATCGTCCCGCAGCCAGAGTGAGTCGCGTTCCCCAACCAGCAGCAAGCCGCTGGCCGACCGGGCACGTCCCAGAAACAGCTCGCGGGACGGGCGCTTTCCGCCGTCGTACCAGGTCAGGGTCAGGGGGGGGAGTGGGCCACGTTCCGGAAACTCATAGCGCACGACCGACCAGGAGGGAAACTGGTCCCGGTCATGCCCGGCATGCGCGGCGGCAATTCGGGTGGGGGCCGCCAGTTTGAGGGTGCGGAACGGGAGATCCAGCAGCTGGCATCCCTGGTCTCCGAGGGCCCCGGAACCGAAATCCCACCAGCCACGCCACTTTCCGGGGTGGTATACGTTCACCGCGAAATCGCGCTTCGGCGCCGGCCCGAGAAACAGGTCCCAGGCGAGACCGGCAGGGGGCTCTGCGGCTGCGGGACGAACTCCCGTCCCCTGGGGCCAGGTGGGGCGATTGGTCCAGGCGTGCACTTCCCGGATCGCACCCAGGGCCCCCGTTTCCAGGAAGGCGGCGGCCCGCTTGAGGGGGCCTGAGACGCTGCTTGGGTTTCCCAGTTGCGTGGCGACTTTTTTCTCCTGCGCCGCCGCCATCATTTGACGGACTTCACCCACCGAATGGGCGAGAGGAGTCTGGCAGAAGCAATGCTTCCCCAGACGCATCCCGAGAATCGCGGCATGGGCGTGGGTATGGTTGGGAAGACCCACGATGAAGGCGTCAAAGCCGTCGGCGAACTCCTCAAAGAGTTGGCGGTAGTCCTGGAACTTCCTGGCCTTCGCGAACGGTTCCTGGGCCGATCGCTCGCCCAAAACCTGATCGTCAATGTCGCAGAGGGCAACCACATCGCCCAAGCGGGCGGCAGCGGTGGCATCGAGCGCTCCCTGGGCGCCCAATCCGAGGCATGCAAACCGAAGTCGGTCGTTCGCGCCGGCCCGTGCCAATCCCGTCGCCTTTCCTCCGCTCCAGAGTCCCATCCCCAGGAGGGTGGCATTCCGGAGGAACTGCCGGCGACTGCACGGTTTGGCCACGAAACTTCACTCCTCGACCCGGCGGACGAAATTGGGGGACGGAATTGGAGGGGGGGAGAACCAGACCGTTGCCGCCTGTGAATTGGGCCGGTCTCGGGACGGTGAAAGCCTGCGGCACCCGAGTGTCGCGATCCCTCGGTTTCGTCGATCCCCAGTCATCTGGAGAAACATCCCTTCACCACGGTTTTCGACCTTATCAACCAGTTTTCAGGGCTGCAACCAGCCCTTCACCCTCGGAACCGAAATCAGAACGATCGAACTGCACCGGGCAGCGTGATCCCGAGTGGATTCTGGGATTTCCCTGTTCCGAAACGCCTGCTGATCGGACAGATCGGGGGGGTGAGCAACTTCGTGATGAGTCGTGTTTTTTCCCAAGGCCATTGCGGGCTATTTTTTGGGGCAGGCGCCCTGAGCGTTTGTTGACCCCGCTGGTTGGGTGTGATTGTGGAAATCTGCGGGGTATGGGTCGAATGCGTGGTTTGTTCTGGCTAATATGCGATGGGGCTCTGCCGCAGAATTCCGCAAAACCTGTGCGGGTTAATCCGGCCAGTGGTGACCCTGCCGGGGGATGGTCGGCTGATCGAAGCCGACCGTTGCGACGGTCGATCTTCTTCGAGCCCGAGAGTTTCGCTGCGTGTCTCATGAGGAGGGATGAGCGCGGGGTGAACGCCGAGGCACAGACGACAGTCGCGATTGGATTCGGAATTCCCCCCTACGGACAGAAGTTTGGGAGCTGACGTCAACATGAATCTGCGCAGCATCGCGAAGCGGTTGGCCGGTGTGTCCACCCTGGTGGCCCTGGGGATTTCGCCCGGGTGGTGTGAAGCCCAGGTGCGCGGACCGCTTCGTCAGAATGGCGTCGCTCAACCGGTGCCCCAGCAGGGGGCCCAGAACCGCGGTGTCGCCGGCACTGTGGCGCCGGGGGCCAGTCAGGATCCCCTCAGCCGGTATGCCGGGATTCTCGACCAGCCGGACCAGTTGTCGCGGATCCCCCAGCAGGATCTTCTCGCACTTGCGATTCGGGAGACGTCTCGCCGGACGCTGGTCGCCGATCGTCATACACCCTGGCAGGTGGTGCATGGGGTGTTGGCCCTGCGGTGGGATCTGCGTCTGCGTGAGCAGCAGAGTGGGAAGTTGATCAGCGGCATCGAGTGGATCATGGGGGGGGCGTATTACGACAACCAGCCCCTCTGGCAGGAAACGCCCTACGGCGGACAGGGTCATCCCTTCACCCGACCGTACGCGTTCGAGGGGCATCCGACCCAGTTCCTGGGATACATGTGCCTGGCGAACATCCCGCTCGATTACGAGGTGGCGACCCCCACCAAGGTGATCACCGTCCGCGACATCGTGCAGGATGCGAAGATGCAGGTGCGGACCGGGCGCGAAATCACCTGGACGCTCTGGGCGCTGGCCCACTACGAATCTCCCGATTCCCAGTGGACCAATGCCGCCGGGGAAGCCTGGAGCATCGAGCGGCTGCTGAAGATGCAGGTTGATGAGCCGGTCACTTCGGGAGCGTGCGGGGGATGTCACGGCCTGTTTGCACTGGCCTACGCCCGCAACATGAAACTCGACACTGGAGAACCGCTGCGTGGAGTCTGGGTTGAGGCCGATCAGAAGGTCAAACGGTACATCGAAGAAGCCCGGTCCCTGCAGAACGCGGATGGGTCGTTTTCTTCGAATCACTTCCTGGGCCCGGGAGAGACCCGCGAATTTGGGAAGCGGATTTCCACCTCGGGGCACCAGTTGGAATGGCTGATGATGTCACTCCCCCAGGACCGCCTCAATGAGGATTGGGTCCAGAAGGGGATCACCAGTGTGGCGCGGGACCTCGTGGTCAACCGCAACACCGAGGCCGACTGCGGGCCGCTGTTCCACGCGCTGCATGCCCTCGTGCTGTACCGTCAGCGGACAGTCCCGGGATACGAGCAGCCCAAGATCAACTCGGCCCTGCGATTGGCGGAACGTCAGCATCGCGGGAAGGGGGTTCCCCTCGCCGATCCCTCGCGTGGGACCCAGACGGGCAACCGGACCGGAGCCCAGGTGCGCCGGACTGCGGCCGACGAACTCCGGGATGTTGGAGATGTGACTCTGCCCGAACCCGGATCTGAACCGGTGAGTGAGTCCATCGCGGAGTGAGCTGGACCGGCGTTTGCCGGCGTCAGACCCGGTTTCATCTTTCCACGAGACCTGCCACCATGGCTGAATGGGAACTCGCTCAGACCCATCCCTCCGAGCAACTGGCCCAGTTGCACTTCTTTGCGATGAAGAAGGTTCAGGCCAACGGGGAGATTGAGTTCCGGATCACCGTGCGGGAGTTTGTGGCACAGCAGGACCGGAGCATGCGTTTTTTTGCCGAGGCCGATCGGCAGACAAACCAGAGCGTGGCCCCCTTCACCCCCTGTGGCTGGGGGAGCACACTGGTGAAGGCCCTCTCGGAATGCCTGCGTGCCATCCACCGCTTTCCGTATGAGGGGCCTCTTCCCTGAAAACGGGACGGGGCGGGCGATGGGATCAAATCGTGATCGCGGGGTCTGGCAGGAGTTCGATTTGTTGGGAAATCGCTCCGGCCGGAGATCGCTCAGCGGGCGGGTGGCACGGGGACGATCCTGAAGGTGCTGCCGCGGGTGAGAATCAACTCACGATCGGTTTCTCCGCCGGGCGCAGTCTGTTTGACACCGTCACTCCATTCCACCTCAATCGAGTCGTAAGTCGTTTCGGGACCGACTCCAAAATGCAGCCGGGGATCGTGGCTGGAGAGATAGCTGGCGGAAGGGTTCATCTCCCGCGTCCATTGCCGGTTCCCCGCGTGGACTGTCACCCGGGCACCGACCGCATCGCGGTTTCCGAGAGTGTCGACCAGCCGGATGCGCAGCCAATGACCGATCCTGGGGGTGTCGTTGCGCCAGAGTGAGGCAGGTCCCTCGCACGTGGTGTTGAGCAGGTCCAGATCACCGTCGTTGTCGAAATCGGCACAGGCGAGGGCCCGGGCGACAGAATTTCGGGTGCCCCATTCGCCACAGAACATGGCGGCATCCTGGAAATGGGCCCGTCCATCATTGACAAGCATTTGGGCAGGCTCTGCGTAGTCGTTCCAATAACTTCCCAGTTGGGACGAGGGGAGCGGGGCATCGCGCTTGACCCGTCCATTGACGACCGCCAGATCGAGGTCGCCATCAAGTTCAAGGTCGAGGGCGGCGGTCCCAAACCCAGTGCGTGTCAGGCTGGCCGCTGCCAGACCAGACAGTGAGGTTCCATCGCGGAAAGTCTCCTGTCGCGTGGCCAGGTAGAGAATGTTGACCTCGCCACGGATGTTCGTGATGAACAAATCGTCGAGATCATCACCGTTGAAATCGCCCATGGCGATCCCCATGCTCGCCTGGGGTTGTCCAAGCCCGTTTGTGGCCAGTCCCCAGTTGGCTCCCTCTTCGCGAAAGCGTCCGTCGGCCTGTTGCAGCAGCAGGGGGTTGGACTGCTGGTCGTAGGCCATGTACAGGTCGGGACGGTGGTCGCCATTGAAGTCCCGGCAGATCAAACCCAGGCCAGGGCCCGCCGGGGCCGCCGCCACTCCCGCCAGCCCCGAAACATCCAGCAGGGAATACCCCTGGGCGTTCTCTTCACCGAGATTGCGATAGAGCTTTCCGAGAGTTCCCTGGAAGGCCTGAGGCCCGCAGTAGTCCGGCCGCTGCCGACTGTCGTCACAGGCGGTCCCGGGGAAATAGTCGAGATAATTCACGACAAACAAGTCGAGGAATCCATCCTGATCGTAATCGAAAAATGTGGCTGCCGTCCCCCAGCGGGGATCCCGCACCGACAGTTTCCGGCTCGATTCCTCAAACGTGCCATCCCCCAGGTTGGTCCACAGGACGTCAGGCCCGTAACAACTGATGAACAGGTCGCCGTCGCCGTCGTTGTCGTAGTCCCCGATCGCGAGGCCAGTGGCGTAGCTTGAGAAAGATTCGAGCCGGGCTTGTGTCGACACGTCGACGAAGGTCCCGAGGCCGGTCTGGCGGTAGAGTCGTACGGCAGAACGGGTCTTCTCCGCTTCGCCCCCCCAGGTGGCATCGAGCAGGACGAGATCGAGGAGGCCATCGCCGTCGAAATCGAAAAAACCGGACCCCGAGCCCATGATCTCGGGCATGAAATAGCTTCCCTTGGCCTCGGGTCGCCGACAAAAATCGAGACCGGCTTCGACCGAGACATCGACCAGCCATGGGGGTTGGGTGATGCGGGGTGGTTCGTTGACGCTGGAGGGCTGTTCCACACGATCGCCGCGGGCATCGCATCCGCAATCGATCACGCAGGCGGCCAACAGGGCAGACCACGCGAGGGGACGCCAGCAGTCCGTTGTGTTGAACGCCACAATTCGCCCGAACGAGAGGGGTTGAGGACCTGGCGGATGGAGGATTTCCACCGTCACGTAATCTTAGCAGGGAATACCCGTTGTTTTCATCACGACGACCGTCACAATCGGAATTCGACGTGGCGACTGCGGGGAGGGTTGGCCTGAATCCCTGAGGACAGTCGGCGTCTGGCGATTCCACCGAGACGCTCAGCGGAACAGGATCGGGGGCCCCGAGCCCCTCGAAAGCAACATTGCCTGCCCGTTGCGAATCGCTTCTCACACCGCACTGGGGTGGCCATGCCATACGGGGCTCGCTGGCATTCGATTCCCTCAACTCTGTACAGTGTAAGAAGGGTTTTGCCAGGCGGTCCAGGCGGCATTTCTTGCGCCGTTTACTCCGCTTGCCTTGACAGAGTCCGAGCCACGTTCGGGAGATGGTCGTTTGATGAGCAGTGTTTCAAGCCTGAACCGCGGCTGGCTGGCGATGATGCTGGCGGTTTTCGCGAGCCTCGGCATTCCCGCAGTCAGCTGCGCCCAGTCCAGTGATGCGGGTCAGGCTCAAAAACCGGTCGCGACCGACGCGGGGGGAAAGTCACCGGCGGCTTCGGCCTGGGACCGGCTGGTCTATGTTCCGTTTCGCAATCTGCAGCAGACGCTGGCCGGCGACGGGGCGGTGGCAATTGTGCCCGTCCGGGTCCTGAATGACTGGTGGCAAAAGCTGCAGGCGCTCGAGGCCCGTCCCGTGGGCGATGCCGCGATTGGCGGAGGTGTTGCCGAAGCCCGTTACGACGCCACCATTGAGGGGGACTTGGCACGGGTGCGCGTGGAACTCGCAGTCCGGGCCCTGACCACTGAGGGATTGCGGCTGCCTCTGCGGTTTGGTGAAGCGGCGCTGGGGGAACTCTCCTGCGAAGACAAACGAGTCTGGTTGCGGGCCACCGGTGATGGGGATTATGAAATCCGGCTTCCCGAGCCAGGGCTGTATCGCGTCCAGTTCGAAATGGGGGTCAAGGTCAAGACCACACCCGATGGACGGGAATTGGACTTCGAGACCCCCCGTGCCGTGACATCGTCGCTGCAGGTGAAGGTTCCGAGTGCGGACCAGGCGTTTGAACTGGAACCGTCGGCCGCTGCCGTGGAGACCGCAGTTGACGAGGGTGCCTCGCGCTTGACCGCGCGTTTGCCGGCGGCGGGGCGGCTTCGTGCCCGTTGGAGACCCCGCAGCGGCGATTCGCCGATGCAGGATGCCCTGGCGTCGGTCCGCAACACCACCATGGTGCGCCTGGGGGACGGGTTGATCCAGACGGACAGTCGCCTGGATCACCAGGTTCTGCGGGGAGGACTGGAGCGGGTGGAAATCCTCGCACCAGTGGGGGCCCGCATTCTTGAGGTGACCGCCCCCGGGCTGAAGACCTGGAACGTGGCCCCGGGCGAGAACCGTCAGACAATCACGGTGGAATTGCTGGGAAGTGAAACCAAGCGTCTCCCCGTTCGGGTGTTGACCGAAGCTCCGCTGCCGCTGGAGACCTTTCCGGTGGCGGGACTTGTTCAGGACGCGCCTGTGCATGGGGTCCATGCGGGGGGGGCTGGCGCGAAAACGGGGTGGTGGTGCTGTCGGGGACTTCGGACCTCGCAGTTGTCGTTGAGCAGCAGCAGGGACTGATCCGGATTGAACCCGGCGAGATCCCCCAGGAATTTGCCCGTCCCGATGCGCTGGCTTGGCGATACTTCAATCCCGGGTTTGACCTGCAGGTGACTGCCCGCCCCATCGAGCCACGTGTGCAGGCCCAGCGGCATTCTCGCGTCGTCTTTCGCGAAGACGAAATGGAGGTCGCGGAGGATTTTGAGTTCCAGGTTGAGCGGGCTCCCGTGTTCGAACTGCGGTTCGGGATCCCCGAGGGGCTGGTTGTCGACCGGGTCGACTGCGAATTGATGAAGTCGCACCAGGTTCTGTCCGACCGGCAGGAACTGGTTGTGACTCTGCGCGACGGCTGCAAGGGGGATGTTCGGCTGCAGGTGACGGCTCGGCGTCCGCTTGGCCCCATCGATGGAACGCCGCAAGTGCTGAAATTGCTGGAGCCGCGGGGTGTGGCCCGCAATCGTGGTCAGGTTTGGACGGCGGCGGCGCAGAACCTCGAGCTGGTGTTTGACGACCGGGTGGTGGAGCGGTTGCAGGCATCGACGTCGCCCCCCGGGAATCCCCCGACAGGGACCCGCTGGCTGGCAGGGTGGGAGTTTCCGTCGCTTCCCGAGTTCACCTGGAGAATGACCCGCAGGTCTCCACGCCTGTCGGCCACGGTGGCCACGACAGTTCGCGTTCGTCGTGAACTGGCAGAAGTTGAGACGCTCGTGGCGGGAAGCGTGCAATATGCCGGACTGGATACCATTCGCCTGGCGATTCCCGAAAGTCTCGCCGATTCGCTGCAGGTGATGGCTGGGGATGTTCAGACGCCACCCGTTCGCCAACAGGGGCGTGAAGATGGGGCTGAGCCGGGGTGGGTCTTCTGGAAAGTGGTCTTGCAGCGCCCCGTGCTGGGGGCGTTCCAGTTGCGACTGCGTGCCGATCAGAAACTGACGCTTCCGGCTGGGGCCCGGCAGACCAGTTTTTCCATCTCACCCGTGCGAATCTGGAACGGGGGGCTCGAGGGGACCGAGACGGTGGTGAATCCCACCTCGGTGGAGGGGCAGGTGGTGCTGCAGCGGGACCGGACGTTGTCGGTCGGTGCCGAGGCCGATGCTGCTTTTGAATCAATCGATCTGCGGGAGTTGACACTGCTCCCCCCGGAGGGAGATCTGGCGTTCCGGTATTATTCCCAGCCCGAGGGATTGTCGGTTTCGCAGGCATTGACCGTGGCGGCAACCCAACTGGAGATCCAGCCGGTTCTGGAGACCCTGGTCTCGAAGGGAGTGATCGAGGCGGTGGTGACCGAGGATGCCAAGGTCACCTGCCGAATGCGTTACGAGTTGCGGACAAGTGAACGCCAGCGGTTGGACCTGGAATTGCCCAAGGATTCCATCCCGCTGGATGCAGTCGTTGATGGGAAGCGGGTTGAGCTCGAACGGGCTCCCGTGGAGTCGTCGGACAAGCGGTGGGATGCGTACCAGATCCCGGTCAGCCGGAATCGTTCCGCCGACCAGCCCTTTGTGATGGCGTTGATCTTCCAGGCCCCGTACAACCCGCGACCATTGCCGGGAATGGGGGGCAATCTTCAGCTTCATATCCCGCGGTTGGGGCGAAGTGGAACGGGAGAGGGGGTTGTCATCCAGCAACTGCGGGCGGCGATCTGGGTTCCGCAGGAATTCGGCCTGGTGGGGGCTCCCGAGGGCTTCACTGCCGTTCATCCCGCCAGCCTGGATTGGCTGGAGGGGGCCCGTGGCTTCACGACCGATACTTCGAGCCTCGATCAATGGTTTGGAAACGGGGGGGCGGGATTGTACTCGTTCCAGACCGCGGGGCGGGCGTACGAATACTCGCGACTTGGTGAGACCGCGTCGCTGACGGTTCCCTACTGGAAGACCAACTTCTTCACCTGGTGGATTTCGGGCGCGATATTCGCCGCCGGGGTGGTCTTGACGGCGACCTCCTGGACCAATCGCGTTTCGATCCTGCTGCTGGGAGCCCTGCTGTTGTCGCTGCTGGCCCTGTCGTCCCGCGAGCTGGTCATCCACCTGCTGGGAGCGGCGCGGTTCGGGCTGATCGCCGCCCTCGCGTGGTGGTGTGTTCAGGGGCTGCGGAAACTGCGGTTGCCAAGGTTTTCGGAGCCACTTCCGGTTCCGCTGGTTTTGCCCCCCGGGGAACCCCCGGTTCGGCGCTCCGAGTGACCGCCATGGGGCGCGGTTGGAGTCGGGCCCCGTTTCGCTGCAAACTGGGGGTGTTTTCCAGAAAGGGATTTGACGTTTTCTTTCGGGCAGCCGTAGTATGCCCGAGTGTGACGTCCCGAAGTTTCCAAGGTGTCGCGGTTGGCGATGTGGCCTTTCGCCCGTCGATCGATTCGACCGGGTTTGTGGACCCGACCCCGATTCATTGTCGTCAGACCGTGAAAGGATCCCAAGATGCTGGGAGAACTGGTTCCCGTGGGAGGCGGAGACACGATCCCCCTGCTGCGTCCCCGCCTGGTGGTGGGCCGACGCGAGGGATGTGATCTTGTCCTGGAGTTCTCCAATGTTTCCAGCCGTCATTGCGAACTGGAACTGATCGATGGCTTCTGGCTCGTCAAGGATCTCAACAGCAGCAATGGGACGAAGGTCAACGGGGTGCGGGTGAAAAAGACCTGGGCACTCCCCGGCGATGAGATCACGATCGCCCGTCACGCCTACAAGATCGACTACAACGTGATCCCGGGAACCACCCCCCCCGTCATGTTTGACAGTGGGGAGGACATTCAGTTGAGCCTGTTGGAAAAGGCCGGATTGCAACAGGCCGAGCGTCGCCCGCGCCCCCCCCAGGGGCGTCCATCGCAGGGGTCATCTCCGGGCAACCGCCCGTCTCCGCGGAATGATGAGGAACGGGCACTCGAATGGCTGCAGTCGGACGAATGACTTGGCTGGGGCTCACGCTCGCAGACGATGGGACTGGTGAGTTCGCCTGCCTTGGGGAGTTTGCCTGCTGATGAACCAGCGCAAAAAGCGGGTCGACCTGAGGAAGAATCGTGGCAGTTCGCCCCGGCAGCGCAATCTCAAGCCACTGGATGAAGGTCAGCTCGAATCCCTGGCCGGTCACGAGCGGGTTTCGGGCAAGGGGGATTTCTCGCGACGGCGAACAATTGTCTCTGCCTCCGACACGGAATTGCTGCGTGAGGTTGAGGCGGGAACCCTCAAGCCAGGGCGAGTCCTGAGTCCGCGGGGAGGCGGTTG
>Ga0315901_10008714_pt1 | contig 11753 bp, 14 predicted proteins | sample LakEriMetagenome_10_FD_203761 | JGI IMG/M metagenome (GOLD analysis project Ga0315901, IMG submission 203761) | Freshwater fungal communities from buoy surface, Lake Erie, Ohio, United States - Buoy 2 MA116 | ecosystem: Environmental > Aquatic > Freshwater > Lake | place: USA: Lake Erie, Ohio...
ACAGGAACTCGTAGCGCATCCCACATTACGAAAACCGTACGTTTACAAAATCGAATTTGGACGCGCAGTTCTTAATAAAAAGTTTCTGGACTTTTTTACCGCCCCACCCCTTAAAAGTATTAGCCGCGCTTGCAAATTAGTAACTGATGGTCACAAGAGGGTGTCCTCATAAAGAATCTTTCCGAATAGCGAGATAGATTTTTATAGAATAAAAATTTATTTTTTGTTACTCAGAATCGAATCAGCTCCCTGAAAGTATTCGATCTGAATCCTGATTTTTAGCGAATTGACGCCGTCATATTCGGTATCAGCGTAACAAATTTTGAATCTAAATTCATCTATTGCTTCCATCAAACACTTTTTTTACGACAGCTCCTCCGCTGATTCTTGCTCACTTACGCTTTGCTATTTAATCGGACTTGCATTACCGCCAAGAGGCAAGTTTGCACTTGGCGGCAAGTCTCCGTTTTTCACCAGCATGAAAGCCGCAATGGCTGTCTTTTCTGCGTCGTTGATCTTTGCTGGGTCATCAAAAGGCATCAGCATCTGCAGATACTCAACAAGTCCCTTAGCGTTTTGAAACTTTTTGATGTCTTGGCCTGGCCCCCAGATGGGTCTCGGAAAGGTCACGGCATCGCGGCCATTTACTCCGTGGCAGACCACGCAGTGCTTTCCATACAAAGTGCCACCCAAGCTTACCTGGGGGCTCGCGCCCTGCGGAATCTCCACTGCAGCAGCAGCCGAGACACTGGCAGCAAGCGCCAGGCCCACTAAAAATTTAGTCTTCATAGAGTCGAAAAAGAGGTAGAGAAAAGCTGCGGCCGCACCTTGGCGACCGCAGCGTCTCATCGGGTTAAACGACCTGGATGCGAAACTTCGGAATCGCTCCGTTGGCCATACCCAGCTGATTAAAGGGCACCGATGCCGGCTGAGTCTCACCCTTGGTGTCATACCCGCGGGTTTCCACCACGTGAACCCCCGGGGTGGCATCCCACGGGAAATCAAAACGCACCCAAGTGTATTTGCCGAGATTGGGCTGGCGAATTGTTGCCCGCTGCCATATGCCGCCATCAATGCGGTACTCGACATACCAGATGCCGTGCTGCGGCGCCCAGGCGTAGCCCCGCATAATTTGCCTGCCGGCGGTGAGCTTTGGCAACTCGCCGCGCTTTAATGGGTAATTCGCAGGCACCGAGGGGGACTTCTCCAGCACCAAAGGCACGGTGATAAAAGACTTAATCGGCATCCAGGTCACCATCGGGCCTTGCACATCGGCTGCGGTAACGCCGATGAACTCATCGGTGGGGTTAATCGCCGGTGCCTTGTAATCCGGGCCGATATAGACCTCGCCCTTGGTGTTAAGCCGCACCCAGTGATGATGGGTATCAATCTTGATTTCGGTAAGCCACTTAATCGATGCTGTGCCGCCCCAGCCCGGGACAATGACGCGAACTGGACCACCATGGTCTGCCGTGAGCGGATTGCCATTCATCTTAAAGCAGATACCGATGTCATCGGGTCGCGAGGTAATGTCGGAAGCGGGCATCGGCCGGCCCATATCATTGCCATCTACACCTGACCAAAAGAGCACTGATTTGGCGTTTGGCTTAATGCCCACGAGTGCAAAAATATGGCTCATCGGCACGTACTGCCACTCCGCTTGGCCTACAGCACCAAGGACCCAGTTACCACCTGCAACCTTGTCATGGCCCTGCTGCTCCCAAAACAGTGAGCGGCCATTGCCGTGGCACTCCATCGTTGCAATGATGGTGCGCGAAGGCATCTTCATTAACTCGTCATACGAGATCTCAATTGGTCGCTCAATGCCGTTGCCGTGAATCTTGAGCTTCCAGTTCTTCGGGTCGAGCACTGGCTTTTGCTCAACCAGCGGTGTTGGGTAGTGATTGCGGACATAAAACTCCTCCACAGGTGTCATAAAGGTGGAGAAATCCCAGTAATTGCCGCTACGAACCGTCGCCCCGATATTCAATAGCCGAGCGTCATTTTTAAGAATTGCGCGGCGTGGTGCTGCTGCTGCCGGCGCGCCCTGGGCAAGAGACACAAGCGGTGCTGCTGCCGCGGCTGCGCCCACGGTTGCCGCCGAGACAAAAAACTTACGTCGATCGCTTTGTGGGCCGACACGCAAGGCCTCTTTCACAATCTGTTGCTCTTGCTCACGATGTTTTTTCTCTGACATGGTGCCTCCTCTGGCGGTTTTTTTGTATCGCTATATTTTCATAGTTATCAATCTATTGGAAGACTCCTTTGCCACCATTTTTTGTCTAGGGCAGTCGTTTGACACGCGGATAAAAATTACGATGCGGCGCAGCAGCGACCGAAATCAACCAGAGGGCGGCTTAACGGAACGAGCGAATAAAACGAAAGCTAGAAACCCAAAACACTGCGCCGCAAGAAACCAGGGCAAACCGGTCGGCGCGATTCCGACAAAAGTGTCTGTCATGGACCGAGCGATACTAACTGCCGGGTTAGCGAAAAAAGTGGAAGAGGTAAACCAATATCCGGCTGTAACTGTTAGCGCAACGATCATCGCAACTGAATGCTGTGCGTACCGTAGGCTCAAAGTGATGGCGCTTAAAAGAATTACCACGGAAACCGCCTCACTAAAAAGGAGGCCAACCCCGGTCCGTTCCTTCGAGGACACCTGCAACAGCGAGAGATCAAATAACAAGTGAGCAACCAGCACACCGATCCAAGCCCCACTAAATTGAGCTGCTATGAAAGCCACCGCGGTGCGATGCTTTATAGACCTCGTTACCCAAAAATAGGCCGTCACCAAGGGGTTGAAGTGGGCGCCAGAAATCGGACCAAGAACTGAGATCAGCACAAATAACCCTGCTCCGGTGGCAATGCTGTTTCCCAGAAGGGCCACTGCATCGTTACCGCCAGCTAAACGTTCACCCATTATTCCTGAGCCGGTTACGACCAACAAAAGCGCTGCCGTTCCCGCAAACTCAGCCAGAGCAGTCAGTCTCATAACGGTTTAAAACAGAGAAAGTTGAAAGCCCTAGGGGGCGCTCAATTAGGCCTTCTCAGGTTTCGATCTTTTCATTTTTGGAGTAAGCAAAACTTCGGCGGAAGCAGTTATGCCGCAAGGCTGTCCACCGCAACAGTTTTCCGACAGAAAATTGATCAAATCCTGAATGAATGCAGGCTGCGGCCGATAGATTAGACTTCGGCTTTGTCGCTCCGACGAAATCAAACCAGCGTTGGTTAACTCTTTCAAATGGAAAGATAAGGTCGCACCTGGAATACCGAGTAATTCAATAATTTCCGACGGAGTAACCCCTTTGTCCCCACGCTGCACAATCAGACGGAAGACATTAAGACGCGACTCCTGCCCGAGAGCCGTAAATGCGAGGACAGCAGAGGTATTTTTCATATGAGTTAGAGTTTACCGAGTTTTCGTACTAGCACAAGACAATTTCGTACTAACGCTCTTTTCCGATCTGATCGATACTCTCTTGCAAGGCCAAACGATCTAACTTCTCAACCGGCAAAGCAACAAGCAGCTCAATGCGTCGCCGTAGTATCTGCGCAATATCAGCATACTCTTTGAGAATCTCTTCCTCGCTACCTTGATCGCTCGGGCTTTGAACGCCCCAATGAGCCGTGAGGGGCTGTCCCGGCCAAACGGGACAAACCTCGCCAGCTGCCCGGTCGCATACAGTGAAAACAAAATCAAGCCTCGGACTATCGGACCGTGCGAATTCGGACCAATCTTTGCTGCGTAGGCCCTCACAGGGAATTCGATTTTTCTTTAGCACTGCCAACGCAAAGGGGTTGACTGAGCCCTTTGGATGACTTCCGGCTGAATGGGCGTTAAAAGGAGTACCTGCCATGCTTCGCAGAACTGCTTCCGCAATAATGGATCGCCCAGAGTTACTTGTGCAGATGAATAAAACATTGAACTTTTTCCCGGAGACCATCCGCTCCCTCCTCACGAATTAGTGACAAATAAGCGTCGATGCGTATCATATCGACTTTTTGATAACAATGGAAATGTTACAGTCCGGTGACGCAAGCGATTCGCTATTGGCCAATCCGACTGAGGTAGGCCACTACTCCGGCCACACGCTCTCTGCAAAGGCTGTAATAAAGGTTCTTTCCTTGTCTCCTTACAGTAAGCAGACCCGACCGCTGAAGAGCCTTTAGATGAAACGACATTGTCGATTGAGCAAGAGCAAGTTGCTCTGCAAGCTTCGCGGGCGTGCGCCCCTCGGGTGAATTACGGCCAAGGAGTTCCACAGTTCGTAACCTTGTCGTTTGTGATAGCGCTTCCAGAATACGAACAAGCTCCAGCTCGGTCATCACGCAACTCTTAACTTGGACAGTGGTAGCTTAAGCGTAATTAACCAACAAAACGACAGCATCACCGCTGAACCAAGAAGCGCAGCAGAAATACCGCCCCACTGATACAGTAAGCCTGAAAGCAAAGTGCCGACAAAACGGCCGGCCGCGTTCGCAGCATAGTAGAACCCAACATCCTCGGCGGCTTTCTCTGAGCCCGCATAGGCAAGCACAAGGTAAGAATGCAAAGACGAATTCACTGCAAATGCGACTCCGAATAAAGCAAGCCCTACAACGACAATCCACTCCAGCCCGGGGGCTTCCAAAAAAGCGAGTACTGAGAGCCCGCAGGGCACAATCGCAAGCATAAATGACCAGATTTTTGCAGCCGGAACCTCAAAAGAAAGGCCATCATCACTTCGTCGAATCACACTTGGGGCGGCTGCCTGAACAGCTCCGTAGCCGATTGTCCAAACGGCTAAAAATGTTCCCACCATGGTAAACGTCCACCCAGTGGAGTAGAGAAAAACCGGGACGCCCACGACAAACCAAACATCTCGCGCTCCAAATAAACCGACCCGAGCGGCGGCTAGTAAATTTATTCCACTGTTTTTTGCGAAAAATTCCTTCGCCGACTTTGAAGCTCTGGCCTTGCCCATCATTGGGGGTAACGCCGCAATCACAAAACATAGTATTAACGCCAATAGAGCCGCCATTAGCCAGAGTGACTCACGAAACCCAAGGGTATCTAGGAGTAGCCCGCCGAAGAAAAAACCAACCCCTTTCATAGCGTTTTTGCTGCCCGTGAACCACGCCACCCATCTAAAAAGTTGCCCAGGTACATCGGAGGCCGTTACTTTAATCGCCGACTTACTAGAGGTCTTGGTCAGATCCTTTGCTACACCGCAAACCCCCTGAGCCAAAACAACCCAAGCAACAGAAGTGGCCACAGCCCAATCCGGTGAAAGCGCCGAAAGCATTAAAAAGCCGGTTATTTGAGTGGCAAGTCCAATTGAGAGCATACGAGCGATGCCGTAGCGAGTCGCGAGCCAACCACCAACCAAGTTAGCGAGAATTCCCGCAAACTCATACAGTAGAAACAAAAAAGCGAGGGTAAAAGGCGAGTAGCCGAGGCGATAGAAGTGCAAAAGCACTAGCATCCGGAGGGCGCCGTCAGTTAGCGTAAATCCCCAGTAGGAGGCAGTAACAATTGCATAGTTACGCAAACTAGATGTCATAAATGCACTCGACTCAGATTCCGACGCGCTGCATGTGACAAGCAAGGTCAACCATCCGACATGAGTAACCCATCTCGTTATCGTACCAGGCGTAAATCTTCACCATCGTATTGTCAGTAACCATCGTTGACAGCGCATCGACAATAGAACTTCGGGTGTCTCGAGCATAATCTGCGCTCACTAAAGGTCGGGTCTCGAATCCTAGAATTCCCGCTAAAGGGCCCTCAGCCGCTTGCTTTAACAACGTATTCACCTCCTCAGCAGAGGTGCCACGAGCCAGCTCAAAAACGCAGTCTGTCAAAGAGGCGTTGAGCACTGGGGCTCGAACCGCATGTCCATTTAGCTTACCTTTGAGTTCGGGATAAATAAGCGCAATCGCTGTCGCACTCCCGGTGGTGGTCGGCGCCAAGCTTGCCATTGCGCTCCGAGCGCGACGAAGGTCCTTGTGGGGAGCGTCCACAACGACATTGGTGTTCGTCGGATCATGAATTGTCGTAATCTGCCCGTGCAAAATACCAATCGACTCATGGATTACTTTCACTACGGGCGCTAGGCAGTTCGTCGTACATGATGCGGCAGTTAAAATGCGGTGTATCTTGGGGTCATAAAGCCGCTCGTTTACGCCGAAGACCACATTTAAGACATCACCCACCTTCACAGGCGCGGCAACCATCACTCGCTTCGCTCCTCGACTCAGGTGGCCTTCAAGCACTTCTGGAGTAAGAAACTTCCCAGTGCACTCAAGCACCAAATCAACCCCTTGATCACCCCAAGGAATCTCCGCCGGCGTAGCATACTCAGTGAATCGAAGTGCTCGCTGACCAATCTGAATTCGCTCGCTGCTTTCTGCGTAGATTTCCTCATCCCAGCGCCCCTGAACTGAATCAAAGGTTAACAAATGAGCGGTTGCCGCACTGCCACCCTTGACCTCGTTTAGGTGCACAACCTCGAGGCGATTGTCGCGGTACGGATCAATGCGCCCCCTTTGAGCTGCGCCAAATGCGGCGCGCAGTGCAAGCCGTCCAATCCGGCCCATTCCGTTAATTCCGACCCTCATGCTTTACCCCTACACTTTAGTAATTATTGAATTATCGAACATAAACATGAAAGTTTTGTTACAACGCAAAAGGCTTTTAACCCTGCTCATCTAGCCCCTGTAACAGTTTTGAAATGCGGTACTGATAGGTTTCACTTACCGAAATTACATGAGACAGACGCACGTGAACCTACACACTTCAACTGAGTTTGAGCGAGAGCTACAGTCAATAAAAACGTTAGTCTCTGAGATGGGTACACTCGCTCAATCTATGATTGAAGGCGCAATCGAGGGCTTTGAAAGCGCTGACGTGGTCCTACTTAATCAAATCTTTGAGTCGGAGAAACGCGTCGATCAGTTAGAGCTTGAGATCGATGCGCTTTGTAACCATGTCCTTGCTGTCCGACAGCCGACTGCAGTCGACATGCGCCTTGTCGTCGCCTCGATAAAGATCGTGCGGGAAATCGAAAGAGTTGGTGATGAGGCTGAAAAAATTGCCCGGATAAGTTTATCGTTTCACCAGCATCCTGACTCAGCAAAAATTCGTTATCGCGTTCTTCAGATGTCGAAAACAGTCCGTGGGATGCTCAAAAAGGTTTTGCAGGCCTATCAGCGGGGAAATACCGCGGAGATTCAAAAGATTCGCTCACAGGATCTCGAGGTCGATCATCAATTTCGCGATACGCTGCGACTTTTGATTTTGCTGATGATTGAAGATAACCGCACTATTACTCCGGCGATTGACGTCTTGTTCATTGCAAAAGCGCTGGAGCGTATTGGTGATCACGCAAAAAATATCGCCGAGCAGCTCGCTTATATCGTCGAAGGAACCCGCTAGATTCCGAAATGTCGGGCGTATCGGGGACTAATCTTTGACAGATCAAGAAAAACAAGAAAATCTGCAGTATTGAAGTCCGGATCCCAGCTGGGTTCTGAGCAAATCACTGCACCCATACTCAGGTAAGCGCGCAATAGCGGAGGCTCTGTGACTAGGGGTTTCCGCACAATCTGATCCAGCGGAAGTCGATTCTTAGGATAAGCCTCCAGCGTTGGATCAATCGGCATCTTGATACAGACTCGATCCCACAGACTGGCAGCCTGTATTCCGCCATCACGCATACTCACGCTGGCACAGCCGATCAGATGTTGACAACGATGCCGGTGCATATACTGAGCGATCGCCTTCCACAGCAGCATAATTACGGCGCCCGAGCGATGATCTGGGTGCACGCAAGATCGGCCGAGTTCCACCAGGTCTCCGATTTGACGCTCTAATCTTGTTAAGAAAAACTCATTCTGGCTGTAATAGCCCCCGGCCCGGCGGGCTTGCTCAGGTAAGAGGATTCGATAGGTACCCACGATCCGCGCTGACTGACGATTTCGCACAATGATGTGATCACAGTAGTCATCAAATTGGTCTTGGTCCAGTCCCTTCTCAGGCCCCAGAAAAATCGCTCCGTACTCTTGCGAGAAGACCTGATACCGGAGTTGCTGCACCTCGCGAACCTCATCGCGCGACTGGGCTAGACTCACCAAATAATTTTCTGTCTCAATGTTGAGCCACGACTCTTTAGGCGCATCCTCGCCCCAGGCAGGTACAAAAAGATGGGTCTCAGAATGAAAAAAATAGCGCTGGATGGCTAACTCACTCATAGGTGGCCTCTTTTTGCAGTTGGGCTGCCTGGTGCTGGAGCACTGAGCCCGAATTGGAAACGGGAACTAGCGGTACCAAAGCTTCGTAGAATTGCTCGGTCGCCAAAGCCCAGGTAAACGTCTTGGCGTGCGCGATTGCAGCTGAGCGCGAGATCTCCAAAGCTTTCAAACAAGCAGTCCGAAGATCCTGATCTAGGCAGCCCGCACCGCTAACTCCCACAACATCAATGGGCCCCACTACCGGAAAGGCTGCAACCGGTAAGCCGCAGGCCATGGCTTCTACCATCACCAGCCCAAAGGTGTCGGTTTTACTTGGGAAAACAAAGACGTCTGCTCGGCTATATAGTTCAGCCAATTCAGGCTGCGACAGCACGCCTGTCCACCGGGCAGCAGGATAGCGACGACGTAACTCCGCGCCAAGTGGGCCCTCGCCTGCCACCCATTTCACTCCAGGAAGATCGAGTGCCAAAAAAGCTTCGACATTTTTTTCAACCGCCAGCCGCCCTACATAGATAAAGATCGGGTTAGCCGGATCAATCGGTTTTTGCGCACATCGAGGATAAAAAATCTCGTGATCAACGCCTCGGGTCCAGTAAGTTACATTTGAAAATCCATGTTCTTGAAGGTCAAGCATCATGGAGGCAGTTGGTACTAATACCGCAGCTGAGGGGTGATGAAATTTTCTAAATAGTCGATATAGCCAGCCAACCGGAACACCCGTCCTGGCATTAACATACTCTGGGAATCGGGTGTGATAGGCAGTCGTAAACTGCCAACCGCGGCGAACCGCTGCATTTCGAGCGGCCCAACCGAGCGGGCCCTCAGTCGCGATATGCAGCGCATCAGGCCGCATCTGCTCAATGAGTCGTTCGACACGGCGCGAAGTGGTGAGCGATAAACGTATCTCCGGATAGCTTGGACAGGGTAAGGTTTTAAAAAGTGCTGGGGTAATCATCTCCACCTTGAGCCCTCTTTTCCGTAGCTCAAAGGCGGTGCTCATCAGTGTTCTCACCACACCATTGACCTGGGGATGCCAAGCATCGGTCACGATCAGGACACGACTAAACTTACGCGACATGAAGAGGCTCCGTTTCCTCGGTTAACTGAGACTGCCGATAAGGCCAAAAAATAATCTTTAGCTCTCCGGTATGGGTCTCGACCAGCGCCGACAAGCTCTCGACCCAATCTCCGTCGTTGCAATACAGAATGCCGTTGATATCGCGAATTTGTGGCTTATGAATATGGCCACAGACCACACCGTCGTAGCCACGTCGACTCGCCTCCGCGGTGACGACCTCCTCAAAATCCGTGATAAATGAGACCGCATTCTTGACTTTGTGCTTCAGATACTGAGACAAAGACCAATACGAGAGTCCAAACCGATTGCGTAGCTGATTGAAGTGATGATTCAGTCGAAGAATTAAGGTGTAAAGGCTATCCCCAAGATAGGCCAGCCATTTAGCATGCTGAATTACCCCATCGAATAAATCCCCGTGTGTAACCCAGAGCCTGCGGCCATCAGCGGTCTCATGCACTGCCTCATTCACGATATCAATATCTCCGAAGGCAAGGCCAGCAAACTGTCGGATCGCCTCGTCGTGATTACCGGCGATATAGGTGACCTTCGTACCTTTACGGGCTCTTCTCAGGATTTTTTGGATGACATCGTTGTGGCTCTGCTTCCAGTACCAACCCTTTTTCAGCTGCCAGCCATCGATGATGTCCCCAACCAAGTAAAGATAGCGAGACTCGTTAGATTTTAGAAAATCCAGTAGAAACTCCGCCTTGCAGCCCGAGGTGCCAAGGTGGATATCGGAAATAAAAATAGTGCGGTAGCGGTTCGGGGCACAATTAAAGTCAATGGGCTCATGGGGCTTCATGAGTGTTGCAGTGTCGTCTCACTCCATTGCGGTTACGTGACATTTTTATGAAGGTTTTTTTAAAATGACGGCTGAACCTGAAAAGTCTTATAGAGTTCACTCATGATTTGGCCCTTGCGATTTCCTCTCCTCAGTTACCGCTTAATTCTTGGTGTTTCTTTGTTACTCGGAATGAAGCCGGCACTTGCAGCCCGGCCGTTTGTAACGGACGATGCCCGTCTGGCATTACCGCAGAACTGTCAGCTGGAGTCCTGGAGCAAGGTTTACTCATCCATCACTGAGTTTTGGGCGCTCCCGGCATGTAACCCCACCGGAAACCTTGAGTTCACGCTCGGGGCAGGTCAGGCAAGACAAAGTAGTCATGCCACTCAAGACTACGTATTACAGGCCAAGACCCTGTTTCAGGAGATGGCCCCAGGCGGTGTGGGCTGGGGCTTAGCGGTAGGGAAAATCGCCCATCCGAGTGCGGCTGCGGGACCCAATCTCTGGGGCAATCACTATGCCTATCTGCCCATTTCCTTTTTAAGCCAAAACGGCAGGCAGGCGATTCATGTCAATCTCGGCGCCCTGCGCTATGACACGACCCGAGAAACTCGCGGCACCTGGGGGCTGGGACTTGAGCAGCACGCCACCGAGCGGCTGCACCTGATTGCCGAGACATTTGGGGATCATCGGAACCAGCCATTCTTTCAGGCTGGTGTTCGCTACTTTGTGGTGAAGGATCTGCTTCAGATTGATGCAACCCTTGGCGGGCAGCTCGATGGGCCCACATCCGGTCGATGGATGAGTGTTGGAGTGCGATACCTGCCGCAGTCGGTGCTGGGTCTGAGATGATGACCTCAGTGCGCCTTCGATAAAGGGAGTTACCGATGATCAAGAGCATTTTGCGGCTTACTCGCCGAAGGCTCGTCTCCGCGTTCTTTTACTCCATTGAGGGCTTTGGAGCCGCCTGGAGATCCGAGGAAGCCATCAAAGTAGAGGTAGCTCTCTTGCCCGTGCTTGTTGGCGCCGCGTTTTACTTAGGAGATACCAGATTTGAGCAGGCCTTGATGATTAGCTCGCTAGTATTGGTAATCATTGTGGAGCTGCTAAACACAGCAATCGAAAAGACAATTGACCGCATTTCAATTGAACATAATCATCTATCAAAAAAAGTTAAAGATATGGGCAGCGCAGCGGTTTTAGGTGCAATCTTTAATGTAATGATCGTTTGGTTTTTACTCGCATGAGAGGGTTCACGACTTGAGCGTGAGCGAAAAAGCGCCCAATTGCCTCTCTCCTAACCTAAGCATGATGATTATTCTTTCAGCCTTGCTGCTTTGGCGGGGTTTAGCCTAACCCCACACCGACCGAGATCAACTGCTGTCAGCCCTCCCGCTTATCGCACTTTTTGCAGGGCTTTCAAGGCAACTACTTGTAATACTCAAGTGCATTTTGCGGCTGGCGAGATCTCGCCTTGTACCTAACTAAAAAAATTGACGCGTCCAGCAAAGCTAACTAGGCTTTCCAACTCAATAAGCTCTCCAGAAGGAAATAATGACCACCGGAATCTACGCAGCACTTTGCTGCCTCATGTTTCTCTACCTCGCCTGGCCGATTGCAAGCCTGCGTAAGCAAAAAAAGATTGGTCTAGGGGAT
>Ga0315901_10008715_pt1 | contig 11753 bp, 9 predicted proteins | sample LakEriMetagenome_10_FD_203761 | JGI IMG/M metagenome (GOLD analysis project Ga0315901, IMG submission 203761) | Freshwater fungal communities from buoy surface, Lake Erie, Ohio, United States - Buoy 2 MA116 | ecosystem: Environmental > Aquatic > Freshwater > Lake | place: USA: Lake Erie, Ohio...
TGCATGAACGTAGTAGTATGCAGCTTTTTTCGATTCGATGGTTCCATCGGTTTTGAGTGTTGCTCCCGATTTTCTCCCAGATGAGATGCAGGCTTGGAGTGGGCATTTACCCACCCCCTGAATCTCGGGATTGCCAAGGGCCGAATAGAAATCCTCGCCCGTTCTGTCCACACCACCGAACCAATCGTTAAAGCATTGGTTCGCCCAAACAATGGCAAGGTCCGGGCTCAAAACGGCTACCCCATCGGGTAAGCAGTTGAGAACATCGTCGGCTGCTATGCCTGCAACGCTGATTTTTGCCACCAAAACCTCCCGACCCCATTCCTTGCTACCCGGCGATCAAGCACTTCTGTCCGGGAACGCTATGCGAGTCATTTTTGCACTTCGCTGCGACACCAATCTCTCTAGGTTAAATATAGGTGACAAACCAAATGGTTCAACCGTTTCATGGTTGAGAACCCGCCGCGATATCTTAAAACACGGCGAAACCTTAAAAAACGATGCATTGATTCCGGCGCTGATGCCTTAGAGATACTGCTGCATCCCAAGTTCCGTCAACTGCTTGACTACTTCGCGAACTCGCTCCTCCTCCGATTTCGGCGCTACCAACGTCGCATCGGGGGTATGCACGACAATAGTGTCGTTCATTCCGATCGTAACGACCAAGTGATCGGACTCGGTACGAACAATCATGTTCGTGGACTCGATCCCCAAAAAGGGACCCTCCGTGGCGTTTCCATTCGCATCTGGAGTGATCAATCGAGCAATCGCTTGCCAACTGCCAACGTCGTCCCAACTGAAGGGAGCTTCCACAACCGCCACGTTCGAATAACGCTCCATCACAGCAAAGTCGATCGACTTGCCCTTAATAGGCTCAAAGTGCTCAACAAAGCTCCGTTGAAAGTGTGGCGTTCCAATGGAAGCAGCGATCTTTTGGATCGCTTCGTAGATCTCAGGCTCAAACCGGGCGAGAGCATCGAGGATCGTTTTTGCTTTCCAAAGGAAGATCCCGCTGTTCCAATAGAACGAGCCTGCGCTCAAATATGCCTCCGCAGTCGCACGATCAGGTTTTTCCCGGAACCGCTCAACGGTAAAGGCTGCAATACCGGGCTCCGACGTGAGCGGATTCCCTCGCTGGATATAACCAAATGATTCGGCGGGATAACTGGGACGAATACCAAAGGTAACAATCCTTTCAGGATCATCCTGAATTAGCTTCACTCCAGCCCGGATCGCTCGATGAAACTCGGCTTTGGGCTCAATCACGTGGTCGGATGGCATGACAATCATGATGCCATCTGCGTCGGCGGCCATCACCAACGAAGCGGCGACTCCAATGCATGGTGCCGTGTCCCGTTTGAATGGCTCGCCGATAATGTGCTCCAAGGGGAGGCTCGGGAGCTGGCTCACGACCGCCTCCGACAGCTGCTGGTTGGTCGCCACGAGGACTTGTTCGCTGGAGACGAGTCCGGCAAGCCGATCGAAGGTGGTTTGCAGCATCGAGCGCGGCCCCCCCATCCGAAGCAATTGCTTGGGCTTAACCTGTCGACTCGCCGGCCAAAATCGTGTTCCTGATCCTCCGGCCATGATTACCGCATGAAGCATTGCCGTGTTGTCTCCCAACTAAAAATTGAGCAATCGAATGTTAAGCAAAATAGGTATCGGCTACGACGTTTGCCGGAGCTTTTATTTTTTGAAGTACTTCCTCAGGATCCAATGCCCACATCGGGTTGATTTCGACCTGAACCCCTGGCTTAACGATCACCCCTGCATCAGCGAGCCACCTCGCATGCAGGCTAGAGATCGCTTGTTTCGTGGCTGATGGTGTATCGGTCGGCGCCCCATCTGCATTTTTAACGGGTGCGAATACTTGGCTAGCATCTCCTTCGATCACCAGCGTTCGTTCGGCCATCGGTAGCAAATCGAAGACAAACCGCTCGAACTTGATCGCATTCGGCTTCGATGGTTTTTGCAACTCACCCGACTCATCGACAAAGGGAACTGCTTTGTGGGCGCGGTGGAATGGCAAACCGCGCTCGCTTGCAGCTGTCGCCTCGAGGAACTCAAGGTCAAAGACATGCACAGCGATATTTCCCGCCCATAACTTTAAGGACCCATCAGGATTCGTTTTTTCCGCGGCCACATCGGGCAGATCGCTGTACTCGATAATCTGAGTCTTGCCATCAATCGAAACAACGTTGCCGACACGTTCCTTCGCAAAGCGTTTAGGCACAACTTGCGTGGTCATCTGAGAACGGGCTAAACGATGGTATCCAACCATGATCGGATCGCAGGCAGTCACCATCGGATTGTCGACCTGCGCGTAGAAAAACTGCTCCACGCCACGCTGCTTGGCCATCGCCAGTGCTCCGCATCGGGCTAACGCAGCGACAATACCTCCATGACCATCCGGACTTAGTGCCAATTGGCTTGGGGATTCCATCAAGATGCGACCATGGGTGGCATCGATGGCCGGCATTGTCCCTTGCTGGAACAGGAAAAGCTCGTCTGGCCGAAGGCCGAGATTCTCATGCTCCGCAAAGTACGCTTCCGTGGGAGCATGTGTGGATGGGCCAGTCATGATCCATAATGGAATTGAAACCCCAAAACGACGCATGGCTCCCTTCAGAGAATCAACATGCATCTCGAATAGCGTTCGACCTGAGACAGGTCCAATCGGATACATCCCTTTCGGCAAATCGAACCCGAGCCGGGTCCCTTGCCCCCCTGCAACCAAAATCATTGCGACTTTGCCATCCGAGAGGGCCCGAGCCCCTTCGTCATACGCATCCCTGGTCGAGATGCCTCGGTAAAGTTCCCCTAAACGGACCGCATCGGGAGGTTCCGCTCGCGCGGATAGCGCAATCCAATCATCGGAGTTGCCCTCGGAGCAGTCGCCTTGGCCAAACTCAGCCTGAGCATTGGGAGACAACCTTCGAAGCAGTTCGAAATCCAGCGTTCGAATCTGCTTTTCGAGTTCTTCTCGTTCGCCCGGAGTTAGACGCTCCCAGTGGTTGAGCAAGTACTCGTGACCTGCAACTCTGCAGATTTCGCTCAGGCTTTCCCTGGGGCTAGGCATCACAAGTCCCTTTCCATGGCTTGGAACGGCTATCGTCACCCCTTACTTAACGTCGAGCAATTCAACTTCGAACGTCAAAAGCTCGTTCGACCCGATGTCTGGTGGAGAGCCTTGCTCACCATAAGCCAATCCAGGAGGAATGAAAAGAATCCACTTGTCGCCAACCTTCATCCGTTGCAGGGCCTCAGTCCAACCTGCGATAACTCCATTGACAGGAAATTCGATAGGCTCGTTGCGCTTGATCGAGCTATCGAAAATGGTCCCGTCGAGCAGCTTGCCTTCGTAATGCACCTTCACCGTGCTGGTCAACGTCGGTGTCTTGCCTTTGCCAGCCTTGACCACGCGGTACTGAAGCCCAGACTTGGTTGTCTGAACACCGTCGGCTTCTTTGTTGCTCTTCAAGAACTCGTTGGCTTTCTCCAAGTTCTTTCGGCCTGATTCAATCATCTTCTTTTGAATTCGCTCTTGGAGGGCCATGAAGGCCGCTTTGAGTTGCTCGTCGTTGAGCTTGGCCTTCTTTGTCAACGCGTCCATGAAGCCATCAGTGAACTCCTTTGCGTCGAAGTCCTTGTCGTCGAGCCCAGCTCCCGACATATCTTTGCCAACCTTCCAACCCAGTGCGTAACTTTTCGCGTCTTTCAATCCGGTGTTCCCTTGGTCGAGTGTGACGACTCGCGGAGCATCTTGTGCCAAGGCGGATGCCCCGGAGAACACAAGCCCGATCGCCGCCATCGCTTGGAAGCAAACTAATACCTTCACGTTTCTGATGGTCATGTCTTTGAATATCCTTGGATGCTGAAAATCCTGCTTGGCATCCGGAAATCAAAGGCACCAAGACCTCGCGACTCAGGATCCGCACTCTGTTCGAGCATACTAGTGATGAAAATGGTGCCAATCGATTACAATTCGCTTGTCGCAATCCTTTTTAGGATGACGAAAGACTAGCGAACGCGACGTCGAAATTATAGACCATTTGCCCCGAAAAATTCCCTCGCAAACCAGGATAAACCTCCCGTGAAAGCTCTTTTGCTCAGCGAAATCAAGAAGCTGGAAGTCGTTGAAATCCCGAAGCCAGAGATCGGACCCGATGATTTATTGGTTTCTGTGCGAGCCTGCGGGATATGTGGTAGCGATATCCATGGATTCGACGGCAGTTCCGGCCGCCGTATTCCCCCCTTGGTCATGGGACACGAAGCCGCAGGGATCGTCGAAGCCGTCGGCGCTCACGTTACCAATTTTCGGGTCGGCGACCGCATCACCTTCGATTCCACGGTTTCCTGCGGCAAATGCCATTTTTGCCGCTCAGGATCGATCAATCTGTGCGAGAACCGCCAAGTCCTCGGGGTGTCTTGCAAAGAGTTTCGCCGCCAAGGAGCATTCGCGGAGTATGTTTCGGTCCCACAGAATATCGCTTACCACATCCCCGAATCGCTCCCCTTCGAACATGCGGCCATGATCGAGGCCGTCTCGATTGCTGTCCACGCGACCAACCGCACGCCGCGATGCTTAGGAGGGTCCGTCGTTGTCGTCGGCTCCGGCATGATCGGATTGCTTTGCATCCAGACTCTCAAACTTTCCGGCTTCTCGAAGGTCATCGCCGTCGACCTCGAAGACGAAAAACTGGAACTCGCCAAGAAACTAGGAGCCACACACACCGTCAACGCGCGCACCACAGACCCTGTTGCAGCCATCCTCGGTTGGACCGAGGGCCGTGGTGCCGACGCCGCCATGGAGGTCGTTGGAGCCAACAAGCCAGTCCAAACCTGCTTCCAAGTCGTCCGTCGCGGTGGATCGGTGACCCTCGTTGGAAACCTTACCCCCGTCGTCGAATTACCCCTGCAAACCATCGTGACCCGAGAACTGTCCGTCTATGGCTCCTGTGCCTCCAACGGGGAAATCCCTCAATGCATCGAACTGCTCGCCAGCGGAGCCATCCAAGTCGCTCCGCTGATCACAGCCATGACATCCCTCGAAGAAACCGCCTCGTGGTTCGATCGACTCTATGCAGGGGAAAAAGGAGCCATGAAAGTCATTGTACGCCCAAACTGTTAGCGACCGGACAGGCTGTTAGCTACCGGCCAGACTGTTAGCGACCGGCCAGACTGTTAGCGTATGAATGCACCCGCGTCACGCGAGCAATTCCGCTCCTAGTTGGCTTCGACAAGCTCCCAAGACGCTCGCCACTACCTCGTCTGCTTGCTCGCTCCGAAGCGTGTCCGTCGCGCTTTGGAGCTTGAGCGTCAACAGCACCCGCTTCTTACCAACACCATCGCGTTTCGTATCTCGATAGATCTCGCGGAATAGGATATCGACACACAATGGTCCGGCCGACTTCGCGATAACTCCTTGCAACGATTGCCACTGCAATACTTCATCGACGACCAAATTGAGATCGCGTTCAATGGCTGGAAACGGAATGACATCTCGAACTCGAGGCACCAACTGTGCGTGCTGCAACAACAAATCCAAATTCATTTCCCCAAGAGTCGCGGGCCCATCGAGCTTGAGCGACTGGCTCAATGAACGCGAAAGACTTCCGATCCAACAAAGCATCGTCTCGCCCGCCATCCAAGCGATACCGCTTCCCGACTCGAGGAAATCCCAAGTAACTTTGGTCTCGGAGAGCTTCGGGATGTCGCCGCCAACACCCCAAACGCGATGAAGGATCTCTTCGAACACACCTCGGACAACACGAAGTTCACTCTCAGCGATGCAGCCGAGATTCAATTGCTCGCGCGGGAGTTGATTCCCATTGGGTAAGTAAACGTTCGCCGTCTCGAACAATCGCACATCGCGATTGCTTTGGGATTGGTTGTGCAGTCGGGCTGCAATCAAACTGGGGATCAATGAACGACGAAGGGTACTCGCCCCTTCGAGCAGCGGTACCATCGTCGTCAGAGGAGCTTCGTTCGACCAAGGTGAAATCCGATCCGCAACGCTGCGTCCAATCAAACTCGGATTGAGGGTTTCGTCGAACCCGGCCGCTGTCGCGACATTCCGGAGCGTGCTCATCACAATGTCTTTTGGACGGCGCATCGATGCCACCATAGGTACCATGGCATCCTCTGGAATCTGTTCGTAACCGTAAATCCTCGCAACTTCCTCGATCAAATCAATCTCGCGCGGAAGGTCTTGTCGAAATGACGGGGGAGCCACCGCGCAATGATGCTCGTCAGCCCTGGCAACCCCACAACCGAGTCGCTTCAAAATGTCGCAACTGGTCTCCCATGGAATCTCGATCCCTAGAACGCGCGCGATTTGAGACTTGCGCAAGTCGATCTCGGGTAAATTCGTTTGCACAGAGTTGGTGTCCAAAAATCCGTCGAGCAATTCGCCACCCGCCGTTGCCAAAATCAATTCGCAACACCGACGGGACGCCCAATCCAACTGGTTCGGGTCGATGCGACGTTCGTAGCGATGCGACGACGGCGAATGCAATTTCAGCTTGCGAGCCGTACGGCGAATCGACATCGGTGCAAAACTCGCCGACTCGATCAAAAGGTCGGTGGTAGTATCGGAAACCTCACTCTCCGCTCCTCCCATCACGCCCCCTAAAGCCACCGCGCGCTCGGCATCGGCGATGACAACCATCTGGGGATCGAGAACGTAGTTCTTGTGATCGATCGCCAAGAAATTTTCTTTATCAGCAGCAGGGCGAACGATGATTTTCCCTCCGCGTATCTGCGCAAGATCAAACGCATGCAACGGCTGGCCACACTCCATCATGACGTAATTCGTCGCATCAACCACGTTATTGATCGTCTTGATTCCAATCGCGCGCAATCGCTTGGCAAGCCACTCCGGACTAGGACCGATCTTGACCCCCCGAATCACACGGGCTGTGTAACGTGGACATGCATCCTCAAAGCGGTTGTCGAGTCGAAGTACACTCGCGATCGAGGTTTTGGACGTAGCCGGACTCGGTTGAGGAACAACCAATGGAACGCGATAGAGAACCGAGGCTTCGCGCGCGATCCCGATATGCCCCAAGCAATCAGCACGATTGCTGGTCACCTCAAGATCGATCACCGGCACGCCTTCGACGATCTCCGTTCCCTCGTGGTTCAAGCCCGACATTGCCCAACGGGAGACGACTTCTTCCAGCGGGCGGTCAATCTTCACGTAGTCCGAGAGCCAGTCCCAAGAAATCAACATGACAGAACTCGATCTTTAACAGAACACGGTAAACAGTAACGAAGGCACGGTAACGAAGGCACAGTAACGAATGCACAGAACAGTTTGACTAGAACACGCTTGTTAAGAAGCGAATTGACGAAGGAAGCGAACGTCGCTTCGATACAAATCGCGGATGTCCGTAATCCCGAAGCGACGCATGCACAATCGCTCCACCCCGAGTCCAAACGCAAATCCAGACCACTTCTCCGGGTCGATGTTCACCGATTCGAAGACATTGGGGTCGACCATCCCTGCACCACCAAATTCGATCCATTGACCATTCCACCAGTAATCGACTTCGACACTTGGCTCCGTAAATGGAAAAAACGATGGCCGAAATCGAACGTTAACATCCCCGCCCAAATAACTGGTCGCGAACAGTCGCAGGACGCTCTTGAGTTGAGTCATGGTCACATTGCGATCTACCCATAACCCTTCCATCTGATGGAACATCGGGAAGTGAGTTGCGTCGGGTGCATCGGGTCGATAGACGCGCCCCAAAGAGATAATCCGCAGTGGCAGAGGCTGCGACTCCATGACTCGGATCTGCACCGTGCTGGTCTGGCTCCGCATCAACCTCGCTGCCGGAGAAGACTTGCCAGCGGGATCTGCGTTCTTCGCTGTGGCCAGATAAAAATTATCAAGCGGGTCGCGGGCGGGATGATCGTCAGGAATGTTTAGCGCGACGAAATTATGCCATTCATCTTCGATCTCAGGCCCTTCGGTCACGGAGAAACCAAGCCGCCCCATGATCTCTTTGAGATGCTCAAGCGTTTGCGTGATCGGATGAACAGATCCAATCCTAGGACGAAGCCCAGGCAATGTCGGATCGACCGCGAGCTGTGCAGATTTCGCAGACCCACCAGACGAAAATCGCTCTGCCGCCCCATCAAGGGCTGCTTGCAATGCTTCACGCACTTCATTGAATCGCTTGCCCGCAGCAGGACGATCCTCCGGCGCGACTTCGGCAAGCATCTTTTGGACACTTTTGAGCGCACCGTTCTTAGCACCGACGAATTTCACGCGAAGCTGCTCAAGAGCATCCGCGGATTCCACCGACTGCAGCGACGCTCGAGCTTCCTCGAGCATCGTCTCCAAACTGTTGACGAAGCGATCTAACGCCATGCTTGAAGATTCGCTGACTAGGCAGCTGCCTGTTGCGCTTCCAAAGCCTTCTTCACAGCGGCAACCACCACTTCGAAGCCGCTCGGGTCGTGAATCGCCATTTCAGAAAGCTGCTTGCGATCCAGCTCAATGTTCGCCAAAACAAGCCCAGCGATGAATTGGCTGTAGCGGAGACCATGAAGCCGTGCCGCTGCGTTCAAGCGTGTGATCCACAATCGACGGAAGTCGCGGCGACGGCGTCGTCGGTCACGATACGCAAATCGACCGGCACGCACCAAGTTTTCCTTAGCCGTCCGGTATAGCCTTCTACGTCCACCAACGTACCCCTCGGCACGCTGGAACAAGCGTCGCTTCGCCTGGCGGCGCGCGGAACCTTTTCTCGTTCTCATCGAAACACTTCACTACTGTTTGAGCGTCTCAGGTCACCGCGACTTCTGATCAAAAATCAGAAATGGACTGGCCCAATCGTGGTCTCAGTCGCAGTCGTTAATACCCAGACACTTGGTTTTCAAAGGGCCAGGAATGCATTTTTCCACTCTTAGGATCCGAGCCTTAATGACTAGAATCCTGAGGCTCTACCCTCCAAGGGCACTTGCTCCTGAGGGGACACCCTCCATGAATCGGCTCATCCATGAATCGGCGTTCTTTGGTCGGACGGGTTCGGCACGAACCAGCCCTTCCGACATTAAAACAACTTAGTAGCTGTTTCCATGCAACGCGTCGGTGATCGCGCGGGTCAATGTCGGCTCCAACACTCGAGTTCCACGGAGCTTTCGAATCTTCTTAGCCGGTTTGCTAATCGCCAAGTGGCTCGTGCCGCACTTTCGGTGCTTTACTTTGCCCGTTGCGGTCAATCGGAATCGCTTCTTGGTCGACTTGTGAGTTTTTTGTTTGGTCATGGGTGACAACAGCTTTTAAGAGCTCATTTTCAGTGGTTTTTCAGGGGAATGGACCATTGCTGGATACGAATCAGCAACGATTACCACCCCACCGCGAACCAACGTCAGCGACATGTCGACGGAAACACCGATCAAGTCGCACCGAAAAAACGATTCGGTCAGGGGGGAAAAGTTTAGCTAGTAGCGTGAAAACCTCCAAGAGGAAATCTCGGAAACTCAAGGTACCCCTTCCGGAGACTTTCACGCCCGACGAGTTTCGCCATCGAATCGCTCCCGCCCTGAAGGATTCCCACCCTTTTGGTGGGGATCTACGCGGCGCTCTGAAACTCAGTTTCCCCAGCGGGCAGATGCGGGGACCGATGGGCACGATCAAAACGGCGTCGCATTTGGTGCCGAACAATCAGAAAAAACCGACCGACGGGATGATGCTTCGATGCTCTCGGCTCGAAGACACGGCCAAGTGGTCCTGCCAGGATCGCGGGGAGCAAAACCAACTCGGCAATGACGCCAGCGACCAAAATGGTCAACATCAACCATCCGAACCGCTGCGTCGGGGTAAACGTGCTGAAGGCAAATACGGACAACCCAAGCCCGCTAATGCAAGCGGCTTGCAAGGTCGGTGTTCCGCACTGGCTATACGACGCGATAATGGCAGCCCGCCGATCTCGCAAGGTCAACACATTCCCACGATACCATGACAAGAAGTGGATGGTATCGTCGACGGCGACCCCCAACGCAATGCTTGCGGTCATCATGGATCCGATGTCGATTGCGATTCCAAGCCAACCCATCAATCCGAAGATGAATACGACAGGGACAATATTTGGAATCATCGCGACCAATCCACCCCGGAAACTTCTCGAAACGAAGATCATCAGTGGAGTGATCGTTAGGAACGACCACATGGTGCTTTCCATCAAGCTCTGCAGCAACGCCCGCTGAGCCTTGTAAACGATAGGAACCACCCCGGTGTATACCGACGACACCCAGTGGTTTGGTGACAGCGGATCGGTCGATTCGAGATCGATGACCTTGTTGAGAGCCATCCCCAACGTTCGGACTTCGGAGTCGCTGAACGCTCCCGCAAGCACAATCGCGTCGTAATCCTCAAGCTCCTGCAACTGAATCAGAGGCATCGGCTTGGAATCGAAATTAGCGCGAGCCACCTTGATTCTCGCATTGGTCAGCAACGCCGAAATCTCATCCGATCGGATCTTTGCCGTGGGGGCCGATTCACCGGATACCTGGTCGACCACAGAAGGATCCCAAATCATCACCTTTTTCCCGGCGAATTTGGCGTCCCCCGTCCATGCGGAGATGCGTCGTAGAATCTGCACGCGATCCGAATGGGCTTCGAGAATCGGGTTCACAACATCGCTCAAGCTATGCACAAAACGACCGTAATCGACCCCTTGGAAGGCAGCAACCCGCAAGCTGATCCTCCAAAGCTCATTTCCATTGCTCGGGTCTATTCGCAAGAAACCGGACTTCTTGAACTCTTCACGTTTCGATTCCAACGTCGAATTGTACACGCGTCGCTCGATCAGCTTTTGGGTGCTGGTCCCCTTCGTGGGCAGAGAGGGAGCAAACGTTGCTGCCGACAAACTGCGGCCGACCCATCCATGCCCAGGCTCTCCAAACTTCTGGTTGATGGCGTCTTGAATTCGAAGCGTGGTCTCCATCCGCTCTAGAAACGTTAGGCGACCCAAGTCCTCAATGCGAGGCTCACCGGTTGTATCCTCGACGTTTGCAATGCTGTCCTTATCAAACTCGAGAACAATCTCGAGCGGTACCAGCATCCCCAAGTTCTTTTCGAGCCAGCGGTAATCCTTAAGGATCCGAGCGCTGGAGTCGAACAACTCAAGCAGATCGATACTGGTACGCGTCTTCGTCAGCCCAAATCCGATAAATCCGCAGAGAGCGATGCTTCCAATCGAAACGCCGACATGGTTGCGAACGATAAAACCGGAGAATGCCGCCCAAAACCTCTCGCTGAACGACTGCTGCGCCATCGAGCCCAACGCCGCATTCGCTTTGATCTTCGCTTCTTCCGCGGGGGTTCGAACCCACCTCTTGGCGTATCCCAAAATATGAAGGGTCGATGGCAAGAGAAGGAACAGAACCAAGTTCAAAATCATCACGCCAGCGGCGGAATACATCCCGAACTTACGGATTGGAACCAACTCGCTAGCACATAGCGAAAGCAGGCCGAACGCCGTTGTCACCGAACACAGAATTGCCGGCTTCAGGGCGTGGATGACTGCCCGCTCGGTGGAACCTTTGAGCCCACCTTCGTGAACCGCATCCTTATAGTAGTTGATGAAGTGGACAGCACCGGAGATCGCCAGCACGTAAACCAGAGACGGCATCGAGAGCACAATTGCGTCGACCGTCTCCCCAGTCGCCCAAATGATTGCGAGGGAGGCTGCCGCACTGGTAACCGAGCACAAGAAAACGATCCAGGTCAACAAAGC
>Ga0315901_10008720_pt1 | contig 11750 bp, 6 predicted proteins | sample LakEriMetagenome_10_FD_203761 | JGI IMG/M metagenome (GOLD analysis project Ga0315901, IMG submission 203761) | Freshwater fungal communities from buoy surface, Lake Erie, Ohio, United States - Buoy 2 MA116 | ecosystem: Environmental > Aquatic > Freshwater > Lake | place: USA: Lake Erie, Ohio...
CGCAGCAGGCACTGCCCAGTTGATCTTACCAGTACACTGATCCGCATCGTTTCCAATCATCGTCATCACTGTCGGACAGTTAATGTACGTAGGATTAGTAACATCTTGAATTGTTACGGGTACTACACAAGCGGTAGCGTTACCATTAACATCCGTTACTGATACCGTAATATTTATGCTGCTTCCACTCACCAGACCAAATTCCAATCCGGGAGCAGGATTTTGGGTAACTGAGGCAATTCCACACGCGTCTGTTGCTACCACTGAACCTGTAACATCTGGCACAACTGTAGCACAACCGTCAACTATTACTGGTGCAGGACAAGTCGTAATTACAGGTGCTGTAACATCGCGTACGGTTACCGTCGCAACACAGCTGTTCACATTATTAGCTTCATCCGTTACCATCAACGTAATTAAGTTATCTCCCACATTCGCACATCCGTAAGTGGTAAATGCGGGTGCCAATACCAGAGCACCTGGAAGTGTGCAGTTATCGCTTGAACCACCATTTACTTGGGTAGCAGCAACCGTCACAGTGCCAGCACTGGACAGATCAACCGTGATATCTTGACAAACCGCAGCAGGTGCTACTTCATCGGTCACATTGACCGAGAAGCTACAGGTAGCCGAATTAGTACCATTGTCTGCCATACCTGATTTTGGTATAAAAACAGGACCGTCCGTAGCCGTGTATGTCACTGTAGTAATGCCTAATGGGAAACAACTTCCAGAGGATAATCCTTCCGTCTGTGTAACCGTTACCAAATCACAATTATCTGTGGCAATAGGAGTTGCCCAAGATACTGTTGCACAGCACTGATCTGAATCCGTACTCACTGTCATATTACTAGGACAATTAGACAATACAGGTGCCTCATCATCCGTAACATCCACGTTAAAGGTACAAGTAGCTGTGTTGCCATCCAGTGCCGTTACCGTGTACTGTACCTGTGTAAACCCAACGCCAAAACTGTAGGTATGAGAAAAGCCAGGGGTCACATTACCACCAGCTGGCAAAATTGCCGCCCCTGTAAACGTAATATCCATGAATGAAAAACAAGAGATATCTGAACCAGGATGAACCAATAAATACTGCGCAATGCAATCACCGCTGCCATCAGAACTACTCGTCAAAACAACATTTGATGGACAGTTTGTAAATACAGGAGTACCACAGTAAGGGTCCGTACCTGCCTCTACCTCTTCGCCGTTTGCAAAACCGTCACCATCACAATCTGCTGCAGCCCAAATACTATTACTTGCAACATACCCAGTGTAACCAGGACCCTGTCCTGGATCGCAAGGATCGAGTGGATCTGTATTACCACTCGTCTCCTCTGCGTCATTCAGCCCATCGCCATCGGTGTCTGCATTGTATGGATCCGTGCCAATTTCTACCTCCGTAGCATTGGTTAGCCCATCACCATCACAATCCGCTTCGCCCCATGCAGTATTGGCAGGATCGTACCCGATATAGCCCGTTACTTGTGCAGGGTCACATGGATCAAGTGGATCAGAACCACCTTCTACTTCCTCCGAATCGCTTAAGCCATCGCCATCGGTATCTGAATTGTTTGGATCTGTACCCGTTTCAACTTCACTACCGTTTGGCAAACCATCTTCATCGCAATCCCCACTCAACCAAGCTGAAACTGGCTCAACAGATTGACTAGCTACTACCAAGGAGCAACCATCACCCGGATCCGTTCCATCTGTTACTTCCGTACCATCTTTCACACCATCTCCGTCTGTGTCTTGGTTGTAAGGATCCGTACCAATATTGTTCTCATTTACATTCGTCAATCCATCTCCATCGCAGTCCGCAGGACCCCATACTGGATGGTTTGGATGGTAGCCCGTGTATCCTGCCAGCTGAACAGGCACACAGGGATTGGATGGTTCAGGATCCAACTCATCTTCCACACCATCTCCATCCGAATCCGCGTAATCTGAACAAGTGAAGGATGCATTCGAGATCAATACAGTCGTTAAACCACCAAAATCAAACATCACCATATATGCCTTATTCACACCAGCTGTCAAATAGGCCCGGCCGGCAAAGGAGCCAATGGATGTAAAGGTGTTCCAGCGAGATCCGATTTGAGTACCGCCTAGTATGGTAGGCTTCACAGGATCCGTCGTGCTATCAATTACTCCATTAATCCAAAACTCAATCGCATTATCACCAGCACCAGAAAACGTAAAATCATAAAAACCCGCGTTTTCTACTGTGAAGGTCTGCTCTAAAATCCAGTTGTACTCATTAACATTGGAAAATAAGGACCCTGCATCTGACCTCGGCGCAACCCAATAATAAGTACCCGTACTATCCGTGTAACCAGTCGCTGCCGCAAAAATAAAAGGCAACCCTGAGCTAATCACATATGGATCATAAGGAACAGGCTGCCCAGGATCATAACCCGCTGGTAACTTAACCAACGACCAGTTGTTATCCCTACCAATACCTCCAGTCAGGTATCCAGTACCAAATATTGGAGAAACATTGCAAATATCTGTCCGGAAATTCAAATAGACATTGTTAGTAGTAGGGTCAACATACAGGACAAAGCCATAACGTGGACCACGAGCATCCAACAAGGATACACCCATACCATCTAATAAAGCCTCTGATGAAATCGTTACATTCTCAATCCCACTTAAGGTATCAACACCCGAGTACAATAACCATCCATTAGTACCCAGTTTATTGGAATCCCAAAAGGAAGAAGACCAGTCAACCATGCTGCCGGCTCCGTTAAACTGTAAGTCAAACGTCGTAGCTCCAGCAAAATTTAGATCTGCCCCGGTCGTTAAGTTAATCCCATCGAAATTCGTACCACGCCCAGTCGTAGAATTGCTGATAAACTCCAATTCTACAACAGCACCATTATTATACGTTAAATCAGAGGTAAATGTTTGAATACCAGGTGAGGTTCCGGGTGCGTGGGTACCGCTGATTAACGTGTTGACAGCCTTAATAGTACCAGTACCCGATAGTTTTCCTGCCGCATTTACAGTCAAATTGCCGGATAAACCTTCCTGCATCATGGATCCATTCCAAAAGAAAGAACGGAGTGTGCCATTAACCTGGTACTCACCTGCTTGAATAGAAGTAGTGCCTCGATAATTGGAGAAAGCGGCACTAGCCAAAACCAGTTTGCCAGAACCTGTTTTTCGCATACTTCCAATTGAATTGCCCTCATGAAAATCGGCAAGCTCAGTTGCAATATTCAAAATTGTATTCTCTTGAACTTCAATTTCTGTCGTCCCATTTCCTGCCCTCGCACTAGAAGTCGTAGTAAGGTCGGTGAAAGCAGAAGCCATCGCGAAACTCGCTGAAATCGTCTCTGTTCCACCACCCAAAGCAATTAGCTTAGCATTAATGTTGCCATTTAATACAAACCGTCCAGGACCATTAATGGTGGAATTGTTCTTCATCGTCAAAAACGACAAGTACTCTCCTTGATTTAAGGTAAATGTAGCATTGTCCAACTCAAGAGTTGTAGCATCGCCAATTTGGTTTGCTAATGTAACAATCAGGTTAGTACCAGGCTTCATCTCTATTCGCTGGTTAGGCAAACTCCGACTTGTATTCCCTGGACCTGCTGCCCTGTTTAAGTTTAAAGTGCCGCCAAAGACAGTGGTTACTCCCTGACGGACCGGATTGATGAAGCCACCTGGGGTATACACCATGTTGGCTGTACCCGCACCTAGTTTGACCATGTTAACAGGGTTGCCCAGTGCTGGGTAGTTAGTTGTGTAATCAAACGTACCCGAAGGGACGTTGATGGTGTCAGTGACCTGTGCAAATCCTCTACTCAGGAAGAGGCACATGACAACCATAAACAAGGCGCTTTTTCTGCCTTGTCTCGAATAATCATACAGACTATCCGATTGCAGATGTTTTGAACTTTGCATGAATGTAAACAGTTATTAAATGAGAAAAGGGACAATCCAGTCCGTAGGACAGAATTATCTTTTACACCACAAAAGTCCAACCAAGCACGCTGCTTATTGTACAGAAAGGAAGACAGCCCAATAGGGCTTACGAGGGAATTGTACAGCTGCTCGTACTAGAGGTACCAGGAGGGTGAATTGCCAAACCGTTTCTTAAAAGCCCGTGAAAAATTCCCCTCATCTTTCAGGCCTACCATCTGTACGACCTTCTTCAAAGTCAAATCATTGTGCGTCTCCATAAGCATTCTGGCACGCACAAGCCTGGCCTCTAAAATATACTCATTTGGCGTTAATCCAGTAAGGCGCCGGACCTCCTTGTAAAACTTGGTGCGCCCCATAAACATCACGGATGCCAACTGATCAACTGAAAAAAGATCATTGCTAATCCGATCAAGTGTCTCTTTTTGAAGGGTTTCCAACCACGCCTGTTCATCTGTAAGATTTAGCTCAATACGATCGGATAATCCCTGTTGCAGGGATGCATCCGCCCTGCTTTTTGTCCGTTTAAGTAATTGGTTAACAATGGCAAACAGTGCTTCCTCCTCAAATGGTTTTACCAAATAATCATCAATACCCAGTCGAACTGCCTTCTCCATATCACTCTCCATGGACCGAGCTGTCAGAAAAACAATCGGAATCGATGAAAACTTAGGCTCCAATTTTATTTTTTCTGCCAACTGAAAGCCATCCATCTCTGGCATCATCCAATCCGAAATCATTAAATCAGGTAGGTGGCCTTCATGAAGTAGGTGCAATGCTTCAATACCATTGCTTGTAACTAAAATGGTGTAATACTCGTTTAGTAAAAAATCAATGTAGTGCTGAAAATCTGGATTATCCTCCACAAGGAGTATAACCCTTTCTGATTTTTTAAAATTATTGAATGTCTTACCTTTTGTTTCTTTCGAAACTGCAGGAACCCTCCCCCCAGACACGGTTTCTTTTGGGAATTTAACCGGAAAAACAGCTGTGAATAATGCACCCTTACCAATCGAACTCTCCACCTTAATTCTACCACCCATTAATTCTATCAACTCTTTTGCTACTGACAACCCGATTCCCGTTCCACCTTCTAAGGGAACATCCGTTCGACTTGTTTGAAAATAACGATCAAAAATCTTGTTCAAATCTTCCAGCGGGATACCACGTCCAGAATCTTTCACGGATATTGTTAGCTCACTGTTTACCTCAGAAACAATTACCTCTACTTTACCACCGTTAGGAGTAAACTTAATCGCATTAGAAAGAAGGTTATTCAGAATGATTCGAACTGCCCTTGGGTCAGTTAGAATATGAGAGTGCTCAACCCTCTTACAGTCGATATTAAAACTAATCTGCTTTTGATCACCAAGTACCGAATACTCTTCAGCGATAGAAGAAATTAAAATTGGAACGGAAACTATCTCCTCCCTCCGACGCCATTGTTGAACATCAAGGCTGGACATGACTAGTACTCCATCAACTAAATCAAGTAACCTTCTGGAATTTTGATGCGAAATATCTAGTAAACTCTTGTACCGTCGGCTTAAATTGGATTGCTTCCGAACTACATCAACCGGCCCCATTACCAAGGACAACGGCGTCCTGAACTCATGCGTTATATTTGCAAAAAAACGACGTTGTGCTTCATTTTGAGTTGCTAATAATTGAGCCTGACGCTCAATTAACTCTTTGTCTCCCCGAATCCGGTTCGTACTCTCTGCTACTTTATGCTCCAACTCCCTCTGATATCTTACCAAAACACGCTCTCGAAACCTTAATAACAACCAGACCAATAACCCAATTATTGTCAAAATAATAAACCAAAACCAGCTTTCTTGATAATAATAGGGAAGGACTTCAATGATGAGCTCACAAGGGTCACCAGACACCTCCCCAGATCCCGAATTTCCCCTTATAAGCAACGTATATCTACCCGGAGCTAAACCTAATAATTGTACAACTGGGGATTTAGTGAATACCCATTCAGAACTCAAGCCCTCCACCTTATAGCTATAGGAGACAGCCTTCTCCTTGAAGTAATTAGGCAATGAAAATTCAATATTCAATAGATTGTTACCAGGCTGCAAGGTTATTTTGTTATTCTGGTAAAAGTCATCTACCAACTCTTGATCGGTAGATTGTTTGGCACTCATAGATTTTATGGACATAACAACCACTCCTACACCTCCCCTTTCTCCTACATCAAACTTAAAATGATCTGGATTAAAAAGGGTTACGCCATTTATTCCACCAAAGAGCAAGGTGCCATCTCTCAGCTGTAAATGAGAAATACGGTTGAACTCATTATTGGATATTCCATCCTCTTGCAAATAAATACGAATACTACCCGTTTCAGGATGATACTGAACAATACCATAGTCACTGTTCAACCATAAAAAACCATTTTTATCTCCATATACCGCGTATAAATTATCGTTTGGAAGTCCTTGCTCTCGAGTTATCTTTTGAGCGGCACCTGACTTGCGATTCCATTTAATAAGCCCTTGAGACGTAGCAAACCAATAGTTGCCCGTTGAATCTTTATGGTAATGCCTAAAGTTATCTCCCGGAAGCCAATTATTCCCAGTGCTACTTGCACATTGCTTTTCAATAATTCCTTTTCCAATACCATAACGAAAAAGACCTTTATCCGTTAAAAACCACCACTCTCCTGCATCTTCCTGCTTCATAAAGTAAACACTCGCCCTTCGAAATTCTTCAAATCCGTTATATTGTGAAAACTCTGATGCTACCTGCCGTTTCGTATCATAAACCACTAAGCCCTCCGATGTCCCTAAGAATAGCTGATCCTTGTCTATAAAAGCAGAAGACCAAGTCACCCCCCAATCTCCAGCCAGTGCAAAGGGATAGTGTAAGAAAGAGTTCGTACCCGGCATGAAATTATTAATTATCCCAAACCAAAGTGACCCATTTCCCGGATCTTCTATCAACGGCGAAATGCCCACTTCCTTACCGTGTACCTGTTGTGCTAAGCCTGTTTTACGATTGTATTGATGAAGCAAATTACCTACTAATAGAAAAACAGCACCCTGACTCGTCTCAAGCATTCCTCTAGCCTCCCTCAATTGAAGCCGAGAAAGCTTTGCGTCATCCTTCCATAAAATCTTCTGGAAACGTGTATCCACCAGCCTCGATATATACACTCCGTCGTTCGAACTCAAAAACAAATGCCCATTACGACCCATTACCATGCTGAAAGGAATAACTTTCAAGTCAACGGATGCAATTGGAGTTAACTTTTCTCCAGCATCGAAATTGGTGCAATCAACCGCAACCAACTGGTCTTTATGCCAAATCCAAAGGGTGCCCCGTTTATAATCATACTCCGTGTAGAGCCGTTCTGAAAAAGTACTTATCCCAAGATCCTTAAGCAATGGCACCCAATGCTCAGTTCCATCATGAGAGATAAAACCTATCCTTGCTAAACACTGTATCCACACCCTATCTGGCTCAAGACAGGACATGTAAACTACCCCATCTTGCTTAATCTCAACCCCTCTGTTACCATTTCCATCTAACGTTGTAATCCGAATATCATCTGGTTCGAGGTAAGGATTCTCCGTGGATAACCAAATCCTTTTCTGAAACTGCCTTCCTGAGCAAAAGGTCCGAAAAGGCCCTAAACCATCTGCAAAAAGTATCCAAGTTCCATCCCGTTCCTCTTTCCAGACTTCAGACTTTGAATTAATTAACAAAAGGAACCCTTCTTCATCACAAGCAATATCTACAGGCATTCCTGTCTTAATGGTATCAACCCTGCTCACCATTTCTACTTCCATTCTTGTCCTAATATCGAATACCCGAAAAAACAACCGCCTATCATCAAAGTACCTTAACCAGATTAGGCCTTTGTGATCTTCCATTCGAAACTGAATAACTCGGTGAGAAATAAGCGAGGGCCAGCTTGCCACCCCATAAACCCTATGACCATCTAACACATTTAACCCATCCTGCGCAGCTAACCATAGTACACCTCTACTATCCTGAAAACTGTGGTTTACCTGAGTATGAGAGATGCCGTCCGATATACCAAAATGCGACCACTCCAAGCGCTTACTTGAATGCGTATTTTGGGCTAAAATATCTACAACAACTGCGACTAGAAAAACAACAAAACTCGACTTCCGCATCATCTTGAAACGTGGTTAACTCAAACTCGATTGATTATAATATTAAATTAAAACTAAACACTGTAAAAGTAAGACCTTTTAACCTTGCTTATCGTACGCTTTGATTACGCCTTCGGATTAGAGGGTGGTTTTTGTACAGCGTAGATTTATAACTGAACAGTTGGCTCTTCCTACCCAAATAAGATTCTTTTTATATTGTCAGAAGAAAGAAAACACCAAACAACTCCTTAAAATGAACTCTTTTCAGAATTCAGCGTGCTGGATAATAAATTATTTTGAAAGTTGAACAGTACCAACCAAGATAATATAAATGGGAAAAGAAGCCAATACCATTAACAAAGCTTGAGATACCCAAGACCCCAAAAATCAAACCCACTAAACTCACACCCTCTATATAACTTTAATGCTTTCCAACTGTTTTGATAAAACTGCTCCGATCGCACTTCCCAAAGATAACACCTTTCGCATATAGGCCCTTGCCACGCAGACCCTTCGTGGCCATACATTTCCTCATACCTGCAAGATGCTTCTTGCTGTTTCTCTCTGTCTTTCATCCATTTTTTCCGTTTTTATGAGGTATTCCCTGTTTATCCTGCTCTTTTTCCTTTTCTACAAGAGCCCTGCACAAACGCTCTACTTCTATACCGATGGACCACCCTATCCTCCTGGATTTTGGAGAATTGAACTGGATAATTGTGAAATATGCCCCGCCTTCTCCCCCGATATTGCGTATGCCGGTGGACAAACAAATGATCAATTAAGAGGAGCTGTTTTACTGCCTGATGGAGACCTTGTGACCCTCAGGGGGGTAGGCTCCGTCAATGATCCAGCGGGTGGTTTCCTTCGCTACAATCCCCCATCTCCTACCAGAATACTAACCCAATATGGCCCCGTCACCTATCAGGGTGTTTGCAGCTCCCCAAGCGGAACTATCTACTTAAGCACAGAAACCACCTTATATACCTTTGATCCAACGAATAACACGGTCACAACCGTCGGAAATTACCCAGCCGCCCTCTCCGTAATCTATATTTTTTTCCAAAACGGCACCATGTATGGTTTGGGCAATTACACGGGCTCAAGCGCCGCAATTTTTCAAATTAACCCCTCCAATCCATCCCTGTCCACTCAGGTAGGGCTCACGAACCCCGGATTCTACCACCCAACTACCGCCTCCAATGGTCTTACCTACGGCTATGTTGGTTTGACCGGCACCCCCCCTTTTGGGTTCTACCAACTTTCTGCACCCAGTGGGACCCTAACTCCAATCTGTGTTCCCCCTGTTCCACCTCCTTATTTTTTTGGTATCGGATCTGTGAGGGCCCTCACGGTCAGCCCACCCACCCAAAGCAGTGTTGAGTTACCTTGCCTTTGCCTGGCGCTAACCGCAGAACCCCTCAACCAAAGCCTGAATGTTTGCGAACCCAATGAAGCGTTGGTGCCATTCGGGAACAACGCCCAGCCCGATTTTAACGATATCGTCCGCTACATTCTTTACACCAATCCGAACAACCCCATGGGAAGTATCCTCCAACAAAATACCAGCCCCAATTTTAGCTTTTCTCCTCCGATCCAAACCAATACTCCTTATTATGTAGCGCAAGTCATCGGGAACTCCCTAAATGGAAATGTGGATCCTGCAGACCCTTGTATTGCCCTGTCTGATCCAACTCTTCTCACCTGGAGACCAAAACCAACTTTATCAGCGTTGACCACCACCGCCGGTGAACTCTGTCCAGGGGCCTGTGCCACCCTTTCTATAGAATTAACAGGTACACCCCCTTTTGCCTATTCTTGGCAAGTCCAACAAGGTACCAATGTGATAACTCCACTTCAAGTGGTATTCAATGTACCCGGTAATCAAAGTAATTTTCAAGCATGTGTGCCCTCCAATGCAGCACCTGGAACTACCAACGTTGTAATATGCGGTATACTAGATAACTTTTGTGGAAACCCATAACCAAGGGTCCTATGTTCAAACAAAGCCGCCATAAAACACAGTACACCAAACAATCCTGCGACAGGAAAGTAGAATCAATCTTTTTCCAAGAAAACACTACATCCAACTTGAACTTGATTTTCCAGACCCAACAATTCAAGTTTAACCAAAATTTAAGGGAATACCAATCAAGAAACCGCAGAAACGTTTAAATATACCCTATCTTGCCCCTACATTAAATTATGTTATTTATGAATACCTTACGAAAAATACTAGCCCTTTTACTACTGTCATCTCAACTACCAGCACAGGATGTACTGGAAGACTGGATGCAATCGTACGGAACCGGTGGTGCTTTTGAAGTGGGAATGACTTATCATACATTGGTGACAGATGCCAACTTGCGGGAGCAAGCCACTACCCAGGCCAGGGTCATCAGTAAACTGCCTATCGGCACAACGGTCACTGTTGAAGCAATTAGTACAGACTCCCTAACCTTACGCGGTGTAAAAATGCCCTGGTTGAAAGTACAGACCTACACCAAGAGTACTGGTACCGTTCAAGGTTATCTATGGGGAGGATTTCTGGCATTAGCAAGCATTCAAACCCCTAATGACCCCTACCTAATCACAGATGGAGTGCTGTTTATGACCGGAATCGCCGCATATGACCCCAAACAACAACAAATTACCCTCCAAGTTCGACTAGCCAAAGAGGGAGTTGAATTGGCAAAAACAGAATTTACTACCCATGGGGACCTATTCTACTATCCAAATTTTAGCCTGCGATTCGAACCCCTCAAAAATGTAAAAGCCATTTTAAACGTAGATTATTCCTTTCCAGCCTGCGGTTACCCTTCCGGCAATAACCTGCTGTTTTGGCTCGAGGATAATAGCCTGATGAAAGTGCTTGAAACCACCTCTATCAGCGATGGAGGCGTCTTTTACGACTCCGAAGAATGCCTTTTCCCTACCGACAAGGGGGGCATCGCAGAACACTTGATAGTCGTAAAAGATATGGCAGAAATGGAAGAATCTGAACAGGGCGGATTGAATCTAACCAAACAGGAGTATAAAATTACCCTTTACAAATGGACCGGACAAAAGTTACTTAAATCGAAAGAATTGAAATAAAAATATCCAATATCCAATACCGATGCAGCAGAACAACGCTTCCTTTGTTCTGCTGTGTTATCTCCGTACTTTTGTGTATCCATAACAAAGCAGCCTTTCTCCCTATCGGGAACCATAATTTTCAAGTATTTTTGCCTCGCTTGTTTACTCAACGTAAGCATCCTCGCACTATTCAGAAATCCGCCTAGCATCGGCATATCCTAATTTAATACCTTGAAATCACAGCATCACTTATCGGTTCTATTACTCCTTATCTTACTAGGAGCCTGCCAAAAAGAACGCTTCACTACCTCCCCTGAAGAGGTCCTTTCCTTTTCAACCGATACCCTGCGCTTTGACACCGTCTTCACCGAACTTGGATCTGCTACCAGGATTTTAAAAGTGTACAATCCCCACAGCCAAAGCATCCGAATCTCTAAAATCAACCTGGAAAAAGGAAGTCAATCCAAATTCCGCTTAAATGTGGATGGAATTCCCGGAAACTCCCATGAAAATGTAGTCATCGCTCCCAACGATAGCTTATATATTTTCGCGGAAGTGACGATCAACCCAGATGAACCCCTCTCTTCTAGCCCCTTTGTCCTC
>Ga0315901_10008721_pt1 | contig 11749 bp, 29 predicted proteins | sample LakEriMetagenome_10_FD_203761 | JGI IMG/M metagenome (GOLD analysis project Ga0315901, IMG submission 203761) | Freshwater fungal communities from buoy surface, Lake Erie, Ohio, United States - Buoy 2 MA116 | ecosystem: Environmental > Aquatic > Freshwater > Lake | place: USA: Lake Erie, Ohio...
CTTCCTACCTTGGTGCGGTTCTTTTGTTAACTGGTGTGCTAATGAAGTGGGCTTGAAGATTCCTAACTGTGTATCTACAGTGGCGGGAGCAACAGCCTTTATGAAGAAGAAGCAATGGGAGAAGGCAGAGGAAGCAATCCCTCTACCAGGCGACATTGTGTTCTTTGATTTTCCGAACGATGGCGTTGACCGTATCTCTCACGTAGGGATTGTAGTCAAGGACAACGGAGACGGAACAGTCACCTGTATCGAAGGCAACACTGCCCCAGACAAGAAGGGTGACCAGCGCAACGGAGGGCAAGTCTGCCTCAAGGTGCGTGCCTACAAGAAGAAGAATGGCTCCAAACTACGCAGGTCACAGGCTGTGACAGTCGTTGGATTTGGTAAGCCAGTCTTTAAGTCATAAGGAGAAACAATGGATACAAAGAAACTCGTTGCTATCGCAACCACCTACGCACGTGCAGCAGTCCCATCAGTGGTGGCTCTATACGCAGCAGGGGTAACAGACCCAAAGACCCTGGCATACGCTTTCCTTTCAGCGTTTATTGCCCCACTTTGGAAGGCACTAGACCCTAAGGCTAAGGAATTTGGCCTAGGCAGCAAGAAGTAAACACCCTCAAATAGGCCCTTAAACGGCCCGTAGAGACGAGAAGACCCCCAACCGTAGGTATCAGCCTATGGAAGGGGGTCCTTTTGTCGTTTCTGGTCAAAGCAGGAACCCAGAACCGAACTCTATCCCCTCGGCGTGTCGTCAATAATTCAGGTCTTCGTCTGTGTATAATTATTATATATTATAAATTATAATATATATAGGCGCGAAGCGCCTTATATAATATATATAATTATAATATAATAGATTTAGATAGTACCCTTGTTTTAAGTACCCTCCTGTCCTTGACAGGGGTACTATCTAACAACCTACTAGACGGGAGCATCAAATGTGGAACCCATTTAAGAAAGAACCTGAATCATTAGAAATTTTAATCTCTATGCTATTGGCAGAGATTGACGAAATCTCAGTCCTCATTGAGGAACTTCGCAAAGACTTAGAAGACCTAACTGATTTTGTAGAAGATAACCTTGATTAAGTTAGATTCATATGAGTTACCTGCTCACATCAGTTACTCAGCATTCACAACCTACCTGACTTGTGGATACCAGTACTACCTAGGCCGACTGCTACAGGTTCCTGAGGAGCCAAGCATCTGGTCAGCAGGTGGACGTGCATTCCACTACGCAGCAGAATTGTACGACTATGACAATGAATGAGTTATGGCTTAAGGCGTGGAATAAAGAAACCGAAGGACTTAACTTAGAGACTGCTCGCAGAGCAGGACGTGCGACCAAGGATAATCCGAACAAAGAAGACGGTGCTTGGTGGTACACTAATGGTTCCAAGTGGGTAGACAACTACATACTTTGGCGCAAGAACAATCCTAACTGGAAAATCTGGACAACACCTCAGGGTGTACGGGCTATCGAACTGGAGTTGAATCCAGTAATTGCAGGAGTCCCTGTCAAGATGTTCATTGACAGAATCTTTGAGGTAGACGGTAAGTTAGTTATCGTTGACTTGAAGACATCAGCAAGACGACCAACCTCTGACCTTCAACTAGGCTTCTACAAAGTGGGAGTTGAGATGATGCTAGGAGTTGAAGTCAATCTCGGAAACTACTGGATGTCTCGTGAATCGGGGACAGGAGAGATGATTGACCTAAGTAGATATACACAGGACACACTTGAATACTTTGTTGATGGCTTTGACAAGGCACGCAAGGCTGGTATATTTCTACCGAACCTACAATCGTGCAGTTACTGCGGACTAAAGCAGCACTGCCAATTCACAAAGGAATAATAAATGGCAACAGAAGACTGGAAGTTACAAGTATCCATTCGCACAAGTGACAGTCGTGAAGCGGATATGATTAACGTTCGTGCTAACACAGCAGATGAACTAAGTGTTTTACTTGAGGGTATTAGCGATTACTCACATCAAGTTGCTGCTACCGCTAAGTTAATCAGAGCAGCATACGTGGTATCCCCTTTGGGGACCACCACTTCAACTCCCGCCACCGCGCCAGAGAGTACCTTCGCACCCTTCCAGGGTCAGGCTCCGTCCGCTACGGGACCAACGTGTACACACGGGGCACGGAAGTTCCTATCGGGAGTATCGAAAAAGAACGGCAAGCCATACGCGATGTGGGTTTGCCCTCAACCACAGGGAGCAGACCAGTGCTCACCAGTCAACGGCTAGACCTTGACATCTAAATAAGAATTGATAGAGGGGTAGTCAGACGGGGAAGGTGATTGCCCCTCTATCAACTTAAGACAGGAGAAATAAATGAGAACTTTAGTAAGAAGCGTAGGCAGAGCAGACATTGGTGGAGAACCGTTGCCCTCTGTATTCAAAGCATTTGATAGCAACAAAATCATAATTCGTAGAGCAGAAGTTACTATGCTCGCTGGTACCCCAGGTGTCGGAAAGTCCACTCTAGCACTGGCTTTAGCACTTAAGACACGAGTACCTTGTCTGTACATTTCTGCAGATACAAACGCACATACGATGGCTATGCGTCTTGCGTCAATGATTAGTGGTAAGAATCAGACTGACGTTGAGTACTTGATGAATAAAGATACTGGCTGGACTAAGGCTGTGCTACAGAGAAGCAGTCATATTGTCTGGTCATTTGAATCCTCACCAAGCCTTCAAGATATTGATGAAGAGGTGCAAGCATTTGAGGAACTGTGGGGTTGTCCACCTACAGCAATCTACGTAGATAACTTGATGGACATTGCAACAGATGGCGGAGAAGAGTTTGCCTCTATGCGTGCCATTATGAAGGAGTTGAAGTATCTTGCTCGTGCGACTAACGCTGCTATTATTGTTTTACATCATACTTCTGAGGCTGTACCTGGTAACCCTTGCCAACCTCGTTCTGCCCTCCAAGGTAAGGTGGCACAACTTCCTGCACTTATCTGCACTCTGGGTGTTGTCGGTTCTTCTATGGCTGTGGCCCCTGTAAAGAATAGATATGGGCGTGCCGATGCCAACGCTAACCTGACTTGTTGGCTATCATTTAACCCTGAGTATATGTACATTGAAGATATACCAGAGAATGGATAAGAGATGCTAAGAGAAGAAGAAGATGACCTCACGCAAGAGATGCGTCAACTCGTAATGCAAAAAGTTAATGAAGAGTTATTAACTTTCATTAGTAAGATTGAAGAAGCCAAGCCACCTGTCACAGATGAATGGACAGAGGGCGTTGGTGTTGGTATGAACTGGGCTATCCGTATTCTAAAGAAGGATAAGAGCGCATACTAAGTGGCATCACAATCGCGCAAGCATAGAGGCTACCGTAGTCAGAAAGTGTTGGCTGAGTTTTTAGCAGTCAATGGTTTTCCATATGCGGAGTCTACTGGTGCTGGGCGTAGCGGTTCAGACATTACTGGCACTATAGGTATTGACTGGGAAGTAAAGGCTCGCACAGGATTTAATCCCGCTGCTGCTATCGCGCAATTGAAGGATAGAAGTAACAACAAAGACCTTGGTGTTGTAGTCTTAAGACTTAATGGACAGGGTGAGAAAAGTGTAGGCGATTGGGTTTGTCTACTGAGACTGGAGGACGCTGTGAATTTATTAAGAGAGGCTGGGTATGGTGATGGAAAATGACCTACCCAGTATTAGAACAATCCTTGAACACTATGGAGCAAGAATTAGAAGCACTCACGGACAGGTCAACTTACGTTGTCCATTCCACTCTGACACACACCAGTCGGCAAGTGCGAACCTCGACAAGAACATCTTCATTTGTTTCGCTTGTGGAGTACAAGGTAACAGTATCCAAATCGTATGCAACCAGGAGGGATTGAGATTCAATGAAGCAAAGCATTTCGCAGAAGGAATTACTGGAGAGAGCAGCCAACAAGTACGCGGGAAACATCTCTCTGGCTCAAGACTACCTCGCAAGTCGGGGAATACCTCTGGAAGTAGCACGTCTGGCGCAATTCGGCGTAGTCGTGGAGCCTGAATCAGGACACGAAGCAATGGTCAATAGGTTATCTATCCCTTATGTGACAAAGACTGGCATTGTTGATTTAAGATTTCGTGCATTAAACCCTGCGGTTGAGCCTAAATATATGGGTCTGACTGGGGCGGAGACCAAGATGTATAACGTACTAGATGTGGAGCGTGCAGGTGATTACATTGGAGTATGCGAAGGAGAGATTGACACACTTACTCTTTCTTCTGTCATTGGAATTCCCTGCGTTGGAGTCCCTGGTGCAAACAGTTGGAAGAAGCACTACACACGATTGCTGGCAGACTTTGAGCGGGTCTTTGTATTCGCTGACGGAGACCAACCTGGAACAGAATTTGCCCGTAGTCTTGCCCGCGAACTGCCAGTTACTATCATTCAACTCCCAGACGGACTCGATGTTAATTCTATGTACGTGCAAGAAGGTGCTAACTACTTCCATCAGAAGGTGGATATAAATGAACTTTGAGGATGAGCCCCCTCACAATTATTGCAATGAATGTGATGTGCAATTTGAGGATTCATTTCAACTCATTGACCACGTACTAGAAGACGATGATGAGTTTGACCCTTACTTGGTGCTACCTAATGGGGTCAAGTTATTGCTCGGTTCATTACTAAGATATGTATTTGCACACGCTGAAGAACCAGATAAGATAAAAGTTATAACCCAATCAACCTACGTAACCTTGTTCGCTGCTGAGAATGGCTATGACCCATTGGAAGATTTGATTGAGGATATGGTGATTAAGTTAGAGTTACAGAACTTTGACGAGAACTTTAAAAAATTTATGGAAGAGGAAAATACTGATGGAGAAGGCGGAGCGTGAAGAGATATGGCAGATTATAACCCATCTGGTAGACCAAGGGCTGAACGTGAAGAGTTATACAATAGAAGGCCAGACCTTAAACGTTTTGTTGGCGATTCCGATTTTGAGCAAGCGGTCTGGGACACAATGAAAGAACTCGGTGACCTGCTGCTGAGCAAGCACCGCGACTACGGCCCAAAGAATATCTCTGACTCACCTGGTGGCCCGCTTAACGGGCTGCGTGTACGTATGCACGACAAGACTGCACGGATTAACAACCTGATTGATAATGGTGGGACAGCGCAGCACGAACCCCTAGAAGATTCATTCAAGGACCTAGCGAACTATGGTATAATTGCCCTATTGGTACTGCGAGGAAAGTGGGATAGATGAAAGAGCAGGAACTTTTTGACTGGCTTAAGACAGAAAAGTTCCCCGACCTTGTTCACTCCCCAGAAATCTTTGATGGCTTTGACTGTACTTCGGCAGAGCACAAGATGTTTATTGAACTTAAGTCAAGGAAGACGCACTACCCTGAACTTTTGATTGAGAAGATGAAGTATGACTTTCTCCTGCAAGAAGCAGAGAAGTTAGGCTATGAACCTTGGTATGTTAATTACACACCAGAAGGTATCTGGGCTTTCGGTCTTAAGAAACAACCAGAGATTACTTGGGCTGAGAAGTGGCTTCCATCTACAACTGAGTTTGTTAATAAGAATAATAAGATGAAGGTCGTTGGCTTCCTCCATATAAATAACGGAGTGAAAATAAAATGATTGAGTGGGAGCGCATTGAACCTTGGCAGTATGTGGTTGATACTGTTGCAAAAGAATACAAGAAGCGTTTTCATATGGTTGAGATTGAAGACATCCGCCAGACTTTGTATGAGTGGTTTGCTGAGCACCCTAATAAACTTACCGCTTGGGAAGAGATGGGTAATCGAAGTGCGAAGAACCTTATCTATCGCAGTCTTCGTAACCAAGCACTCGACTATTGCCAAGAATGGAAGGCCAACTCTTCTGGCTACGAGACAAGTGATTTGTTCTACTATGAATCTGATTTAGTTGAAGCCTTGCTTCCTTCTGTCTTAAGAGGTGAGAAGAATATTACTCACAAGTTAGACCTCGGCAGAATTAGTGGTGGCTCTGCGCCCTCTGAAGGTGGCAACCTACAAGCGATGATGATTGAAGTTGAGTCTGCCTATCACAAGTTAGCCAAGGAAGATAAGCAAGTACTGTTCCTTCGCTACGCTGAGTCAATGGACTATGAAGCAATCGGTAAAGAGTTAGACCTTGGTAGTGAAGACGCTGTTCGTATGCGTAACAATAGAATCTTGCGTCGCTTGATTCAAAAGATTGGTGGCTTTAAACCATTCTATGATAGGGATGATGTGCCAGTCGCCTCTGAAGAATCTTCTTTAGAGTCATAGTTAATCTCTGCTGGGTCTACCCATAAATCTTCTGGGTAATCCTTATCTAACTCTGCGTGATGTAACTCGATAACTTCTTTCCAACTTTGTACTGTATTCATTCTATCCTCCTGTTGAGTAGAAACCGCTACCATTAAATTTAACTGCTGGTGCTGACCATACACGACTCATTGTAGTTTGGCAACAGATTGGTTCGGTGCTGTCACCATACGCCCTCTGTACTTCTTGAGTCCCGCCACATTGGTTGCACTTGTATTCATATGTTGGCATTATATCTCTCCGTCTATCGGTGTTGGTGCTGTACTAATTGAACCACAGTCTTTGCACTTCTGTCTTAAGTCATACCAACCAATTGTTCTATCCTCTTGGTCCCACATCACAGTAATCTCAAACATCAAGCACCCGCAGATACAGGCCATAGTTGGTTCACCACTTAAGTCGAACATTTAATACCAGTTCTTTCGCTGAGAATGTTTCCACGCTTTGCAAGGTGTTCCGTAGCGGTGCTCGATATAGCGGTAGGCCCTGAGTATCTGTATTGCTGGGTCTTTGCTTTTCTCGTTGAGCATTTGCGCTATGCCGAACGCACTACTTCCTTGCATATTCTTGGCTAAATGGTCGAACCTGCTTTCCTTGGTGAAGAGCAAGGTAATACATTTGCGCTGGGTCTTATCCCAATCCCAGCCCACTTGGGCAAATCGCATAGCCAAGGCTTTGTTCTGCTGCTTATCTTCCCACGTTGCTTTAGTCTTAAGACGTGGCTTTATCTGCACATCTACCGTAACTGTGTGGGTTATTGGTGCAAGGGAAGCAAGCAGAACAAGTCCGATGACCACGATTACTCGTTTTTTCATACACTAATTCTAGCAATTATCTTTCTAACGTCACGTCTATGACGCTGCTCGTGTCGCACAGAATTGTGTGTGTGCTTGAGGCCAGCCAGCAACGCACGCTCACCAGTCAGTAGCCCGCCCCAGATTGAGCCCACTCCGCCCACACTTATAATGTTTTCCTGTTCTAAACCTTGCTGTAAACATTGGGCTTTGACTGGGCAGTCGTGGCATATCTCAATCGCTTCTACACTTCTTAAGACATAAAGTCTTTGCTCATCTACCAGCGTTGAGTTTTCGTAGTGCCATAAGTCTGGGTCTGGGTGTCCGTTGCAGAGCCCCTCTGCGTGCCACGTGCGGTTCATTTGACCTCGCTTAAGTGTACGACTGGCAGTACTGAGACAGCCTTGCCGTAGTCAATGTCTTCAAACTGAATGACCGAATAACTTTGCCGTTCATACAGCCATTCATCTTGCTCTTCTGCCTTAAGACTGTCCCAATTCTTTGGAAGGTCTTGGTCTTCAATGAACACGTTGATTACACGTGTGCCTGAGATTTCATAACTGACTCTAAACTGTTTCATAATTATCTCCTTAGTCCCATTTGTAAACTACTTCGTTCCAACACCCGCACGTCGTACAAGTAAACCAGTACGTTCCATTACGGTCTTCCCATTCTTCGTTCTCTGCTTCGCATACTACGTCGCCCTCTGGCATTGCCTCACATAGAACTACATACTTAGCCATTGCTTTCTCCCGTCTTAAGTCGTTAGTCTTATCCGTAAATTACTTTGCCGAACATTGCAACCTGTAGCACAGCGTCAGCGCATATCGAATCATACTTATCGAAATTAAACAAGTCCATATAGACCTGTTGATTAGCAATCGGTAGAGCCTTGGCTAAATCTTCAATGCCAAGAATCTTTGTGACCATACTTCCGTCTTCGTCTTCGCCCGTGACTTCAATTTGTCCAACGGTTTCCCAGTCTGCGTCGCCTAGATACTCCGCCTCTGTAAAGTGGTCACCGAAAGAGAACGGGCTTGACCCGAATACGGTACTCCATAATTCTTTTTCATCTACTTCGAACTCAATCTTAATCATTTGTTTTCTCCTGTCTTAAGACATTCTTGTATTGTTCCCCAGCAGTAGCCTTCGCCCTGCACATACCAAATATGGTTGATGACTTGGTACCCTGCCCATAGTAGTAGCAAGGTAAGTGTGATGAGCGAGAAGAACATAAAGGCCTCGCCCCTTGGTGTTAATTTCATAATAAAAGTCCCATCATTTTGTTAGTTTTAATTGCTCGGTCTGTATCACAATCGTCGCATAACCAACTATCTTTGTCAAGATTATTCCACCATTGTGGAGATTTTATTTCCCAACCGCAGTCTTTACATATGGATTTCATTTTCGTAAACCTCCTTTTGTGCGGGTAAACATTCGACGCACCAAGCGAAATAGTGCCAGCGAACGTTGCCTTCTTTGTCAGCCCAGACAATATCGTCTTCTTCGTAATCGGTCAAGCATTTATAACACGTGTACATTCGTGGCATTGCTTGCCCATTTGTAAACGAGGCAAGAAAGGCTGCGCTATTTATGAGCGATGACCAATCCACGTGCTCGGAACTATTTTCCATTTGTTTCTCCTGTCTTAAGCCGTAAGTTGATTCTGTAGGTCCAGTATATTTGAAATAGTTTCGGCTACTTCTTGCTCTCTTCCCACGAAATTGCCGTCACCTGCGTAGCCAAATTCCCAAGTCTTTGTTTCTGTGTCGTAAATTGTGCCGTTTGGGAACGCGCTTTCCTCGCTTTCATAATCTACACTCCAGCGATTTGTTTCTTCGTCGAACATAATCACGAACTGATATTGTTTAGCCATTTAGTTTTTCTCCTGTCTTAAGTGGTAATTGTGTGGTAACTTTTGCGCCAAGGTATACGTTTGTTGGGTCTGACTTCAGTAATTGCTCGGCTGTCTCTCTGTCGTAAAGGCCTCTAAACTTACGGCCCCAAGGGTCTACCCCTCCGATGATGTATAGCATTTATATTCTCCTGTCTTAAGTGGTTAGTCTAGGTTTGTGTCGTAACTTACGCCACAGTTTGGGCAATCGTGCTCGGCTAACTTCTGCGCCCCGTAAGGTTGAATTGTTACCGTCGCCATTGCGTCACAGTCATCGCATTGAATCTGCATTTACTTGCTCCAGCCTGTTAATAGTTGCTCGGTTATGCAACTTGAACACGCCTGAATTACTTGCCCTGCTTTATCAACGGTGAAAGTGTTGCGCTTTTTGTTACACTCTGTGCATTTCTGTTTCATTCTGTTGCCTCCTGTCGGCGGGCTACCTTGCTCCGCTTCGACGTGCCCCGCTAGTGTCTCGCACACTTCGCCCCCTGTCAAGGGTGCGGGGCTGTCTATCTCTAGACTTTTTTCTATGCCTTAAGACTTAACTTCTTAAGTAGCGCGTCAATCTTTGCCTGTCTCCCGTCTCCCCATTTCCCTACGGTGTCGTTTCGTAGTGCCGACTTAATGAGCAAGAGTTCTTGTTCTGTAAGTTCCATTACTTGCCCGCCTCTACAGATTCGCCCCACTTTTTAAGTCTCTTGTACTCGCTTGGCTTTACGTGAATGGTTGGGGTCTCGCCGTCATCGTAGCCCTTAATCGCTGCGCTGCCCTCGTAGCCCTCCTCAATCCAGCCCAAGACCTGCCCCGCTGCCGTCGTTCTTAGCCAACCCCTGCGAGGGTTGCCGTTCGTGTCGTTTACTGTTGCGATTCTTACTAACATTTCTTTTCTCCTGTCTTAAGTCGGGAAGACTTTCTCCCCTAACTTGTGCCTTGCTAGGTCGTGAACCTGTGCCGACTATATCGGGGCAAGGCGGGGCTGTCTAGCCCTTGAAGTTAATGTCTACGATTTCAACCTTGGCGACGTGCTCAATGTCTAAGGTCCCTTGAATGACCGCGTTTACCTTGTCCCAGCCGTAGGCCTCATAAGCGGGGAAAGACTCTCGGCCTTGCTTGTCTGTAACTTTGAGCGCGATTCCTGTAGGTGTTGCCATTTCTTTTTTCTCCTGTCTTAAGTCATAAGGTGAGAACTTCCCGCCTTACCGCGCCCCCGCTAGGTCTTGAACCTGCGCCCGCTTAAGGTGCGGGGGCTGTGTTGCTATCCTCTGACTTTCTCCCCGCTTGGCAGGTGGATGGTGTAAGGGGTGTCCACGTCTAGGGTCTTTATCTCTGCAATGTAAGCGCGGTGAAATTCTGCAAACCGCATAAACTGTGAGAAACTTTCGAATTCCACAATTTTATTATATCCGTCGCCCTCGCGCTCGTCACGCTTTACGATGTAGAACTTAAGCATTTTTTTCTCCTGTCTTAAGACTTGGCCTAGTTGCCTCGTCTAGTGCCCCCGTCAGGTCTTGCACCTGTCGCCCTCTGTGAGGGGCGGGGGCTGCCCGCTATTCTTGAATCTCGAACTCTTGCTCGCAATTCTGGCACTTAGGGGCGCACAATTCGAACACCTTACGACTTAAGCGGATTTTTGCGTCACAGGCGCAGATTGCCACGAGGTTATTCTTATCGCGCCCTTTCTTGCCTGCTGCCTGCTCGGTGTCGGCTGTGAGGGCTAGGGCTGCCTCAATGAGTGCCAAGGCCTCGCCCCATCGCTCCGCGCATTCGTCGCTAACCTCGGTATTTGACCAGCCTATGCGCTTGGCCTGTGTGATTGTGAGGCCTAGGGCCTCGGCTGTCGCCTTGAATTTCTTGTTGTGATACCCGTCACCCGTTACACCTTGGATTCCATTCTGTAGGTCTAGGCTGTGCGCTGTCTCGTGTAGCAATGTGCCAAGGATTGCGCGGGCACCGCGTGAGAAATATTCCGCCGAGACCATAATCTCGTGAAATGAATCCTCACCAGAAACCCAAGGGCGGGCGTGAGTGAAGTGCCCCATCGTGTTACCTGTCTTGCGTGTCACTAGAATAGTGGCGCGGGGTGCGCCTGTCTTCTCTTGGATTAAGGCGTGTGCAGATTCTAGGGCCTCGGTGATTATTGAAAGATTCTCGGTCTTTTTTGTTGTTGTTTGCATTTCTTTCTTCTCCTGTCTTGTGGGGATTTCTCCCTTGTGTCTTAAGGGTAATGCCTCACGCCTTAAGGTGTCAAGCCTATTTGCAAAAAATCTTTTAAATGACTGGTCAAAGATTTTGGGGCAATCTGTCGAACAGGTGTTCGAACAGGTGCCCTCTGTCTTCCCCGTAATAGTTGAAGATTCAACTAGATTTCTGACCGACATCACCCCCCCAATATCTGCAGGGCAGACAGTCACCCCAACCCTAAAAGGGTTTGCGGTCTCAATCCTTGCCAAGATATTCACATTCTTAAAAGAATTCCAGACTTTAAGTCTAGTTAAGTCTTAAGAAGTAAGGCCAAGAAATAACAGTAACCCTAAGGTAGACCTTGAGAGTCTGCAGGCCACGAAAACCTGCGAAGGTTTGAGGGGGCGTTGATTAAATCTGTCGCTATTATATTATATATGGTCCCATTCTAAATATCTGTTATATTGTTACCCCCCTTCTGAACTGGGGTTTTATCCCCAGAGGGCAACTTTTTACCACTTAAGTAATAAATCTTGCGAACCTTACGTTCGCTTTTACGATTT
>Ga0315901_10008727_pt1 | contig 11744 bp, 8 predicted proteins | sample LakEriMetagenome_10_FD_203761 | JGI IMG/M metagenome (GOLD analysis project Ga0315901, IMG submission 203761) | Freshwater fungal communities from buoy surface, Lake Erie, Ohio, United States - Buoy 2 MA116 | ecosystem: Environmental > Aquatic > Freshwater > Lake | place: USA: Lake Erie, Ohio...
ATCTGAACTGCAAGGGTGGGGCATATTGGGGGCAGTGGATACAGAAAGGTATTCACCGGATTTTATACCTGTGATGAGCATTGTGGTAGCCGAATCGATGGTAAGTACACTTGACGAGTCAGCCAACGAAGAGCTTACACCTTTGAGAAGAGTTTACAAAATTTTGAATAACGAAAAAAGGGATATAGGTCTTATTTACTTTTACGCGGTGATGATGGGCGTTGTGAGTCTTGCACTGCCTTTGGGAATACAGGCAATCATTGGTCTGATTTCAGGTGGTTTATTTTTAAACTCTGTCATTGTGCTCATTTTGATTGTCGTAGTGGCCACATTTATAGCCGGATGGATTCAGGTTTTGCAACTTACTGTAGTAGAAAAGCTTCAACAACGGCTCTTTGCTAAAGCCGCATTTGAATTTGCATATCGCATACCGCGTATAAAAGCCGAGTCGCTCGATACACAATATGCACCTGAGCTTATGAATCGCTTTTTTGATGTGTTAACCATACAAAAAGCACTGCCCAAAATACTGATTGACTTCAGCACCGCTGGTATACAAATTTTGTTTGGGTTAATCATGTTATCGCTCTACCATCCTCTCTTTATAATTTTTGGCATCGTGATTATCGCGGTTATTGCTATCATATTTTACTTTACCACACCTAAAGCGCTTGAATCCAACATAAAATCGTCAAAATATAAATATAAAACGGCCTACTGGATAGAAGAACTGGCCCGCACACTGCACAGCTTCAAACTAACCGGACAATTTGGATTTCCAATTAATAAAATGGACACCTTACTAGATGGATACTTAGTAAACCGCCAAAAACATTTCGGCATACTGGTTAAGCAATTCAGGGCCATCATTGCCTTCAAGGTATTTATCACTGCAGGATTGCTTATCATTGGCGGTGTTCTGGTGGTTGAGCGACAAATAAATCTAGGACAATTTGTTGCCTCTGAAATTATAATTTTACTGGTTATAGCTTCGGTTGAAAAGCTCATATCTACGCTCGAAAATGTGTATGACTTACTTACTGCTGTTGACAAAGTAGGCCAGGTAACCGACCTACCGCTGGAACGTGAAAACGGCCTTGAGTTTCAAGACTTAATTACAGATCGTGCTGTACACATTTCCATCAATCAAATGAACTATAGTTTTGATGAAAAGAAAACTGTACTTCATGGCATCAATCTGGAATTAAAGCCTTTTGAGAGCTTATGCATATCCGGGCCAAACGGATCAGGCAAATCTACGCTTGGCAGAATACTGGCGGGCTTATATGAAAACTACGAAGGTAGTTTTATTGTAAACGGACTGCCATTGCGAGAAATAAACCTGAACTCTTTCCGAAATAAGGTCACCGATAATCTTATCGAACAGGACTTATTTGAAGGCAGTATTGAACAAAACATATCAATGGGTGAGCTTGGAGTTTCTATAAAAGATGTACTCGAGGCAATAGATATTGTTGGGGCCCGATCCTACGTGCAATCTTTGCCTCAGGGTATCCGATCAAAAATTGAAGCAGCAGGAAGAACTTTGCCCAACAGTATTCGTCAAAAACTTTTATTAGCACGAGCAATTGTAAGTAATCCGTATGTAGTAATTATCGATGAGATGATATTAACCCTGGATACGCATGACAGGATGAAAATTATTAATTACATGCTGGATAAAAAGCGCAAGTGGAATCTCATATTAATAACCAATAACATCGAATTAATGAGCAAATGTGACAGCATACTGCTGCTGGATGAAGGGCGCGTACATGCACACGGCCAATTTAGTGAACTAGCCCAAGACCCCCTTTTGAGTAAATTATAAATTCATGCTTAACATATCCAAGAAAGACATAGGGCCAAAAGAATATGAAAGTATGCAATCTTCGCGTTTGCTTACAACTCCTGAAAAGTTGCATGTGATACGAAGATGGTTGCGTGGCAGTATAGTAGGTCTTTTATTGATGCTGTTTCTGCCTTGGCAACAAAACATACAGGGTTACGGTAAAGTAACTCCATTCAGGCCGCAAGATAGACCCCAGGCCGTTCAATCCGTAATTGCCGGTCGAATTGAACGCTGGGCAGTTCGTGAAGGACAATATGTAAACAAAGGCGATACGCTGGTAGTAATAAGTGAGATCAAAGAGAAGTTTTTTGACCCGCAAATTCTGGCACGAACAGATGAACAGATAAAACAAAAAATGGATGCCGTGGGATCCAAAGAGCAAAAAGTTGGTGCGTTGCAGAATCAGATTTCTGCGCTACAGTCAGGACTTAGGTTTAAACTGGCTCAAGCTAAAAATAAAGTACAGCAATCACGGTATAAAGTGGAAGTAGAGAAGGCCGAACTGGAGGCAGCACGAGTTAATGCACGGCTAGCAACTGACCAGTATGATCGTCTGGAGAAACTATATAAACAAGGATTGGAATCGTTAACCAATCTTCAGAACCGCAGCAATAAAAATCAGGAGGCGCAAGCAAAACTAATTGCAGCTGAGAATAAATACAATCTTGCACAAAACGAATTGAGAAATGCAGAAATTGAACTGAATTCAGTTGAGGCAGAATACTTGGATAAAATATCAAAAGCCGAATCAATACTTAGCGAAACGGCAGCAGATATTTTTGAATCGCAGGCTGACATAAACAAAATGCGCATTGAGTACTCGAACCTGATGGTTAGAACCGGACTGTATGTTATCAGAGCTCCACAAGACGGGTATATCGTACGGGCTTCGCGTGCGGGTCTTGGCGAAACCATCAGAGAAGGTGAAGAAGTTATTACCATCGTACCTACGCACTCGCAGCTAGCTGTTGAAATATTTGTAAAGCCAATGGATTTACCGCTTCTTTATGAGGGCTGTCCGGTACGTGTACAGTTTGACGGCTGGCCCGCACTTGTTTTTTCGGGATGGCCCAATGTTAGCGTTGGAACTTTTGGCGGACGTGTATCAGCTATTGACAGAGTTATAAGCGTTAATGGTAAATACCGCATATTGGTTACGCCTGACCCAAATGAAGATCCGTGGCCTGAACTAATACGTGCCGGTTCAGGAGTATATGGATGGGCCATGCTCAATAATGTATTACTGGGATATGAGATGTGGCGACTATTTAATGGTTTCCCGCCTGAAATGACCAAAGAGGTGAGCGAAATGTATATTGATGATAGCAAGAAAGACAAGAAAGCAGACAGTAAGGAGGAATAAGTGAACAACAAACATCTTCTTTATGTCACATGCTTTATTCTGGCATTTGTGCAGGTCAATGCGCAAGACACCCTTTTATTGTCATTTACTGAATACTACAATCAAGTAATTGCCAATCATCCAATTACCAAACAGGCGCGTTTGTTAACTCAAGAGGCGCGTATGGAATTGCGCAGTGCCCGAGGGAATTTTGATCCGGTTATTGACATTGACCTTCAGAACAAAACAACCAATTCTAAAAACACGTATACCTACTTCATGCCGCAGGTTAAAATACCTACACGTGTAGGTATAGACCTGAAAGGTGGGTATGAGGGAAGCAGTGGCACAAACGTAAACCCGGAAATGGGTAAAATAAATCCAGCAGATGGTTCATTTTACAATTATGGGCTGTGGTACGGTGGAGTTAGTGTTCCTATAGGTCAGGGCTTGTTTTTCGACCCACGAAGGGCGGCTCTTCAACAGGCTCAGCTGCTACAAACACTTGCCGAAGCTGAGCAGGTTAAGGTCATCAATAAAGTGTTGCTGACAACAGCCAAAGATTACTGGGACTGGCAACAGGCCTTTGAAAAAGTTAAGCTGATGCGCAGCAATATTCAGGTAGCACAAGACCGAATTGACTTTATTAACAGACGTATAAGACTGGGCGAAGAAAAGCCTATCGATTCAGTAGAAGCCATCATTGAATTTAAAAGACGTGAAGTGCTGTTGCTGGAAGCTGAAGTAGAATTTAAAAATGCAGGTCTTGTACTGTCCAATCATTTGTGGAATGACAAAAATGAGCCATTGCAACTAATGTTTAATGTTGTGCCGGAAACATTCTCTAAGGTAATGACCATTGTATCTCCCGATTCATTGCTGTCTCTCATCAATACAGCACGTGAAAATCATCCCGAGTTAATTAAACTGAATACCAAAATCAAAAGTTTACAGGTTGAGCGTAAGCTGGCCATTGAAATGCTAAAGCCCAGGCTATCTATTGAGTATTATCCGTTTCAATCTTTTGTAAACGGAGCGCGCGAAGATGTTCCCGCAGTATTTCAAAACAATTACAAAGCAGGTGCTTCGTTTTACATGCCTTTGCTTTTGCGTAAAGAACGAGGCAAACTGCAAGTAACAAACTTTAAAATTCGTCAGTCAGAATTTGAACTTTTGCAAGAGCAACGAGAAGTCTTGAACAACATTACTGTATCGTATAACGAGTTGCGGAATCTGCAGCAATTAGTCGAGATACAGGTTGGTCTTGTAAACAATTCAGTAACTCTTCGTGATGCGGAAGAAATACGTTTTGAAAGTGGTGAAAGTTCGCTTTTTCTGGTCAATCAGCGTGAACGAAGTTTGATAGAGGCGCAAGCTAAACTTGTAGAACTGCAGGCCAAATTTGCGAAATCAAAAATTCAGCTACAGTGGAGTGCCGGTGTGCGTATGTTTTAATCGTTAAACGTACAATAAGTTACACCCGCGCGTATCGCTGTTGTCTAGTCTTCCCAGCACTTCAAATGTCCCGTCTGAATGGGTAGTTCCCAAATCATCTGTTTGAATGAACGAACATGAATAATAATTGGCCAAGTCGATACAATTTATCCGACCGGACTTACCTAAAGGCAACACTGCAAAAGGATCATTTACATCTGTAAGTACAATACGCATCCAGGGTGGGTAATTGAATCTTCCTTGACTTGTGGAGTAAGCCTGCGACAGCAATTCAGTCATGCCGTACTCGGAATGAATATGCTCTGTTTGAAATGCGCTTCTAAGTCGTTTATGTACTTCTGCTCTTGTAAGCTCCGGCCCCCTACCCTTCATACCACCTGTTTCCATAATTATGTGTTTGCTTAAATTCATCGGACATGCATCAGCAAAATCAAGAAGAGCATAGGTGACACCCAGGAGCAGAATTTTCCTGTTTTGACGAGTAGCCAATTTCAAGTTAGCCGCTAACACATCAAAATTATTCAGATAAAACCCACTTAATGAGTTCCGGGTTTGTTTTATGAGGCCATTCACCATGTATACCAGCGAAGAATGATCTCGTTCAAGGTAGGAAGGCAAAAGTGCAAAAATGGTATACTGTTCAGGGTTTCCGTAAAACAAATGAAATGCCTCGGTGTAACTTCTCTCATATAGTTGCGTACTAGCGATAAAATGTCTTGATGGAACTGTTGACGTTGTAGAACTGCTTTCAAAAAAAAGCTGTTCGGGTGATGGTGATGAATAGACCTTATGCGTTTTAAAAAATTCGACAGGCAGAAACGCATACGGAGTAACTAGTTTATTTTTCACTTGATGGTAGTACTCAGCATATACGCGGTTATGTGTGAGTTGAAAAGTATGGCTTAGCATAGCTAATTCATCAAAATCACTTACTTTTGACTGAAAGATTTTTTTCCATAACGTGAAGTCAGGATTTTCTATCATACTCGGTATTTTTAGTGCATCACTGGTATGCTTATGCAGTTGCAAAGAAAGAGAAATATACCCGGTAATACCTTCTATTGAATACAAGGCACATTACTTTACCCGCGACCCTAATTCGGGAGGTTTTGGAAATGACACACTCATCGGGCTGGTTTTTAGTTACAAAGATGGTGACGGGGACATAGGGCTAGGCGAAGGCGATACACTACCCCCTTACGATCCGCAGCCAGATGCTTTTAACGAGCCAACCAATCCAAACTATTACAATATTCTAGTTGACTATTTTGAATTCAAAGATGGGAAATTTAGTCCGTTTATTATTCCCAACACAACAGATACCTTTAAAATACGAGCACGTATAGGCTCATTGACACCGGATGGGAAATTTAAAGCTATACGCGGAGAGATAGACTACCGATTTCTTCCGCCACTTTATATTGAACGTAGAGATACTATAAAACTGCGTGTAAAAATTCTGGATCGTGCTCTTAATGCGAGCAACGTAGTAGAAACACCGGTAATTGTATTACCGTAGTGATTTACTAAAAATCATCCTCTTCATCCTCTTCAAAGTCGAAGCCTTTATCGTAATCAACGCTCATGTCATCATCCATTTCCATGTCCAGATCTTCGTCATCTTCAACCGGCTTCTTGCTCACCTCCGGTTTTGATTGAGTTTTTGGTGATGATGAACCGTTTTTAGCGCTTTGCTTTAAATCGGTTTTCTTGGGCTTGGTCATACTTCTATCTTAATTAGTATTTGTTTTTATGCTTCTACAACAAAGTTAAAATGAATTATTCAATGAAATGCAAATTATGTTTTGAATTTCGGGGTGAAATAAAAACACAGGCAAACAAAATGCAAACGATTTTTTTTCAATCGAAGAAAATTTTTTGTGCACTTTTAAATGTATTGACATGTGCATTCACTATATCGGCTATTTGTGGCGAGTACCCTCCGCCCATTGCTACTGCCACGGGCAATTGGCGTTTTTTACAAAAATTAAATACCATATCATCCCTTTGCATACAACCGTATGGGGTAAGTTTAAGCTTGCCGTATTTATCGGTTTCCAGCACATCAACTCCCGACAGGTAAAATACAAAATCGGGTTGAAACCGGCTGCTTATTTGATTGAGGTTTTCATTCAATACTGCTAAATATGCTTCATCAGCCATCCCATCAGGCAATGCACTATCTAGGTCTGAATGTTCTTTTATAAAAGGATAATTATGGCTGCCGTGCATGCTGAATGTAAAAACAGAAGACGTATGTTGAAATAGTGCTGCTGTTCCGTTACCCTGATGTACATCGAGATCAATGATAAGAATACGTTCTGCTAATTTTTGGTGTACTAAATAGTTTGTCGCAACGGCTATATCATTGAGCAAACAAAATCCTTCTCCCCTATTGGCAAAGGCATGATGGGTACCACCGGCTATATTTAGCGATACACCGTAGCGCAATGCTTGCAAAGCAGATTCTACCGTACCCTGCACAATTATGCATTCCCGCTTATACAATTCATACGACCAAGGAAACCCTATTCGTCTGATATGTGAGGCATCCAGTGTACCATTTTTTAGGGCATTTAAATACGTGGCATCATGAGTCAATTCAAGAATATCAGTGCTACACATGTTAGGTTCTATAAGCTGGCCGCGCTGTATAATACCTTCATACACCAATTGCTCGGGTATGAGTTCATACTTAAGCATAGGGAAACGATGTCCTTCGGGTAAGGGGTGCGCATAAATTGAATGCCATGCCGCTGTTAACATCGGTTAATTATTATATTGCCAAAAATAGTTTTAGATTTACCACATATCAAGCGTAGCTTACCACCTGCGCAATTAACGGTAATTAATATGAAAATTGCAGTATTAAAAGAAACACGACCCGGTGAAAAACGCGTAGCCCTAACACCAGCTACCGCATCGCAATTTATAAAACTCGGATTTTCTTGCACTATAGAATCAGGTGCTGGTTATGCCTCTAATTTTTCTGATGAAGCATACATTCAGGCAGGTTGCAGCGTAGCGGCCGATAAGAGCTCTCTGCTAAGCGATGCACAACTAGTAGTAAAAGTAAATGCCCCGAGCAATTCCGAGATTGAAATGCTAAAAAGCGGAACCATTGTAGTGTCGTATATCTATCATGCATTCAATCCTGAATTGGTTTCTATTCTGGCTAAACAAGGCGTAAGCTCATTTTCTATGGATGCTATGCCACGCATATCCAGAGCACAAAGTATGGATGCGCTAAGTTCTCAAAATAACCTGGCGGGTTACAAAGCAGTGATTTTAGGTGCAAGCCATCTGGCCAAGATTTTCCCGCTGATGATGACGGCAGCAGGTACTATTACCCCTTCGCGTGTGCTGATATTTGGAGCAGGAGTAGCCGGATTGCAGGCTGTAGCCACTGCTAAACGTTTAGGTGCTATCGTTGAAGTAACGGATGTGCGCCCTGAAACCAAAGAACAAGTAGAATCACTGGGCGGAAAATTTATTGAAGTGAAAGCCGAAGGGGTAAAAGTAGAAGGGGGTTATGCCAAAGAAGTATCCGCTGATTACCTGTCCAAACAGAAAGAAGCAGTGAATAAGTCGCTGGCACAGGCTGATCTTGTTATAACCACCGCACTGGTAGCAGGCAAAAAAGCTCCTGTACTGATTACCGAAGAGCAGGTCAAATTGATGAAACTGGGAAGTGTAGTTGTAGACATGGCCGTTGAACAAGGAGGTAATTGTGAGCTGAGTGAACTAGATAAAGTGGTTGTTAAGCACGGTGTAACTATTATCGGTCAAAGTAACTTGCCATCAACTCTTTCGCAAAACGCAAGTGAGTTGTATGCAAAAAATATTTACAACTTTATTACCCATCTGGCTACCAAAGACGGCATGAAGTGGGAAATGGAAGAAGAAATAACTCAAGGTACGCTCATCACCCATCAGGGGAAAGTGGTACATCCATCTTTACAACAGGCAAACGCTTAAACTCATATACATATGGAAAATATACACTCCTTTATAACCGAACATAAAGAAATAATATACCTGCTTGTGCTCATGATTTTTGTGGGTGTTGAACTCATAGGTCATGTGCCATCGGTATTGCACACACCGCTAATGAGCGGAGCCAATGCCATTCACGGGGTGGTTATTATAGGCTCCATTATTGTAATGGGTGAAGCCAGTCCCGACAATACTTTAGCCATTATACTGGGTTTTCTGGCAGTTGTGCTGGGAACCTTGAATGTAGTTGGTGGATTTGTGGTAACCGACCGTATGCTAGAAATGTTTAAAAAACGTAAATAATCTTTACTCTTAACCGAAAACACATGAATCATATACTCGAACTTAGTTACCTGATTGCATCCATCACATTTATATTGGGATTAAAACTATTAGGTAATCCTGCTTCTGCCAGAAAGGGTAATCTTATAGCAGCATTTGGAATGACCCTTGCCATTTTTGCCACTATATTTTTGTATACCAAAAACGGTGAGCATCTCCATAACCTTGGTTTTATTTTTGGAGGTATTGCATTAGGAACTGTTGTTGGATGGATGGCTGCCAAGCGCGTACAGATGACAGCTATGCCCGAAATGGTGAGTTTATTCAATGGCATGGGCGGAGCCTGTGCCATGCTTATCTCGCTCATCGAATTTCAACATATTACACACGAACTATCTGCTGAAGTATTTGCACATGATGGAGGTAAACTAACAGGCACTCTTATCACCATTATTGCAGGATTGGTCATTGGCTCTGTTTCTTTTGCCGGCAGTATTGTAGCCTGGGGCAAACTTAGCGGACGGGTTAAGGATTTTTCGTTTCCGTTTCAGCAGTATATCAGTATAGCCATACTTGCGGTCATTGCCTACCTGAGTTATGACATTGCTGGGCTAAATTCGGAAGAGTTTGTGGAGGAATTTTATATTTTATTGGCCATATCCTTTGTATACGGTGTGTTCTTTGTAATGCCTATTGGCGGGGCCGATATGCCTGTAGTTATCTCGCTTCTCAACTCGTTTACAGGTGTAGCTGCTGCTTGTGGCGGATTTTTGTACGACAATAAAGTAATGCTGATTGGTGGTGTATTGGTAGGCAGTGCGGGAACCATATTAACTATTGTGATGTGTAATGCGATGAACCGCTCATTGCTAAATGTTATTATAGGTAATTTTGGAGGCGGTGGTAGTAGTGGAAGTGCTGTAGCTGGTTCCGGTATTCAGGGAACCATCAAGGAAGTGAAAGCCAGCGATGCAGCCATACTGATGCGGTATGCCAAAAAAGTAATTATTGTTCCCGGTTATGGCCTTGCAGTAGCTCAGGCTCAGCATGTGGTGCACGAACTGGAAGAGCAGCTTGAAAAAGAAGGCGTAGAAGTAAAGTACGCTATTCATCCTGTTGCAGGACGTATGCCGGGGCACATGAATGTGTTGCTGGCCGAAAGCAATGTTAGCTACGATAAGCTGGTAGAAATGGAGGAAATTAATCCGGAATTTACAACCACTGATGTGGTCTTGGTTGTTGGAGCAAATGATGTAGTAAACCCTGCCGCTAAAACGGATCCTTCATCGCCTATTTACGGAATGCCGATACTGGAAGTAGAAAATGCAAGCAACGTCATTGTAAACAAACGATCAATGAAAGCGGGCTATGCAGGTATTGAAAATGAATTATTTTACCGACCTAAAACAAGTATGCTTTTTGGTGATGCTAAAAAAGCGTTGACCGAGTTGGTGAACGAAATAAAATCATTGTAGTATCTCATTGCGCTATGTATCTAAGCTAATTGAGACAAAGAAGAATAGTTGCAAGATTCTATTCTGAATCAATATACGCCCGTATAATTATGTGGTGTAATCTTTTTCAATTCTGCCTTCACTTTGGCTGATACCTTTAGTTTGTCAATGAATTGTGATATTTCCCTAGCAGATATTTTTTTATTGGTACGGGTTAACTCTTTCAGCGCTTCATAGGGCTTAGGATATCCTTCTCTGCGTAATACGGTTTGAATAGCCTCTGCCACTACAGCCCAGTTGGCTTCCAAATCGTTATGCAGTGCCTGTTCATTTAGCACTACCTTTGCTAATCCTTTTTGTAAACTGGTAAGCGCAATGAGCATATGAGCGTATGGTACGCCAACATTTCTAAGTACAGTAGAGTCAGTTAAATCGCGCTGCAACCTAGATATGGGTAGCTTGGCAGACAAATATTCGAATAACGCATTGGCTATGCCTAAATTACCTTCGGCATTCTCAAAATCAATTGGATTAACCTTATGTGGCATAGCCGATGAGCCTACCTCCCCTTTTTTGAGTTGCTGCTTAAAATAATCCATTGAAATATACTGCCACATATCACGACTTAGATCAATTAAAATAGTATTGATGCGCTTTGAAGCATCCAATAACGCAGCCAGCTGGTCGTAATGCTCGATTTGTGTAGTATACTGCGAACGCGTAAGTCCTAAATGAGTTAAAAAGCGATTGGCAAACTCCACCCATTTTATTTTAGGGAAAGCGATATGGTGCGCATTAAAGTTTCCTGTAGCACCACCAAACTTAGCTGCATAGGGGATTAATTTTAGGTTGTCTAGTTGTATCTGCAGGCGCTCTACAAACACCAATATTTCTTTCCCCAATTTAGTTGGTGAAGCCGGTTGTCCGTGAGTGCGGGCTAGCATAGGAACCTTCTTCCAGTCTTTGGCTAACTGGTTTAGCTTATCAGTTATTTGCTGAATGTGTGGAATAATGACCTGTAACATGGCATCTTTAAGTGCCAATGGTATAGCGGTATTATTAATATCCTGTGAGGTAAGTCCGAAATGTATAAACTCGGTCCATTTATCGAGACCGCAGGTATGAAGTTTTTCTTTTATGAAATACTCTACTGCTTTAACGTCATGGTTGGTAGTTTGCTCAATGGTTTTTATACGCTGGGCATCGGATTCGTTAAAGTTCAGATAAATACTGCGCAACTGTGCCTTGTGTCCTGCACTTACTTTGCCTTTTAATTGAGGCAAGGGCCATTCAGCCAAAGCAATGAAATACTCAATTTCGATCAACGTTCGGTACTGCATCAATGCATATTCTGAAAAATAAG
>Ga0315901_10008729_pt1 | contig 11743 bp, 8 predicted proteins | sample LakEriMetagenome_10_FD_203761 | JGI IMG/M metagenome (GOLD analysis project Ga0315901, IMG submission 203761) | Freshwater fungal communities from buoy surface, Lake Erie, Ohio, United States - Buoy 2 MA116 | ecosystem: Environmental > Aquatic > Freshwater > Lake | place: USA: Lake Erie, Ohio...
CAACCTCTGTCTTGAAAGCATCACAGTGTTTACATCTCCTGTTTTTCACAACGACTGCGAGTAAAAGTTTTCTTAAGTTGCTGTCCAAATTTACCCTACTACCTAATTGAGTCGCTTTAAGTATTTCCAAACCATTAACCTCAAACCTAATTAAGAAAATTATTTTTAGCTTTTCTGTAACTTTTTCCCGTTTTAACACACTTATTAGAATGCGGGGGACTCACTTAGTGCTTGTTTTCTCCATGTTTGTCCATTAGTGACACTACTTTGGTCGGTATTCAGCACTTCCGGAGGCAATTCGTTTTGATATTGCACCACATTCAGTATTAAGATATAACTATGGAACTTCAGATCAGACACCTCTCCAAGACTTATTCCAACGGCGTGAAAGCGCTGGATGATGTATCCCTCGATATTCCGCGTGGAATGTTTGGTTTACTTGGTCCCAACGGGGCGGGTAAATCCACCCTAATGCGTACCATCGCAACCCTGCAGGAGCCTGATAGCGGGAGTATTACACTGGGTGATGTAGACGTGCTTCAAAGTAAAACGGAGGTTCGCCGCCTTTTGGGTTACCTGCCACAGGAATTTGGAGTATATCCCAAAATCAGCGCGTATGATATGCTCGAGCACATTGCCATTCTCAAAGGCATTAGCACTCAGCGAAAGGAATTGGTGGAGGATCTGTTAAAGCGGGTGAACTTGTGGGATGTTCGCAAAAAGGCACTCGGTGGTTTTTCAGGGGGAATGAAGCAGCGGTTTGGAATTGCTCAAGCCCTTATAGGTGATCCGAAACTGATCATTGTGGATGAGCCGACAGCCGGTCTTGATCCTGGCGAACGGAACCGGTTTTACAATCTGCTGTCGGAAATTGGGGAGCAGGTGATTGTTATCCTCAGCACGCATATAGTGGAAGACGTGAAAGAACTTTGTCCGAAGATGGCCATTATTGATAGGGGCAGGGTCATGTTTTCAGGGAGTCCGGCCGATGCCCTGCAAGGTGTACACAACAGGATCTGGAGCAGTGCCGTCTCGCGAGAAAGCATGCACACATTAGTACAGGAGCTACCTGTGATCTCAACGCGAATGGTAGCGGGTCAACCAGTGCTGCATGTATTTAGTGAACAACCGCCGGCTGATGGGTTCAAGGTAACGGAGGCCGATCTGGAGGACGTTTTCTTTACCTATATTAAAGGATATAAACCAGCCGAGAAGGCTTAACTGTCAGCAATATGTTTTTCCAAATATTTCTGTTTGAGTTGCGCTACTGGCTGCGTCAACCTATTGTTTACATCTTTTTTTTGATCAATACGCTGCTTGTTTTTGGAGCGACTAGTTCTGACGACATCGTTATTGGAGGTAGTACGGGTAATGTACACAAGAATGCTCCGTACGTGGTTGAGTTTTTTTTCGCAAACCTGACGCTTGTCTGTCTATTAATGATCACCGCGTTTTTCAACAGCGCGGCTGCCCGCGATTTTTCTGAAAAAACCAGCCAGATTTTTTTCACTACCCCGATGAAAAAGCGGGATTACCTCCTCGGACGGTTTGCGGGTGCGCTCCTTGTTAGCATCATTCCATTTTTAGGCGTTTCGTTTGGAAGCTTTTTGGGAAGTATGATGCCTTGGTTAGATGCTGATCGGGTCGGACCTACCTATTGGTCTGCTCATGTGGATGGACTTCTGGTTTTTGTGCTACCTAATTTGCTTTTTGCCGGTTCCGTCATATTCTGCATCGCTGCGCTCACACGCAGTACCATGATGTCTTTTGTCGGTACACTTGGACTGCTAGTGGGGTACATCGTTTCTATGAGTTTGATTGAAGACATTGAGAACGAATCTCTAGGTGCAATGCTCGATCCGTTCGGTTTCAGAACCTTTATGGTTGCCACCAAATACTGGACGGTTGATGATCGAAACACCCTTTCGATGGGACTAGAGGGGCTTCTTCTGATGAACAGGCTGGTTTGGATGGGAGTTGGAGTTGCCGTTTTTGTCTTTACCTTTTTCAAGTTTAGCTTTGCTGATGCCGCTCGTCCTGGCAAACAGAAAATGGTGGAGGCTCCGGTGGCCATGGTTCGACCAAATGAGCTAAAAACTGTTCAGCCCGAATTCGGGGTATTCTGGAGCTTGAAGCAGTTGATCAGTCAGTTGCGCATCGAGACCATCTCTTTGGTGAAAAACGTAGCCTTTTTGGTCATTCTTCTCTTTGGGATTCTCAATCTTTCCCTTTCCCTTTACTACGCCACCTCGATTGGTTACGGATTAACCGTATTCCCGGTAACGTATAACATGATAGATACTGTCAGGGGGTCCTTTTTCTTGTTTATTGCAGCCATTATTACCTTCTATTCAGGTGCAATAGTGTGGAAGGAGCGGGAGTCCAAAGTGAATGATATTTACGATGCATTGCCTTACCCGGATTGGCTGCCTGTAGTTTCCAAAACCTTGGCTTTGGCGTTGACTGTTTTGTTCTTGTTACTGATCGGTTGTATCGTTGGGATGGTTAAGCAGTACGCCAGTGGATTTACAGATATTCGTCCGAGCGTCTATTTTACAGAGCTGGTATTAAATGATGGCCTATCATTTTTGAATGTGATTGCATTGAGTGTGTTTATTCACTCCGTAGTAAATCATCGATACTTGGGATATTTCTTGTTTGTGGTGGTGTTGATAGCTAATAATTTCATTTGGCCAGCGTTGGATATTCAGAGCAAGCTGGCAATATTTAATTCTACGCCATCTTTGACCTACTCGGATATGAATGGTTTTGGACCCTTCCTCCGACCCGTTTGGTCGTTTAGCACTTATTGGCTACTTTTCTCGTTGATTCTGTTAATAGGATCGCTTTTGTACTGGGTTCGGGGTAGAGAGCTAGATTTTGGAATACGCACCCGGCTTGCATGGCAACGAATGAAAAGCGTCGGTCCTTCTTTAATCTCTCTAACAGGACTATGGTTGGTGTGCGGGGCTTGGCTTTTCTATAATACGAAAGTGATTAATACCTACCAAACGACGGATCAGCAGGAGTTAGCGCAGGTGAATTATGAAAAAAAGTATAAGCAATATGAAACGCGTATTCAGCCGCGTACTACAGCGCTCGATTACAAAATTGAGCTGTATCCCGAACGGAGAGCGCTGGAGGTGTCTTGCAAGCAAGTACTAAAGAACAAGAATAAAGCAGCCATTGATACGCTCTTTTTCACACTTCCGCCCACATACAGTTCGGTTATTGATCTGCCGGGAGCGCAACTTTTGCTGATGGATACAGTACATAAATTTGCCATGTACCGCCTCGATAAATCCCTTTTGCCAGGAGATTCTCTGGTGATGAACCTTTCCATGAAATACCATCCTAGGGGTATAGAGAATGATGTATCGATCACCTCCATCGTTGACAATGGAACCTTCTTTAACAATGCGGACATCCTTCCCCAAATAGGTTATCAGTCTGCCTACGAATTAACGAGCAAAAACAAAAGAAAAGAACACGACCTGCCTCAGCGAATCCGAATGCCCAGGTTGAGTGAGGATCCCAGCAAACGCATGAATACCTATCTGAGTAACAACTCGGACTGGGTGCACGTAAGAAGTATTTTTGGTACGTCGGGCGATCAAATTGCTATTGCCCCAGGTTCAATGCGCCGACAATGGAATGAAAACGGCAGAAATTACTTTGAATATGAACTGGATCATCCGTCCGTCAATTTCTATTCATTCATGTCGGCCCGATATGAGGTCCGTAAAAAACTATACAACGGGATCAGTCTCGAAGTGTATTTTGATCCTCGACATCCGTACAATGTGGACAAGATGCTGATGTCTATGGAAAAATCCATTGACTATTATTCAGCCAACTTTGGTCCGTATAAGCACAAACAGGCGCGAATTATCGAATTTCCTCGATATGCCAGTTTCGCACAGGCCTTTCCGGGAACCATGCCCTATTCGGAGGGTATCGGATTTATCGCTAATTTAGAGGACCCGGAGGATATTGACATGGTGACTTATGTAGTGGCGCACGAAATGGGGCATCAATGGTGGGCTCATCAAGTGGCAGGGGCTGATATGCAAGGCGCAACCCTACTGAGTGAGTCATTGTCACAATACTCCGCACTGATGGTTATGGAGCGAATGTATGGTAAAGAACAGATGCACAAGTTTCTGAAGTATGAAATGGATGAGTACCTGAGTTCAAGGGGCAGCGAGGCTGAGAAGGAGTGTCCTCTGGTAGAAGTTGAAAACCAGGGCTATCTCCATTACCAAAAAGGCAGTGTGGTCCTCTACTACCTCCGAGAAATGATTGGGGAGTCAGGAGTAAATGCCTCCCTAAAAGAGCTGGTAGACCGTTTTGCTTACCAAGGCCCTCCTTACCCAAACTCCCTCGAATTAGTGAGCAGATTAGAGGCCCAAACGCCCGACAGCTTACGCTACCTGATAGATGATCTATTCAGAAAAATTACACTGTTTGACAACAGGGCAATAGAGGCCACTACCATCGCGACTGATGGAGGATATAAAACTACCCTCAAGGTTCAGGCGGCAAAAATGTATGCTGATTCCTTAGGACGGGAGACTCCTGCTGAGCTTGTTGACTGGATCGATGTCGGTGTTTTTGCAGAACCGGAAGAGGGTAAAAAGTACGGAAAGGCACTTGAGGTAAAACGGGTTAAAATCACTCATAAAGAGCAGGTTTTTACGTTTTTTACAAACGAAAAACCCTATCAGGCAGGTATAGACCCGTACTATTACATAGTGGATCGAGTGCCGGATGACAATTTGAAAAAGGTGACAGAAAAAAGGGAGTAGAAATACCCAAAATTACCTTGCCTAATATTTTACGTTCAAGACTGGTTGTCTAAATCTGCTTTTTTGGGTGGATAACTGTGCTTTTTAGGGTAAGGGGAAAGTAGCCTTGTGAGAAAGCACCATTTTAGATAATCTGTCTATATGGACTACTTAATTGAAGATAGAGAGCTTGGAAATAGCAATATTAACTTTTGCCTTTGTTAAAAAGCTAAGTGGTATGAACATGTTCCTAGCTCTTTACCTTCAAAAGCTAGTAGAGTGGTATTTTTATGGTGATATTTACTATCCTCAAGGCCAATTGGAACTACGCTAAGTAAAGTAAAAAAGAAAATATTTAGGGTATTAATATGTTATTGATTTTTGTAATTTAAAACCTGTATTTTGTAGAATCTCCTTGTGAAATAATTCAATTAATTTGTGAAATTCATGAACAACAAAAGATAGTGAATAAACTCATCCGTATTTTTTTCATACTTCTACCAAATTTCGCATTCAGTCAAATTAAAACACCTGAAGAATTTGGATTCAGGCATATCGTTCTCAACTACAGGGGTGATAGCGTAGATGTTTTAATTAAATCAAAAAAAGGCGAAGAAAATGTTCCAAAACCGCTTTTCTTTTTTTGCCAAGGAAGTCTACCTCAGCCTTTAATTAAGTATCATGAACATGCTATTTATAGTGTTTTCCCATTCAATCCTGACACTCTTTCCAGGAAATATCACTTAGTCATTGTCAGCAAACCATGTATACCAATAGCAGCGGATATTGAGACGCTTTCGCCAAGCTTCAATTTTATTGATAGTTTAGGTAATTTCCCCAAGGGATATTCTGACCGAAACCTCCTAAGTTACTACGTTCCTCGGAATATCGAAGTTTTAAAATATCTACAAAAACAAAAATGGGTTAAAACAACTCAACTTATCGTAGCAGGACATTCAGAAGGTAGTACAGTTGCTGCAAAAATGGCAGTATATCATAAGAATATCACGCATTTAATTTATGCTGGTGGAAATCCATTGGGAAGAATAATGTCCATGATTGGACAGAGTAGAGCAATTGAAACTGACACAGACGGCACAAGATTTGGGGAAGAAGAAATAAAGTATTGGGAAGCAGTTGTTAAAAATAAAAGCAATATGGACGCTTCACATGGCGACACCCATAAAGCAACATTCGAATTTTCGCAACCACCAATTGAATACCTACAAAAACTAAAAATTCCTGTTTTAGTCTCATACGGGACAAAAGATTGGAGTGCCCCATTTAACGACTTCATGCGTGTGGACTTTATACGACAAGGAAAAAAGAATATCACATTTCAATCGTATGTTGGAACTGAACATAATTTTTTCCCTTTAACAGAGGGCAATCAACCAAATTACGATATTTTTAATTGGGATAAAGTAGCGAACGACTGGTTGAAATGGACAAATGAAAATTAATTGCGAATGTACTGAACAAGTGTTGAGGAAGGCAGATTTCCATGCCATCTTTAAGCTCCTATCAAGGTTTTTGTGCAAATCCCAGAGGGTCGAGGCCTACGCGAATCAAAATTTTTACTGCAGTCGATGAAGATATTATTTTAGGGATCTTCTTTCGGTCTTCAAATAAGATCTCATTGGCTAGCCGTTTCTCTATCCGTACTTTCGTCCTACCTCTTAAAGTTGGTTGAGCTGTACTTTTTTCCATTGTAATAAATACAAAACTCCCAAGGATTGGTGGTCTCCCCAATGCTCAGCGATGGACTTCATCTGGGCGCCTAGTCTGGATTGGGGATTCAGTCCATACAATCGAGTCATGATTTCTTTTAAATGGTAATCCTCTGAGGGGAAGACATTGGGCCTGCCTAGGGTGTACAAAAGAATCATATCAATGGTCCACTTGCCAACACCTTGTATGCTTGACAAGAGGTGCCTGACCTGCTCGTCTTCCAACTGTGGCCAATCTATCTGATTGTGGGCAAAAAAATGGTGGGCCTGCTGGATGGTCTCCATTTTTTGGGAGGAGAGGTGTTTGATAGTCGGCAACTGTTTTTCAAATGTAGAAAAGTTCTCTGCCCTTAGCTGATCTAATTCGGAGGCCTTCAATAGTTTTTCAAATATTTTTTTGGTACTGCGGTAATGTATTTGTTGTTCGATTATACAACTCATCAAATCGTGGAATACGTTCTGCGTGGAAACCACTCCAGGAGGAGGTATGGACAGGATGATGGGCGCTAAAATGGGGTCGTTCAGTAAGAGGCTGCTCATGGTGCTTATATTATTTTTAGGTACTGGACCTTATGGGAGTTTTTGTATTGGGAAAGCAAACCCTAAAATATGAAATCCTTAACTTTAAAAAAACAAATACTCAATCAAACGGACAATTACTCAGCCAAAACAGCTATTTACTAAGTGAATGAATTTAAAAAAAAAGTGTTTTTTAACTTTCTGCCTTGAAGAGCGGGTTTGGGATTGAGTTTATATTTTTTGCCTTAAACAATTAACAAACTTTTTAACTAACTTATGAAGAAGGGAACTAGCATCAGAATTTTTACTTTTTTTTTCTTGCATGGGGTCCTTTGGGCGCAACCAACAAGAGGACTTGAAGAAAAGGATGGGATTATTACAAGGGATCCAGTTAAGCGAATTGCACTTGTTGTTGGAAATTCAGAGTATAAACACGCAGATGTGTTAAAAAATCCGGTGAACGATGCGGCATTAATGGATTCAACTCTGAAAAGAGCAGGATTCGAGGTGATTAAAATTATCAATGCTAAAAAAGAAGAGTTGGAAGAGAGCTTAATAGAATTTACGAATCGTGTGGAGGAAGGTGGATATGGAGTGGCACTTTATTATTACTCGGGGCATGGCATGGAAGTAAAGGGGACCAATTTTATTATTCCTGTGGATGTTAAGTTGGACAGAGTTGAGCAGGTACCCTATTTATGTATGAATGCCCAGATGATATTGGATATGATGCGATCTTCAAAAGCAACAACCAAAATAATGATATTAGATGCGTGCAGAGATAATCCCTTGCCCAGTAACCCTAACCGAAGTTTGGGAGGTAAGGGCTTAGCAGGTATGCAGGCACCTGAAGGTACTTTTATTGGTTTTGCAACCGCTATGGGTGAGGTTGCCTTAGATGGAACTGGTAAGAATAGTCCCTTTACTACTGCTCTTTCAGAAAGTATTCTTGTACCAGGTTTGGATATTGCACATGTTTTTTACCGGGTGACTGCTAGTACTCAAGAATTTGCAAAAAAAGTTGGGGCAAACCAAACCCCTTACGTAAATTCTAGCTTAAACGGTAGCTTTATTTTCACTCCACGAACAATAGAACCTGACGATAATCGCATTATTACCACAACCGATCGGGATCAAGATGGTGTGTTTGATGAGTTGGATGATTGTCCAACAGAGTTTGGCTCTGTTAATGGTTGTCCAGATTCAGATGGTGACGGGATATCGGATCTAAAGGATAAGTGTCCTTTTGATATAGGGATAATGGAACAAAATGGATGCCCAGTTTTTGCGGACGATGCAGATGGAGACGGAGTGAAGAATGAAATAGACAAATGTCCTCTATTGAAGGGGAAGCGGGATTGGCAAGGCTGCCCTGACAGTGATGGGGATAAAGTCCCTGATCACCTAGATAGGTGCCCAACCCAGCCAGGCAAAACGGATAGGCATGGATGTCCAGACATTGTGTCAATGTCTAATTATGTAGAGCCATTTGGTGGCAGGTTCATCTTTGTTAAAGGTGGTAAATTTAAAATGGGGTGTACAAGTCAAGATTGGGACTGTGGTGATAATGAGATGCTAGCTCATTTTGCAACAGTAGAAGATTTTTATTTGGGGGAAACGGAAGTCACATTTGGTCAGTTCAAAGCTTTTATTGATGAATCTGGATATGTTACTGATGCTGAAAAGAATGGCGCCAGTAATGTTTATTGCGACTCTAAATTTATTCAAAAAAACGACATAAATTGGCGTTTTGATGCTTACGGCAAAAAACGGGAAAGGAAGGATTATGATCATCCGGTTGTTCATGTGAGCTGGAATGACGCGGTTGCTTACGCTGAGTGGTTAAGTAGGAAATCAGGGGTTGCCTATCGACTCCCTACAGAGGCTGAGTGGGAATTTGCTGCTCGTGGAGGTCAAGCCGGTTCAGGCCTAGAGTTTGCCGGAAGTAACACGGTTGGCGAGATTGGATGGAATGGTTCCAATTCTGGCTTTAATTCTCATAGTGTGAAAGGTAAAAAGCCAAATGAACTAGGGCTATTTGATATGAGCGGCAATGTATGGGAACTATGTTCGGATTGGTATGGTCATTACTCATCTGATTTAGCGGAGAATCCCAAAGGACCTTCTAATGGAACTGCAAGGGTTAGAAGGGGTGGCTCATGGAGTGGGACTTCTAATAATTGTAGGGTCTCTTTTCGAAGTTACTATGTACAAGACGGAAGGTGTGCAAGTTTGGGTTTTCGATTAGCCAGATCTAAATGATGGGGCAATTTTATGTGAATCTCCTTCTAGTTGGAATTTTCAGCATGTGTATTGGTGGCTAAAACGGTTACTTATTATTTGACCGTTAATCTAAATTTTCTATTTTTTATGAATTATTTACACTTAGGTTGAGTAGCCTGAGCTAGTTATTTTTTATTGATTGGTAAATTTAATTCTTCCGTTTCTTTTTTCCCCACACTTATTTATCCATTGAAAACGAAGAGAATGGACTTAGAGCCTCCAAAAAATAATGGGCAATGCAGTACCTTTGCGGGGTCATGCATGATATTGAACCACATTTCCAATGGCGGTCTGTTTATATGGCCGAGACTGACAAGCGTTCCCCGTTTTTTGGGCGTCGGTACAATGAGTTTGGCTTTGACCATCAGTTGTACAATTTTTACTTGCACCCACAATGGGATGAGTTTGGCTCTTCGACCTTATATGGGAAGCTCTTGTTTGTCGATTATGATGAACAATTTGCTTTGATCGAGTTAATTGGTGAGTGGAATGATGTGTTGCACAATGATATTATGCTATTGAGGCGCCACTTGACAGACCCACTTATGGAAGAAGGCATCGTTAAATTTGTCTTCTTTTGTGAACATGTTCTGAATTTTCACGCCGATCGGGAGCTGGATTATTATGAAGAATGGGTAGAGGAGCTTCGGGAAGAAGCGGGCTGGATTGCCCTCATCAACACCCGAACGCATGTACAAGAAGAGCTGGAGGAAGCTCATTTAGATCGGTTCCTCCATTTTGGGGAGGACTTCAATGAGCTGGTCTGGCGAACTCAAAAGCCATTGCTTGTGTTTCAAATTATCGAAGGTTTGGTTACTGGCGACGTAAAAAGATTGGGAACTGCCGATTGATGACTATTTTTGCACCCATCATGTTATTTACCAACGAACACAGGGAATTATTTAGAATACGGGAGAAAGGTCGGTATGGATTTATCGATGGATCAGGGGCCGTGGTGATTGAGCCGCAGTACTTGGAGGTAGATGAATTCAAGAACGGATTTTCAAAGGTGCGGTTAAATGATCATTGGGCTCCGATCGACCAGCTAGGGCGTTTGTTGTTAAAACGCGCGTATCGGCATGTGGGCCCTTACCAGGAGGGCAGGATGCGGGTTCAGGTGGTGCATCAATGGGGATTTATTGACCATCGGGGCTACGAGGTAGTAGCCACCAAGTTCGACGCAGCAGGGGATTTTGTAGAGGGCCTGGCACCAGTCTCTATCTTTGGACAATGGGGATACCTCCATCGGGAGGGTGACTTCGTGATAAAGCCTCAGTTTGAAGCTGCGTTGTCCTTTTCGGGTGGGCTGGCTCCTGTCAGTCAACAAGGTAAGTGGGGATTTGTGGATACGGAGGGTAGATGGGTAATTGATCCGTACTGGAATGCAGCTTACCCCTTTCAGCAGGATGTTGCGGTGGTAGTGAAAAACGAGCGTTGGGGGTTAATTGATCGAACCGGGAAGGTACTTCTCCATCCACAGTTTACCTTTGTGGACGGATTCTCATACGGTGAATTTTTTGACGGCATGGCATTGGCATTTGATGGGGAAAAATATGGTTTTGTCGCTCAAAATGGGGAAATGGCTATTGACCCTATCTTTGATTTGGCAGGGGATTTTGGAGAGGGACTTGCCTTGGCAGAAATCAATGGTGTATATGGATTTGTGGATAAAACGGGCAATTTGGCAATCATGCCCAGCTTTGAAGATGCTGGTGTATTTTCAGAAGGGTTGGCTCAAGCGCAGGTAAACGGAAAGTGGGGGTACATTGACACAGAGGGTCAATGGGTGATTCAGCCGAAACTGGAAGCCTGTCTTCCTTTTCGATCAGGATTAGCCTTGACAGTTCTAAAAGGCCGTTGGCAATATATCAATCGACTGGGGGAAGTCGTTTGGATGGAACAATAATATTATCTATGATTTCTTTTTCTTTCAAACGTCTTTTTGCCGTTCTAGGATTGACCCTTCTATTTGGATTGGGGGCCTATTTTGTTGCCTATGAATTTAACGACGGGAAAATGACGCGTTCTGTGTATGCCTTTATTGTGCTGGGTATGTCTTTTCCCAGCTTGATTATTGGAGGGGTTATGCGCCTTTTTCGTCCGGAGCTGCAGCGGTATTTTGGGATTACGGCTGTTCTTTGTCTTTTGACCTCCTTGCTTTTATTTTCCTTATAAACGTTTTTTAAAGCAGGTCTTCCAGCGTTAGGCGAATATTCAGGTATTCTTTTCCTCGGAGCAGACGTAAGCGGACCACTGGCCGCTTGTTAGATTGAAGCCTGCGATTAATGCCGCTCAGTGACCAAAGGTGCGCGGGCGTTCTTCCGATCCGAATTATTTGATCTCCTTTTTGGATTCCGGCCTTTTGGGCTGGGGAATTGGGAAGGACTTGTTGAACGTAATAGTTGGTTTGGTTACTTTTTCCAA
>Ga0315901_10008732_pt1 | contig 11738 bp, 10 predicted proteins | sample LakEriMetagenome_10_FD_203761 | JGI IMG/M metagenome (GOLD analysis project Ga0315901, IMG submission 203761) | Freshwater fungal communities from buoy surface, Lake Erie, Ohio, United States - Buoy 2 MA116 | ecosystem: Environmental > Aquatic > Freshwater > Lake | place: USA: Lake Erie, Ohio...
TAAAGAGATTGCAGATTTAGTGACGGGTATTCGTCAGCTTATGCGCTTACATGAAGCGGCAAGTGTGCAGCAAGAAAATAATAAAACTAAGCATCATGCTGTGAATCAAATCGAAACCTTACGCAAAATGACGCTAGCAATGGCGACGGATATGCGTGTGGTGTTGGTGAGATTGAGTTCACGTCTTGCTACCTTGCGTTATTTCGCTGAGCAAAAACGGGAAGATGACACTACTCTGCGTTATGCCCGTGAAAGTTTTGAGCTCTATGCGCCACTAGCTAATCGTTTAGGTATTTGGCAGTTGAAATGGGAACTCGAAGATTTGTCATTTCGTTTTGTCGATCCTACTTCCTATAAAAAAATTGCAAAAATGTTGGAAGAGCGTAGGGTGGAGCGTGAAGGTTTTGTGGATGCAGCGATTGCGCGACTCAAAGCAGAAATGAAATCTGCTGGCATACGCGCTGATGTGTTTGGACGACCTAAACACATCTATAGCATCTGGAGCAAAATGCAAGGCAAGGATTTGGATTTCTCACGTTTACATGATGTACGTGCTTTTAGAGTGATTGTAGATGATGTGAAGACTTGTTATGCCGTGCTAGGCATAGTGCAAAATATTTGGACGTCTATGCCTGAAGAGTTTGATGATTACATTGCGCGTCCTAAAGTCAATGGCTATCAATCATTGCACACCGTTGTTATGGCAGAAGATGGCCGCACGCTAGAGGTACAAATTCGTACCCATGAGATGAATCATTTTGCTGAATATGGTGTGGCTGCACATTGGCGCTATAAAGAAGGATCAGGTAGCTCACCCAAACAAAGAGATGATGAAAAAATAGCATGGCTAAGACAACTACTCGCATGGAAAACCGAAATGGTGGATGTGGTGGTCAGTCAAGATGAAGATCAAGGTCAAGATGCAAGTGAGCACGAGTGGGTACAGCAACTTAAGTCAGCCAAACTCAATGACAGAATTTATGTATTAACTCCACAAGCTCGTGTACTTGAATTGCCAGCGCAGGCTACGCCGATTGATTTTGCATATCAATTACACAGTGATGTAGGTCATCGCTGTCGTGGTGCAAAAATTGATGGTGTGATGGTGCCGTTAAATACACCATTAAAAAATGGTCAGACGGTAGAAATCTTAACTGCTAAAGGTGAAGCTGCTGCTAGTGGTTCTGCTGGTCCTTCACGTGATTGGTTGTCTGATGGATTTGCCGCTAGTGCTCGCACACGTTCAAAAATTCGTGCATGGTTTAATGCAATTGAAGAAGCAGAAACGCTTGCGCATGGCCGTGCCTTAATTGAAAAAACCTTGCAACGCGAGGGTAAGACAGCAGTCAATTTAGAAGATTTAGCGAATCGTTTAGATTTTCAAAAGCTGGATGATTTTCTGTTAGCTGTTGGTAAAGATCGCTTGAGTTTACGTTTAGTAGAACAAGCGCTGCATGCTGATGATAATCAGGTTACACCTACTGTGAATCCAGATAGCGTTGTAGTGGCGCGTAAGAGTCGTGCTTCGAGCGTGACACAGGGTGCTAAGTCTGGTGTGTTGGTGTTGGGTAGTGAAGGCTTGTTAACGCAGATGGCACGTTGCTGTAAGCCTGCACCTCCTGATCCTATTGTTGGTTTTATCACGCGTGGTAAAGGTATCTCGATCCATCGTACGAGTTGTAAAAATTTCGCGCAAATGCAGTTACGCGCACCAGAGCGCATTATTCAAACTGATTGGGGACAATCGCATGCCGAAACGGTGTATCCAGTCGATGTGTTTGTACTCGCAATGGATAGACAAGGTTTGTTAAGAGACATCTCAGATATTTTTTTACGTGAAAAAATTAATGTCATTGGAGTTGCAACACAAAGTAGTAAGGGGCATGCGCATATGTCTTTTACGGGTGAGATTTCTTCGACTGATCAACTGCAACGTGCGCTCAATTTGATATTAGATATACAAGGCGTCATGCAGGCAAAAAGGCAGTAAGTAAGGTGTGAACATCGTTTTCGTGAGCGGTCAGTGGCGCTTCTATAGAAAAGACGGCTATAATCTCGGTTCTTTAGGCGCGTAGCTCAGCTGGTTAGAGCACTACCTTGACATGGTAGGGGTCGTTGGTTCGAGTCCAATCGTGCCTACCAACACAATACTGCAGGCTTTTTATAAGAGCGAGAAAGGCATCTGGTTATGACACCGCGAACTAGCAACTTACAGCTGTTCTCAGGAATCTAGTCGGGTACTCTTTTTTTGCAGTGAGAAAGCGCGGCTAGTCCGCGTTTTTTTTCGTCCGCAATTGATGGCGGCATTTCTTTAAAGGCAGGAGTAGATCATGGTTGTAGTCCGACTTCCCGATGGTTCAGAGCGTGAGTTTGATTCCCCCGTTACGGTGGCGCAGGTTGCTGCTTCAATAGGTGCTGGTCTTGCTAAAGCTGCGTTAGCTGGCAAGGTCGATGGTCAATTGGTAGATACCTCGTATCTCATAGAAAACAAGTGTGATTTAGCGATCGTCACTGACAAAGATGCTGATGGACTGGAAGTGATTCGTCACTCCACCGCGCATTTACTGGCGTATGCAGTCAAAGAATTATTTCCCGATGCACAGGTGACCATAGGCCCTGTGATCGATAATGGTTTTTACTATGACTTTTCTTATAAGCGTCCTTTTACACCGGAAGATCTTGAGACCATAGAAAAGAAAATGGCGGAACTGGCGAAAAAAGATGAGTCAGTCAGTCGCAAGGTATTGCCGCGTGATGAAGCGATTGCGTATTTCAAATCGATAGGTGAAGCTTATAAAGCGGAACTGATTGCATCGATTCCTGATGGTGAGGATGTTTCTTTATACACCGAGGGTAAATTTACAGATTTATGTCGTGGTCCTCATGTGCCTTCAACAGGTAAGTTAAAAGTATTTAAGTTGATGAAGTTAGCGGGTGCTTACTGGCGTGGCGATTCTAAGAATGAAATGCTGCAACGTGTATATGGCACTGCTTGGGCTAAAAAAGAAGAGCAAGATGCTTACTTACATATGTTGGAAGAAGCTGAGAAACGTGACCATCGTAAGTTAGGTCGTCAGTTAGATTTATTCCATTTTCAAGAAGAAGCACCCGGTTTGATTTTCTGGCATCCAAAAGGCTGGACTGTCTGGCAGCAGGTGGAGCAGTACATGCGTCATGTGTATCAAGATAATGGTTATCAAGAAGTGAAGGCACCGCAGATTTTGGATCGTTCTTTGTGGGAGAAATCCGGTCATTGGGATAACTACAAAGACAATATGTTCACTACCGATTCAGAAAACCGTGCCTATGCATTGAAGCCTATGAATTGCCCAGGTCATGTGCAGATCTACCGCTCGAATATGCATTCTTATCGCGAGCTACCACTGCGCTATGGTGAGTTTGGTCAATGTCATCGCAATGAACCTTCTGGTTCTTTGCACGGCATGATGCGGGTGCGTGGTTTTACCCAAGATGATGGTCATATTTTCTGCACCGAAGATCAAATCTTGGATGTGTGCGTGGCTTTTACCGCTTTGCTGCAAAACGTTTACCGCGATTTTGGATTTAATGAAGTGATTTACAAAGTCGCTACTCGTCCTGAGAAGCGGGTGGGTTCAGATGAATTATGGGATAAGGCTGAGAATGCGCTGATTGAATCCCTCAAGCGTTCCGGATGTGAATTTGAAATTTCGCCGGGTGAAGGCGCGTTCTATGGTCCTAAGGTGGAGTACACACTCAAAGATGCGATTGGTCGTATGTGGCAGTGCGGCACGATACAAGTGGATTTCTCTATGCCTGTGCGATTAGAGGCGGAATATGTAGCGGAAGATAACTCGCGCAAAGTCCCAGTCATGCTGCATAGAGCGATCTTAGGTTCGCTTGAGCGTTTTATAGGTATGTTGATTGAAAACCATGCAGGTGCCTTGCCATTATGGCTAGCTCCAGTACAAGTTAGCATTTTGAATATATCAGATGCGCAAGCTGATTATGCGCAATCGGTAGCGCAAAACCTGAAAAAACAAGGGTTTAGAGTGCAAACCGATTTGCGTAACGAGAAAATAACCTATAAAATACGCGAGCATTCTGTACAAAAGCTTCCTTACATTCTTGTTGTGGGTGATAAGGAAAGAGATGCAAACACAGTGGCCGTGCGTGCGAGAGGTAATGTCGATCTTGGCGTTATGTCAGTCGACAATTTGGCGCAACGTCTCCATCAGGAGATTGCTGCCAAGGCCTGACGGATCTGCCGTCGGGTTTCCTTGTCGTAGGAGCACGGCTTGTTTATTGGATTTTTGAGGATACTGCAATAGCTACTGATAAGTCGCACCGTATTAACGGTGAAATAACCGCCCCCCAGTTACGCCTTGCTGGCGTTGAAAACGAACCACTGGGTATAGTGAGTCTGTCTGAGGCATTCCGTTTAGCTGAAGAAGCTAACGTTGACCTAGTTGAAATTGCTCCTACCGCTGAACCTCCTGTCTGTCGCTTGATGGATTATGGCAAGTTCAAGTATCAGGAGCAAAAAAAGGCTCACGAAGCTAAGCTCAAACAAAAGGTTGTGCTGGTTAAAGAGGTGAAGTTTCGTCCGGGTACCGATGATGGCGATTACAACATCAAGTTGCGTAACCTAATCAAGTTTCTTGAAGACGGCGACAAAACCAAGATCACTTTGCGTTTCCGTGGTCGTGAGATGGCGCATCAGGAATTTGGTATGCGTGTTTTAGAGCGCTTAAAAGTAGATCTGGAACCACATGGTCAGATCGAGCAGTTTCCCAAGATGGAAGGCCGCCAGATGGTGATGGTATTGGCGCCTAAGAAAAAGAAATAAGATCTAAAAAGTAGATTTGATTTAGTTTTTTGATAGAATCCGCGCTCCCGTTGAAATTTGACGGGAGATGCAAGATACGATGGACTCGATTTCATCGTTTATACAAGTGAGAACAGGCATCCAAGAGCAACGTTTTGTTGCCACCTGCAATCATCAAAAAATGGAGCTGCCCAATAGGGCAGATGTTGTTATGCCAAAAATGAAAACTAAGAGCAGCGCGAAGAAACGCTTTCGCGTTCGTCCCGGTGGTACTGTCAAACGTGGTCAGGCTTTCAAGCGCCACATTCTGACCAAGAAATCAACCAAGAATAAACGTCATCTGCGCGGTGCAGTCGGTGTCCATGAAACAAACATGGATTCGATACGCGCAATGATGCCTTTCGCTTAACCTCACTCTTCTATAAGGAGCTACCATGCCTAGAGTAAAACGTGGGGTCACAGCAAGGGCCCGTCATAAAAAAGTACTAAACGCAGCCAAAGGCTATCGCGGTCGTCGCAGTAAAGTATTCCGTATTGCTAAGCAAGCAGTGATGCGTGCTGGTCAGTATGCTTACCGTGACCGTCGTAATAAAAAGCGTGTATTCCGTGCATTGTGGATTACACGTATTAATGCTGCTTCACGTGAACATGGTCTGACATACAGCGTGTTTATGAACGGTTTAAAGCGTGCTGAAATCGCATTAGATCGTAAAGTGTTAGCGGACATGGCAGTGATGGACAAGCCTGCGTTCGCAGCAATCGTCAATCAAGTCAAGGCAAGAATCGCAGCATAAATACTCACAGTGTTTGCTGCCTTAAACAGTAAACACAGGGTGAGAAAGCGGGGCAGAGGCTAAGCACCTGTGCCCCGTTTTTCTTCAGATGACTGCCATCGATATTAAAAGATTTTGAGCGGAAGACTGCATGAGCTCTTTGGAACAACTCGTCAAATCTGCACAGGAAGATTTTCAGGCTGCGACTGATTCTGCAGCGTTGGAAAACGCCAAAGCAAAATATCTGGGTAAGACCGGACAGATTACTGCGCAAATGAAAGAGCTCGGTGCATTGAGCCCAGATGAGCGTCGTAGTCGTGGTGCAGTCATCAATCAAGCTAAAGAGCAGATTGAGTCCTTACTTACTGCTCGTCGCGATGCTTTGGCCAACGCACAATTACAAGAACGTTTGAATGCAGAAGCGATCGACGTCACGCTACCTGGTCGTGGCAGAAGTAGTGGCGGTCTGCATCCTGTGATGCGCTCATGGCAGCGTATAGAAGAGATTTTTGGATCGATAGGTTTCGATGTAGCCGATGGTCCTGAAATCGAAAACGATTGGACGAATTTCACTGCCTTAAATAGTCCTGAAAATCATCCTGCTCGTTCAATGCAAGATACGTTTTATGTCGATGCACCGGATAGCACTGGCAAGCCTTTGTTATTACGTACGCATACCAGTCCTATGCAAGTGCGTTATGCACGCATGAACAAACCTCCGATTAAAGTGATTGCCCCAGGTCGTACCTATCGTGTGGATAGTGATGCAACGCATTCACCCATGTTTCATCAGGTTGAGGGATTGTGGATAGATACTGATATCAGCTTTGCTGATTTAAAAGGTGTGTATCTCAATTTCATACAGGCGTTTTTTGAAACCGATGATTTGCAAGTACGTTTCCGCCCTTCCTATTTTCCATTTACAGAACCATCTGCTGAAATCGATATCGCATTTGGTCATGGTCCTTTAAAAGGACGCTGGTTAGAAGTCTCAGGTGCGGGACAAGTGCATCCTTCTGTCTTACGCAATATGGGTTTAGATCCAGAAGAGTTCATTGGTTTTGCATTTGGTTCTGGTATTGAGCGCTTAACCATGCTGCGTTATGGCATCAATGATTTACGTCTTTTCTATGAAGGCGATTTACGCTTTCTGAAACAATTTAACTAACACGGTCTCTTCATGCAATTCTCAGAGAAATGGCTGCGTACCATGGTCAATCCGAAGCTGACTTCGGATGAGTTGGCACACACACTGACTATGGCCGGACTTGAAGTCGAAGAGTGTGAGCCTGTTGCACAGGCTTTTTCTGGTGTGGTGGTAGCGAAGGTATTAGAGGTAACTCCTCATCCGAATGCTGATCGCTTGCGTGTGTGTCGCGTTGATGCCGGCACTGGCACCTTGCTACAAATTGTATGTGGTGCACCGAATGTGAGAGAAGGTTTGCATGTGGTGTGTGCAGTGGCTGGCGCTAAGCTGCCACCGGATGACAATGGCAAACCATTTGAAATTAAAGTAGGTCAATTACGTGGTGTGGAATCACAAGGCATGTTGTGTTCTGCGCGTGAATTGAAATTATCCGAAGAGAATAGCGGCTTGATGGAGTTACCTGATAGCGCACCGGTCGGACAAAATTTCCGTGATTACTACGCTCTTAATGATTTGAAATTCACGATTAAGCTCACACCGAATAAAGCAGATTGTTTATCGGTGTTGGGTGTGGCGCGTGAAGTAGCTGCATTAACAGGTGTGCCTTTGCAAACACCTGTTATCACTGCCATGCCTGTGACATCGCAAGAAATTTTGCCAGTTAAAGTCAGTGCACCTGATTTATGCGGACGTTTTTCTGGTCGCGTGATTCGTGGTTTGAATGCCCATGCTGCGACGCCTGATTGGATGAAGCAGCGCTTAGAGCGCAGTGGTCAACGTCCTATCTCTGCATTGGTGGATATTTCTAATTATGTGATGTTGGAATTAGGACGTCCTACGCATGTATTTGATCTCGATAAAATTCATGGTGGGCTAGAAGTGCGTTGGGCTAAATCAGGAGAGTCATTAAAGCTTTTGAATGGCAACACGGTTGAGCTTGATAGTTGGGTAGGTGTTATTACAGATGATCACGCAGTGGAGTCCCTAGCAGGCATTATGGGTGGTGATGCAACTGCTGTGTCGTTAGATACAACCAATATTTATTTAGAAGCAGCGTTCTGGTGGCCACAGGCGATACAGGGCAGAGCACGTCGCTTTAATTTTTCAACGGATGCAGCTCATCGGTTTGAACGCGGTGTGGATTATGCAACCACGGTTGAACACATTGAACGTATTACATCACTCATTGTTGAAATTTGTGGTGTTGCGGGACAAACCGTTATTGGTCCTGTTGATGATCAGATTATTAATCTACCTAAACGCACTCCAGTGAGCTTGCGTGTAGCCAGAGCCAGCAAGGTAATTGGTATTCCATTCACACAGGAACAGATTGCCGATATTTTTACGCGCTTAGGTTTGGAGCATACCTTTGAGGTAGGTGTATTCAAAGTGACGGCACCTAGCTATCGATTTGATATTGAAATCGAAGAAGATTTGATTGAAGAAATCGCGCGCGTGTATGGTTTTGAAAATATTCCTACTCTGCCGCCTGTCGCTGCGCAAACTATGCGCATTCCTCCTGAAAATAAACGTTCTTTGTTTACAGTACGTAGACAATTAGCTGACTTAGATTATCAAGAGGTGGTGAATTTTAGTTTTGTGGAAGCAGACGCTGAGAAAAATTTTGCAGGTAATCTAGATCCAATTAAATTACTTAATCCAATTGCAAGCCAAATGAGTGTGATGCGATCACAACTCATCAGTGGTTTGGTGGCAAATGTGCGTTACAACATCAATCGTCAGCAAAGTCGTGTGCGATTATTTGAGGTTGGATCAATTTATTTAAAAAATGCTACTGCTGTTGATGGCCCACTCGATGTCGCAGGATTTAATCAGCCCAAGCGTGTTGCTGCTTTAGCTTATGGATCACTCGTTGAAGAGCAATGGGGTATGGAAAGCCGTAAGGTAGATTTCTTTGACCTAAAAGCAGATCTAGAAATGCTATTTGCGCCAAAAGTGTTGAAATTTATAACATCGACGCATCCCGCTTTACATCCAGGACGTGCAGCAAGTGTCTGGCTTAATAATAAAGAAATAGGTTTGATTGGTGAGTTGCATCCACGCTTGCAACAAGAACTAGAGCTTCCTCACAGTCCTGTCATTTTTGAAATAGATGCGATTGCGTTGCAAGAAAGAGATGTGCCCCTATACAGTGAAATATCAAAATTCCCTGCAGTAGTGCGTGATTTAGCATTAGTTGTTAAACAATCGGTAAATGTACAAAGCATCATCGATACTTTTGTTGATCAAAGCAAAACAAATGCTGTATGTCGATTCATGCAACACATTGTTTTCTTTGATGAATATAGAGGAAAAGGTTTAGAAATTGATGAAAAAAGTCTTGCTTTCCGTATTACCTTGCAAGATACTGAATCAACATTGCAAGATGAGTCGGTAGAGGCAGCAATGGCAGTTTTTATCGATAGTGTTCAAAAAAAGCATCAAGCAAAACTGCGTCAATAAAGCAGTCGCAAAGAGATAATAATGAACCACAGTACTCCAGTTGAATTGCAATCCGTTTTTGCTGCAGATCTAGGTCGTGCCATGCTTGTGACTGAGGCTCGCTCACGTTTAGAAAAAGATTTGCCTACGCTGACTAAAGCAGAGCTTGCTGAACTATTGTTTGAGCAAGTTGGTTTGAATAAGCGTGAAGCTAAAGATATGGTCGAAACTTTTTTTGATGAGATTCGTGACGCACTTGAGCGCGGTGAATCAGTCAAGCTTTCTGGTTTTGGAAATTTTCAGTTACGTGACAAGCCGCAACGACCGGGTCGTAATCCAAAAACTGGAGAAGAGATTCCAATTAGTGCAAGACGTGTCGTAACTTTTCACGCTAGTCAAAAACTTAAAGCCATGGTCGATGGTGTTAGTGCACCTACTTCTGCCAACAGCGCTGCCTGATTAAGTCTTCGATTTCATGAACGATCGTGTAGTCAAGCCCTTGTTGGCACCCTTGCCACCGATTCCCGCCAAGCGCTATTTCACGATTGGTGAAGTGAGTGAGTTATGTGGCGTCAAACCGCATGTATTGCGCTATTGGGAACAAGAGTTCACGCAACTTAAACCTGTTAAGCGCAGAGGCAATCGTCGTTATTATCAACATCATGAAGTGTTACTCATACGTCGCATACGTGAATTATTGTATGAGCAGGGTTTTACCATCAGCGGAGCAAGAAATAAACTCGATGGCCCAGAGGTGTCTGGTCTGGCGCTAGATCTTGAACCTGGTGTATCTATGGATCTCCTCGCGATACGTTCTGAATTAGAGCGCGTACTCGTGCTTCTCAAAGCCTAAATCCCCTCTGATTTTTTTCATTCGGCGAAAAAAAACCCGCTCTCGAAAGAGCGGGATAAATCTATATCTGAGGAGTAGACATAGAGGAGACAATAAAATTATGCTGCTGTGCAGAATATAAGTCTAATTTTAAATTCGTATGGCAGACATAAAAATTAAATATATCTTTTCTTGTCACATCCAATTAAAAGCATAGTTCTTGACCTGACAATAATTGCACTAGCGATTTCTGCCTATAATTATGAGTCAGGTTAGGCTTAATTTATTAGCAGAATGCTTATTTTTCACCTTGCGCAAGATTTTTATGTTGATTTTTAACAATATTTCCTGCATTTCACCGTATAATTTCACTATAGATACAAATTGGCATGAAACTGATTAATTGCCCGAATGCTAAGCGTAAGGCAGCTGTTTTATGTCAGTCATTATTGTTTTGTTTTTTTATTGAACCCCCCAGGAGGCGCTGTTGGCAGATTCAAATCAAAGTGGATGTCTAACGGTTGGTGAAGGTGTCGCGTTGAATGGTACTTTTGTCGTTCCGGATATTGCCTCGGTATCAGGAAGTATTGAAGGCGACATCACTGCTCGTGAATTGATAGTTTCAAGTACCGGTGTTATCAAAGGTAAGGTAACTGCCGATATTATCGACTTACGTGGTGAAATACACGACACGCTGACTGCTAGAAAATCGCTCTTTATTCGTTCAACTGGTAAAGCATTAGGCTCTGTGCAATATGCTGAAATTGAAGTGGAAAAAGGCGGGGATTTACAAGGTACACCTCAGAAGATTGATGGTGATGCTAGTTCTGAGCAGTCGTTTGGTTAATTTGAATCCAGGACCTTAACGTGTTCAATAAGCGTAAAACCGAAGAACGGGAAAACACAGTTCCTATGGATGAGCCAGTTGCAGAGCAGTCCAGCAGTGACTCCGAAATCACACCTACAGAACTTCCTATGGACGAACAAGAAGATACTTATCCAAGTTCAAATGGCGGCAATGGCGGCGCCAAGCCAGCAAATGGCAATCTCAAGCCTTCTATCATCAGTGAGGGCTTTGAATTCATCGGTGAAATCCGATCGAATGGTTATCTCACGATTGACGGTACAGTGCGTGGCACCTTGTCTTTGCATTCAATTCAAATTGGAGCAACTGGCATATTAGATGGCAACGTAACTTGCGACACTATGAACGTCAAAGGTGGATTCTCTGGCCAATTAGATTGCCGTGATTTGACTATAGGTAGTAGAGCAGTAGTCGATGGCAAAGTTAGTTTCAAGAGCATTACCATTCAACGTGGTGGTGTCGTCAAAGGCGAGCTCAAGAAAAAAGCCTGATAGGTATCAGGCTTTTTTAGTTTCTAGTCACAATAAAATTAAATTTCATCAAAGCGCCGTTATGGCGCTTTTTGTTTTTGAGCGCACTATTTTATTAGCGTGTTCTGTTTAAACACTCTTGGTTTCTTTGGCCATTTTTATCACTGCCTGAGCATCACTAGTGATAGAGGTATTGTTTTGCGCTTGAATCACTAAGCCCAACAGTTTTGCGCCGTGTTCAACACCGATGGTGCCGTAGGTGATATCGCCACGTACTTCAGAATCTTTGTGAAACTCAGCCCGTTCAGTCGCATACACATTGCCTTCAATCTTACCTGCAACCATGATGCGATAAGCAGTGATATCACCAAATACTTCACCTGATCGACCAATTGCGACAGT